>CEWG01005648.1_pt1 | contig 11292 bp, 10 predicted proteins | sample 361411 | NCBI WGS metagenome assembly CEWG01 (sample SAMEA2622173, study PRJEB7988) | marine metagenome | biome: marine biome (ENVO:00000447); feature: surface water layer (ENVO:00002042); material: "saline water (ENVO:00002010), including plankton (ENVO:xxxxxxxx)" | depth 5 m | reverse complement strand
TTAAATGATTTTACAATACCACTTTGAAGAAAAAACAGAAAATTTACATTTTTAGTTTGTTTACAATTCCGTATTTATCAATCAAGTAAACTAGTGCTGTCATTGTTGCAGCTCCAAGCTCCAGCTCCCTTTTATGAATAGTTTCAAAAACGTCATTTGCCGAATGATGATGGTCAAAATATCTTTGGGAATCAGGTTTTAAACCACTTAAGACATTATTTGGAGTTTTTAGAGGTCCAATATCAGCTCCACTTCCACCCAACTCAAAAAAATGTATTAGGTAAGGTTTAAATAACTCTTTCCAACTTAATATTTGCTCAAAATTACTTTCGTCTGTGTCAAAATAAAATCCTCTTGGTGTAAAAGCCCCAGCATCACTTTCAAGTGCAAAAATATGATTTTCGCCTTTTTTAAATGATTCTTGAGCATATTTATTCCCACCTCTGAGACCATTTTCTTCATTCATGAATAATACAACTCTGATACTTCTTTTGGGTGTGATTCCAGAGATTTTTAATAACCTAAGTACTTCCATTGATTGAACACAACCAGCTCCATCATCATGTGATCCATCACCAATGTCCCAAGAATCCAAGTGTCCACCAACAAGAATGTACTCATCAGGATATTCAGACCCTGTCAATTCTCCAATTACATTGTGTGATAAAACGTCATCCATCTGTTGACAATTTTGTTTAAAATAGAATTTAATGTCATTATCAATTTTTAACATTGAACTTAGTAAGTCAGCGTCTTTAGTGCTTATAGCTGCAGAAGGAATTCTTTTTTCTACCGGAATTTTTCCATATGTCATACTCCCAGTGTGAGGTAAATCATCAATTTTTAAATTCATAGACCTTACTATAACACCTACCGCTTGGTATTCTATTGCATGAACTGCTCCTTCATACCTCTGATTAACACAACCCCCATAAGCCTTAAATGTATCAATCAATGTGGGATCCATAGGTCGATTAAAAAAAACGATTTTTCCCTTAATTTCATCTTTTCCTAGTTTTTCAAGTTCTTCAAAACTTTTCACCTCCACAACATTAGCTTTTAGCCCAACTATAGGAGTTGCAATTGAACCACCTAAAGCAGTGATATTGACTTTTGTTGTTTTGCCAGGTTCAGATTCTATATAGGCAAACTCTGGCGCACCTCTAACCCACTTAGGAACCATGACAGGCTGTAACCAAACCTTGTCTAGTCCAAGTAACTCAAGCTCTGATTTTGTCCAATTTACTGCCCTTTCTGCATTTAATGATCCTGACAATCTTCCCCCAATATTGTTTGAAAGGTAATCCAACCATTCGTAACTCTTTCCATTAGTTAATGAATTATTATATATTTCTTTAAAGATATCTTTATCACTTTGAGAAAAAATTGAAAATGGAATTAATAAAAAAAATAAAAATCTCATTCTAAAATTTTATGTAGTCTTTTACATTCTTTTCAGAAATCTCTTCATCCCCAAGAATAATTAATCTTTCAATTACATTTCTCAACTCCCTAACATTTCCTGACCAATTATTTTTTTTCATCAAATCAACAGCTTTTACAGAAAATTTCTTGACCTTAGACCCCTGAGAATTAGCAATAGTCTTGGCAAAATGTTCAATTAATAGAGGTATATCATCTTTTCTTGAGTCTAATGAAGGAACATTGATAATTATTACCGATAATCTGTGGTATAAATCTTCTCTAAATTTACCCTCTGAAATCTCCTTTTTTAAATCCTTATTTGTTGCCGCAATAACTCTTACATCAATTTTAATATCTTTTCCTCCACCAACTTTTTGAATACGATTATCTTGAAGAACTCTTAAAACTTTTGCCTGAGCAGACAAACTCATATCTCCAATTTCATCTAAGAATATAGTTCCATTTTGAGCAGCTTCAAATTTTCCAACTTTATCCTTAATAGCGCCTGTAAATGAACCTTTAACATGACCGAATAATTCACTTTCGATTAATTCACTGGGAATGGCTGCACAATTAACTTCAATCAGTGGTTGATGAGCACGTCTACTTAAATTATGAATAGATCTTGCTACTAACTCTTTCCCTGAACCATTTGGGCCGTTTATAAAGATTTTGGCATCAGTTTCTGCAACTTTATCAATTAAGCCTCTGATTTCATTAATTGGTTTAGTCTCTCCAATCATCTCAAAATTCTTATTGATTTTTTTTCTTAATAATTTATTTTCAACAACTAATTGTTTTCTGTCAAGAGCGTTTCTTACTGTTGTCAAAAGTCTATTCAGATCTGGAGGTTTTGAGATGTAATCAAAAGCTCCTTTTTTCATCGAATCTACAGCTAATTCTAAGTCACCATGACCGGAAATCATTATGATAGGGGTTTCAGGAATATTTTTCTTAGAAAAATCTAAAACCTCCATCCCATCTACCTTTGGCATCTTAATATCAGAAACGATCAAATCGTAAGAGTTTTTTTTAATTTTATTGATCCCTTCGATCCCGTTTTGAGCCTCATCAATTTCATGTGATTTATCTTCTTCAGAAAGAATTTTTATAAGAACCCTTCTGATAGCAGGCTCATCTTCAATTATTAAAATTTTTGACATAATACTTAATATTTAAGCCATTTGATTATTTCTTTGTTTGACGGCTTTTTTACATACATCAATATACCAATTCTATATATTTTTGTAGCTATCTATACAGCTAAAATTATAGATAAAAATAATTTTAATTAAAGTCTATGAAAAGATATCTTTGACCCTATCAAAAAAAGACTTTTCAGAATTTTCTGGTTTGGGTTCAAAATGCTCGTTAGATTTCATTGATTCGAAAAATTGCTTTTGTTTTTTATCTAGCGTTTTGGGTGTCCATACATTTACATGTACAAGTAAATCTCCTGCCCCATATCCGTTAATGTTAGGAACACCTTTTCCCCTTAGTCTTAAAATTTTACCCGATTGCATTCCAGGCTCAATTTTTATTCTTACTTTTCCAGAAACAGTTTGAATATCTTTATTCGATCCCAGTATTGCGTCAGGGATACTAACATATAATTCATAGTGCAAATTATCACCCTCTCTTTGTAAATTTTTGTGAGGAACTTCATTAATTACTACCAGTAAATCTCCACTGACTCCATTGCCTGGTGCCTCATTTCCTTTACCCGAAACCTTTAACTGCATATCGTCAACAACACCAGCAGGAATTGGAATATTTACAGTCTCTTCTTTAACAACCATTCCATTTGCATCTGAACCGCTTGGTCTATTATCCAAGGTTTGTCCAGATCCTGAACACTTTGGACAAGTAGTTGATGTTTGCATCCGTCCTAGAATTGTATTGGTAACCCTGGTTACCTGGCCAGTTCCATTACATTGAGAACACGATGAAAAAGTAGCTCCCGTTGCAAGAACTTTTCTTTTTACTTTTATTTTTTTATCAACTCCGTTACATATTTCTTCTAAATTGAGATTTACTCTTACTCTCAAATTACCTCCTTTAACAACCCTTCTTCCCTGTGATCCTCCAAAACCTCCAAAACCTCCAAAGGCACCCCCAAAAATATCTCCAAATTGGCTGAAGATATCGTCCATATTCATTCCCCCTCCAAATCCGCTGCCACCATTTTGAAAAGCTTGGTGACCGAATTGATCGTATCGAGATTTTTTGTCCGGATTGCTAAGAACATCGTAAGCTTCAGCAGCTTCTTTAAATTTTTCTTCAGCTGCCTTGTCACCTGGATTTTTATCTGGATGGAATTTTATAGCCATCTTTCTGTAGGCTTTTTTTATCTCGGCTGATGATGCACCCTTATCAACACCCAAAGTTTTATAGTAATCCTCTTTCATAATTATTTCCCTATTACAACTTTTGGATATCTAATTACCTTTTCTCCTAACTTGTATCCTTTTTCGATAACATCAATTATTTTACCTTTCATTTCTTTGCTTGGTGCTGGAATCTGAGTTACAGCCTCATGATTATCTGCATTAAATACATCTCCTTTGTTTACAACGATTAGATTTAAACCCTTAGATTTCAAAGAATCAAAAAGTTTATTTTTAATCAGTAACACACCTTTGAAAATCTCATTATCTTTATCCTTCTCAATCTCTGCTGAAGCTCGATCAAAATCGTCTAAAACTGGTAATAGTGAGATCATTACCTCTTCACTAGCTGTAGAGAAAAGCTCAATTCTTTCTTTAGCAGTTCTTCTCTTGTAATTTTCAAATTCTGCAAAAAGTCTCAGGAATTTATCTTTCTCATCTTTAACAAGGTCTTCTAAATTGACTTCCTCAACCTGATTTTCATCTTGTTCAGCGTTCTTTTCAATTTCACTTTTCTTTTTTGATTTTTTCTTAGCCATCTAATTGATTTTAAAAACTTATTGCAAAATTACTGCCATATTAGAATTAGTGTCAAAATGTCACGAAAGAATATCTTTGACAGAGTTTTTTAATTTTCTAAACTTAAAATTAAATCCCACCTGCTCAATTTTTCTACTTGAAACCTTTTGGCTCTTAAAAAGAATAATGTGCATTTCCCCAAAAATTAGTCTAAAAAAGAATCTAGGCAAAGGAATTATAAATAATACATATTTTCTGACACTAGAAATAATCTTGGTGAACTCATAATTTGTTAATGGATTGGGTGAAACTCCATTATAAACACCAGACAATTTGTTTTTGATTAGGTATATAAAAATTTGAGAAACATCCTTAATATGAATCCAGGATTGCCATTGTCTTCCTGAGCCAAAATATACTCCGAAACCAAATGACATAGGTTGCATTGTCTGCTTTAATACTCCACCTCTACTAGACAATACCAAACCGATTCTGACAATTGACACATTTTCTACAATATTTTCAAAAGACATTGTAGCTTTTTCCCACTCTTTAATGACATCGGAAAGAAAATAATGGCTTCTTCTTGGCTCATTTTCGTAAAATTCCTCTTCGTCAGAACTAGGATATGCACCTATACCACTTGCAGAAACTATAGATTTTATTTTAATTTTATGTTCAATTATTTTATCTCTCAAAAAGATTAAACTTTTAACCCTGCTTTTTAAAATAAGTTCTTTATTTTTTTTTGTCCAAATTCTAAAAATTGAAGCACCTGATAAATTGATGATTGAGTCAACTTGATTAAAACAATTTAAATCGATTATATTTTTTTGGGGATTCCAATAAAAGCCGTTACATTCAGGAAAATTATTTATTTTATTTTTTCTTGTTGTCAAATAATTAACCTTAATATCTCTTCTGAGACAATCTTTTACAATTCTTGATCCGATTAAACCAGTGGCACCTGTAATTAATACTTTCATTTAAAAATTTAAAGTTGAAGTAAATATAATTTAATTGATTAATTTTGCATGAATTTTTATCCTTTTTATCATGAACGAAAAAATCAAGATTACAAGAATTGAAAAAAGTAAAATTTTTAATGTAGATTTTAATAATTTCTCTTTCGGATCAGTCTTTACTGATCACATGTTTGAGTGTGATTTTACTGATGGTAAGTGGATAAATCCAACAATTAAACCATACCAGCCCATTTCTATTGAACCCTCAGCAAGTGTATTGCATTATGGTCAAGCAATATTTGAGGGAATGAAGGCATATAAAGATGAAAATGACGAAGTTTGGTTGTTCAGACCTGATCAAAATTTTGAAAGAATTAATAAGTCAGCCGTCAGAATGGCAATTCCTGAATTCCCAAAAGAATTATTTTATGAAGCTCTAACAAAATTGATTAACATTGACCGGGATTGGGTTATGCACGGAGAAGGAAGGTCATTGTACATCAGACCTTTTGTTATTGGAAATGAATATGCGATCCAAGCCGTTCCCTCCAAAAACTATAAGTTTATGATTATTTGTGCCCCTGCAACACTCTATTATACCAAAAAACTAAAGGTTCTTGTAGCAGATAAATTTAGTAGAGCTGCATCTGGTGGAGTTGGTTTTGCTAAAGCCGCTGGAAATTATGCAGGTCAATTTTATCCAACCAAGCTTGCAAATGATGAAGGATTTGATCAGGTTATATGGACAGATGCTAATGAGCACAGTTATTTAGAGGAAGCAGGCACAATGAATATTTTCTTTAGAATTAAGGATTCTTTAATAACCGCGCCTACAACTGATACAATTTTAGACGGAGTTACAAGAAAAAGTCTAATTCAAATTGCCAAGGATAATGGAATAAATGTAGAAATAAAGAAGCTAAAAGTTGAAGAACTTAAAAATGCAGCAAAAAACGGATCATTAAAAGAGATTTTTGGAGCTGGGACAGCTGCTGTAGTAAGTCAAATTAATGCTTTTCAACACAAAGGTGAATTATTTGAATTAAAGGAAATGGATAATTCTTATGCAGAAAAACTCAAGTCAAATTTAGTAGGAATTCAAACCAATCAACTTGCAGATCGCCATAATTGGAGGTATAAAGTTTAGGAATCTAGAATACCTTTTATATTAGGCTTAAAATAGCTAGGCCCTTTAAGAACCTTTCCATCTTCTCGAAATATTGGATTACCATCAGTCCCTAATTTGCTCATATTACTATTTTGTATTTCACTAAAAATTTCATCTATTTTATGCTGCATACCATGTTCAATAATGGTTCCACACAAAATATATAGCATATCTCCGAGGGCATCTGCAACTTCAACCATATCATTGTTGTTTGCTGCATCTAAATACTCTTGATTTTCTTCTTTCATCAAATTAAACCTTAGTTTATTTTTATCTGAACCTAAATCAGCCTTAGGAAAATCCAAGTAATCCAGTTTAAATGCTTTATGAAATTCTTTTACAGCTAATATTTTATCTTTCATGACATCAAATTATTTTAATATTTATTAGTTTCGCTAAAAAAATATGTTTTCTCAAGGCCAGTTAATTTTTGCAGCACTATTCACGGTGTGTTTTTCTGTTATTCTTTTTTTAGCATATAAGAAGGATGCTAAGCTTCACAAAAAATACTATAAAGGGAGTTTTTGGGTATTACTAGCCTTCATAGGTTTTATTGGAATGATAGCTACAATAAAATTCATTTTTGTTTGAATCGTAAATAAATCCTAATCTAAAAAACCAAATTCTTTGCTATACTTAAGCATTTGATATTCAAAACTATTGACATATTTTAACTCAATATCTACCAACTCATTTTTATCATTATAAAATGGAATTAGCTCAGGATTTACAAAGCCCGCGTAAGCTGCTCCTTTAAATTTCTCATTTCTTTTAAGTATTTCTGCATGAAGATTTTGATCTACCTTAACTCCATAATCCTCAACTAATCTCTCGGCAGCTTTATAATCTCCTTCAGACTTAATTCGTTGAGTTTCTCTTAATAATTCACCAAACAAATCTCTAAGCTTTTCATAATCATTGATATTAAAGAATGTTTTACCGTTTTTGGTCACCTTTTCAATAACATTTTCATCTTGACCTTTTTCGAAAACCCATTCGCTAACCCATTTCCTGTTTCTCATATGAGCTTGCTCAACATCATCACCTAAGTTTAATCTAATTAACTGAGTCATCATTCCATTTCTAATATATCCATCATAGGAAGCTTTTCCTACTGATTTCCAGTCATTGACTAACCCTAGTTCTTGTATTTTAGGATTATAAATATAGTATAACGCTAATAAATCGGCTCTTCCCTCTTCAATTGTTGACCTATAGGTTTTCAAAGTTTCGCTGGGTGTACCAACACCCGGCATTAGTTGACCAGACGCATGACCAATAACTTCGTGAAGAGCAGTGTGCATATCTCCAGCTAAATTACCATACTTAATTTCTAAATCATATTCCTCGTCATCATGTACAAATTCTTTTAATCTGTCTCCACTACCAGCATTATTGTATGCATTTTTAATATTGCCTAATGAAACTGATTTACTACCTATCGAAGCTCTTATCCAATTAGCATTGGGTAGGTTTACACCAATTGGGGTACTAGGGGATGCATCTCCAGCTTCTCCAGCTACATTTACGGTTTTGTAACTAACACCAATAACATTTGGTTTTTTATGTTCTTGCATTATCGAAGAATTATCTTCAAACCATTGAACATTTTCAGAAAGAACTGACATTTTTCTAGACATATTAAAATCGTTTATCTGAACAATATTTTCAAAGGATCCTCTTAAACCTATAGGATCGTTATAAACTTCGATAAATCCATTTATATAATCTATATTACCTTCAGTTGCCTTTGTCCAAGCTACACAGTAGTCATCCCATGTCTTTAAATCACCAGTTTTATAATAATCAGCTAAAATCCTCAATGCGTCACCTTGAGCCTTATTTTCAGCCACACTTGCAGCCTTATTTATCCATTTTATAATTTCTTTTATTGATTCTCCGTAAAGACCATTTTCACTGTAAACAATTTCTTTAAGTATGCCATTTTCCTTAACCAACTTTGAATTCAAACCATATGAAAGTGGTTTAGTTGGATCGGGTTGTGTTTTTTTAGAGTAGAAAGAAAGAGCATCTTCCATGGTGACATTTGGGCCATAAAAATTGACTGCAGACTCTAAAACATTATCAACGCCCTTTCTTTTATCTACCATCTTTGAATCAATGTCATTAAATATTACATCATAAGCATCTCCTTCGAGAACTGTTTTGGTTGAAGACAATAAACTATCAAAATATTCTTTTGTAAAACCTGGTTTTAACTTATCGTTTGAATAATGATGATGAATACCATTACTAAACCAGACTCTTTTAATATATACCTCAAATGAATTCCATTCATCAGAACTTTTATCACCACTAAAATTTCTATAAATATTTTCAAGTGCAGATCTAATTTTTAAATTATGTCGATATTTTTGATCCCAAATAATATCTCTCCCAGCCAGACCCGCTTGGGTCAAATAATAAACTAATTCTTTTTCTTTTAGGGTAAGTTCTTCCCATCCTGGAACTTGATATCTAAGAATTGCTAGATCAGCAAATTGATCTACTTTGTATTCAAAAGAATCAGGGGACGACGGAACATAGTAAATTTCTTCGGCTTTATTTTCTTCACAATTAAAAACTAAACTGGAAAGAATTAATGCAAAAAATAAGTTTGAAAGTTTCATAGTTTTATAATTATATTTTGAGCCCTAATGTAAAGAAATTTTTTTGTACTTAATAACGATAGTTAAAGTATTAAGTTTAATTTAGTATTTAGGTATATATGAAAAATTTTCTCTTGGTTTTTTTAGGCGGCGGATTAGGCAGTGGTCTTAGATATTTAGTTACTGCTGCAATGAACCAATACTCAAAAATTTTGCCTTTCGGAACATTTACCGTTAATATGATAGGATGTCTGTTGATTGGACTAATATTTGGGTACGCTCACAAGGAAAGTACACTTACATCTAATCAGGCCCTATTATTAGCTACCGGATTTTGTGGTGGTTTTACCACATTTTCGGCATTTGCAAATGAAAATTTAGAACTGTTAAAAAACGGAGAAATTTTCAATTTTTCTCTTTACACATTCGGATCAATTATAATCGGGATTTTGGCGGTATTTATTGGGTATTATATAATTAATTCTGATAAAATTAATTTTTAACAAAGTTCTTAACCCCGGCTTCAACTCTTACTTCTAAAAAGTTTTCCCTTGGAACGATTGGGCACGAGAAGTCTTCATTGTAGACACATTGGGGGTTGTAAGCTTTATTAAAATCTATAAGGATAGAATCTTTATCATTAACATAAATATCAATATATCTACCTCCCCCATAAGTTTCATAACCATTTGTTTGATCTAGAAATGGAAGAAATAAGTAATTTTCATATCCCTTAACATTCTTTTTATCTAAATTTTCATAAACCGATAAAGTATGTTCTTTTTCATTCAAATTAAAAGTTAATTTTCCATAGACTCTGAAGTCCTGAGGTGCACCAATATTTGTTTTCATTTTGAAAGGTAAACTTTCAGGAAATTCTTTAATTTTTGAATATACTATAAAGGTTGAATCAAATTTAAAAAAGTCTAACCCTTTAAAGTTTTTTAGGTCAACTGCTTTGAGCGGGGATCGAGATGCATCTTTAAAAAATTCATTCTGTTTTTTTTGATAATCTGTTAAAGTATTGTCTTCATATCTCTTTTCTCCTCTACAAGAAAAAAACAAAACAATTACGAAAAATAAAAGTTTACGCATAATATAAAATTAAAAATATCCATCAAAAACAGATCAATAAATTTTAATTATTAAATTTATAATTCGTCTAAATTTAATTTTATGAGATTAATACAATTCATTTTCATCTTTATTTTTGGTTTCAATTTAGCTGTAAGCCAAGATTATTTTTTAAAAAACAATGGTCCATTTGATAATAGTATTCAAAGCCCTGAAGACTATCTTGGATATGAAATTGGTTTTGAACACACTCGTCATGATTTAATTGTTGCTTACCTAAAGTATTTAGCAAATGTTTCCGGAAAGGCACAGATTATAAAATACGGAGAATCTCATGAGGGCAGAGATTTAATTATGCTCACGGTTTCATCAACTGAAAATTTAAATAATTTAGAAAACATTAAAAATGAACATCTTAGGCATACAGTACCTGGTGTCACAACAAAAATTGATAGTAGCTTACCCATAATTGTAAATTTAGGATATGGAGTTCACGGTAACGAACCCTCAAGTGCGGAGGCTGCAATGCTGGCAGCTTACACACTAGTTGCATCTAACAATAGTAAAATAAAAAGATTGATTCAAAACTCCATAATTTTTATTGATCCAACAATTAACCCAGACGGTAGAGACAGACATTCACAATGGGCAAATCAATATAAGTCAATTAATCTTGTAGCTGATAGCAATGATGCTGAACATAATGAAGCATGGCCTAGAGGAAGAACAAATCACTATTGGTTTGATCTAAATAGAGACTGGTTATTAGGAATTAACCCTGAAAGTAGAGGTAAATTGAGTTGGTATCACAGCTGGTATCCAAATGTTGTAACCGATTTTCATGAAATGGGAACGAATAGCAATTATTTCTTTGAACCAATGAAAAGAAATGCATCAGTAAAACCAATGATTCCAGACGAAAACTATAGCGTTTTAAGTCCGATTTTTGCAGAGTATTATGTTAAAGCTCTTGACAGCATTGGTTCCTTTTACTACACCAAAGAATCATTTGATGAAACTTATCCAGGCTATGGCTCTTCATACCCTGATATTCAAGGTGCTATAGCAATACTATTTGAACAGGCAAGTTCAAGAGGACACTTACAAGAAACCAACTACGGAACAATGTCTTTTGGATTTACAAT
>CEWG01107116.1_pt1 | contig 11293 bp, 10 predicted proteins | sample 361411 | NCBI WGS metagenome assembly CEWG01 (sample SAMEA2622173, study PRJEB7988) | marine metagenome | biome: marine biome (ENVO:00000447); feature: surface water layer (ENVO:00002042); material: "saline water (ENVO:00002010), including plankton (ENVO:xxxxxxxx)" | depth 5 m | reverse complement strand
ATTTTTCTAATTTTCTCTTTTGTAATTTTCAATTCAATATACGGGCTAACAATGCCGTGATTTTTTCCAGCTTTAATTCCCGGTCTAATATCTGAGAGATCATCAACATTTGTACCATTAAAAATAGAATCATAATTATTTTTATTTTTAAATTCTACAGTTTTTTTATAAAGCATTGTTTTGCAAAAAAAACATCTGTTTTCATCATTTTTTTTATAGTTATTATCTTTTAATTCAGAGTAGTCTTCAAAATGAAAAATATAATTATTTGTAATACAAAATGATTTTATAAAATTAACATCTTTCTTTTTAATAGATGGTGTATTAGCAGTAAAACAAATAAAATTTATATTACTTAAATCTGCTATTTTTAAAAGTAGTAAAGAATCAACTCCGCCAGAGCATGTAATTATAACCTTATTAAATTTTTTAAAAAAATTAATTAATTGATTAATTTCGTAATTCATTATTTGGTTTTTGTTAATTTTATTTTTTTTGAGTCAAATTTTTCTAATCTAAAATTTTCTTCCCAAGCTCTTTTACTATTACCTGGAGCTTTAAATTCATAAAAAGGGAAATTATCTTTTGAAAAAACATTAATTTTATCAAGGTTTGTAGTTCCTATATAATTTTTTATTAAATTAGAATTTTTCATAAGTTTAATTTTATCTGGGTCTATCCCCATTATTATGCAGGCAATTGTATCAACACTAACAGGGTTAGTTCCAGCAAGAAGAACTTTTGACTCAAATGGATCACCTGCTGTAGGACCTTGACCGTCTTGACCTAAAATACCATCTATAACTGAAAAATAGTTTCTTAGTTTTTTTTTTGAAAATTTATTTTCTTTGAGGTCCCAATATAAAAGAATTTTGTTTAAATCTATTATAGTTCTCCATAATGTATCATTGCCATGCCAATCTCCCCATTCAATTCTGTCATCCATATAATCCTTAACAGGGTAAAAATTTTCTAATATTATTTTTCTTGAGGTATTTATAATAATATCAGAGATTTTTTTAGGAAATAGTTTTTGTATCCAGCTAAATTTTTCAGCAATATCTCTTCTTCTTAATCTATTATTAATAAACGTTTTATTTGGCTCAATAGGAAACGAGTCGCCAAAAGGAGGCTTACCTGGTCTATGATGAGGCATATATTCTTTGCCTGATACTATTCCAATCATATTTTTCAGGTTAAGAGTGACACCTGTTTTTCCATGTGTTTTTAATTTAGGGACATTTATTATTAAATCTGCAGATAAAATAGAATTGCTAACTAAATACTGATGTGTATTTTTATTATGGTACTTATTTGTTACCCCAATATTATTTTTTTTATATGGATCATAGTGATCAACTGTATGATCTGCTAATGTATGATAATTTTGTTCAAATTTATCGAGATTAGAAAATTCGCTTTCTTCTTTTAAATCAATTATACTGTATCCTAAAGGATCGCCATTTTTTTCAATCTTAATAGTATTTCGCATACCTGGTTTGAAAATAGTTTGATATTTTCTAAGATCATATAAAAAAATAGGAATGCCTCTATTTTTTAATATTTTTACCATTTCATCTATTCCTGTAATATTCATCATTGGCTCCCAAAGGGTGTGCTCAAAAGGTGTATCACCAATTACTATTTTGCCATTTGTACCAACTGCTTTAAAAGCATAATCTATTAAAGGACGTATTACTGAACCATGTGTTATTGTGCTTTTTAATCCAGAATTACCATATTTATGAATATGTTTAGCTAGATTGGGTTTAATGAAAACTGTTCCATTCTTTTTTACTAATTTAGAAAATGGTGACCATTTTTCTGAACCAATATTCTCTTTGTCAAGACTCAAATTAATTAATAAATTTCTAACAATATCATAGACTTCATTTTTATTTTTAGAAATATTTTGTGATGTATATTCGTTATATTTAGTACTTGGATCAAAGGGGGCAAATTCAGGGTAAACTGAATCATTAGTCATCTCAAATGAAACTTTATCAGATTGCATATATTATTTTAAATAGCCAATTAAACCAAGTAAAACAAGACGTATTCTAGGTAAAATATTAGCAAATGAAATATACAAATTAGACTTGTAGTTTAAAATATATAAATCCCTTTTCATTTGTTCAAATCTTGATAATTTTCTATAAAATCCTCTACCACCGTAATGAATTACATAGGATTTTAGCCAATTTTTACCTGCTTCTGAAAATAATGATACATGATTAAATTTATATGGTAGTTCAAAAATTTTGTAGTTTAATTTATTTATCATGTATCCAATTTGAACATCGTCAAAACCTATTTTATTCCAAAAATATTTTTTGTTTATCTTAAATATATCTTTATGCACTTTTGAGAAAACTATAAATCCAGAATTTAAATAACCTCTTTTCCAGTCTACATTACCAAATTTTTTTTGAACAAGTAAAATATCTCTTAATCTATCTTTTTTTCTAAAACCAATATCTTCAAAAACTAGACCGATTTTATCATAAGGTACTAATTTAAATATATTTGGTGGATTATTTAAAAGTACATCACTGTCAATAACACAAATTCTATCATAATAATCTAAGAGTTCATAACATTGAAATATTTCATTATGGAAAGGACCAATATTAATTTTTCTCTCAGAAATAATTATAAAATCTGCACCACACATTGATGCATATTCTTTTAGTATAGGATGTGATAATGATGAAAATTTATAATTTTTCTCACATCTTGTAACTATCGCTAGTTTCATCAATTAAATCTTGAAAATATATCAAGTTGTTTATGGATATACTTCTCTAATTTAATTTTATTTTTTTTATTAATTTTATTTTGACAATACAAAAACATATTTTCAAAATGATTTTCATAGGGGAATTTAATTATTTTTTCTATTTTATTATGATTTTGAATTTGTATTTCAGATTTCGAGTTTATAGGCTTTGAAAAAAAATTGTGTATTACTATGTCTCTATTTTCACAATTAATTTCAATTTTATTTTGGTAACTAAAACCAAAATACCAATTTCCATAAAAAGAAATTTTATTTTTTACATCTCTTACTATGATTTCACCTAAAGTATCTATTTTAAATTTAGAATCAAAATATTTTTTAGCAGATATTATTTTATATTTGTTACTTATCAATGAAGAAATTAGTGAAATGGGATAAACCCCAAGATCATTTAGAGCTCCTCCTCCCATTTTTTTTGAGTACCTAAAATTGCTATTAGATAAATGGGGAATACCAAATGTTGATTTAATTGAATTTATTCTACCAAAATATTTATCATTTTTATTTAAAAATTTATCGATATAATCGTATAGACAATGATGTTTGTACATTAAAGCCTCATAAATTAACAAGTTCTTTTTTTTTGAAATTTTATTTATGTTTTCAAATTTTTTTTGATCAATATAAAAAGGTTTTTCAACAATTACATTTATATTATGTTCTATGGCTTTAATTACATAATCATATAAAAAAGCTGGAGGTGAAGCAATATATACTAAATCTAAACCTTTATGATTAAGTAATTCTAAAAAACTTTTAAATTTGATGAAATTTGATAAATCTAATGAATTTATTTGACTGTAATTTTTTTTATTTCTTGTAAAACCACCTATTAAATCAAAACTTTTTGATTTTTTTAAAAATGGTAAAATATTTTTATTTGTATGATAGCCTAAAGAACATATAGCTATTTTCGTTCTAATAATTTTTTTCATACTAAAGAAATTATACTTCTGATATGTGGACTAACCCAGGTATTTTTATTAAGTAAATACTTAATTTCATAAAGTGATATCCATCTAAAATTTTCTTTAACTTTAGCTAGTTGATTATTCTTAATTTCAACTAACATTATCTTGTTTCTTTTTTTAAATAATCTTCCTCCATCTTCACTTATATCATGGCTTATAAGAACCTTAGAATTTGTTGAGTTTATATAATTTAAATATAGTGGTTTTTTTCCTTTATGCTTTTGATTTATATTACTATAAGTAGCTTGAATTGATGGACTAATTTGTAATTTATCGGGATTTCCTGGCTCAGCTTTAGCTTCTACTAAATAATGAGGAAGTCCATTAATTTTTTTCCTGAATAAGCATAATATACCCCCATTAAATCTTACTTGTGTTAGTATAGGTTGATCCCATCCCTGTTTAACTTCCCTATTTTTTGTATTAAAAATTCTAACACCTTGGACATAAAAGAATTCTTTTGTAATATGCCTGATAAATCCTTTTTTTTTATCAAAATACCAATCTTTACAATCTTCTAATCTAATTGATTTTATTTTAAAATTTGATTTTTTTTTCTGATTTTTAAACCAATTGATTGTTTCATTAAGTGTATCTTGATTTTTCCAATTTTTTAGAGATTCAACAAAAAACTCAACCTGCAAATTTTTAATTTTATTTGATTTTTTTTTTAATAAGAATTTTTTTAATTCAGTTAATTTCAAATTATATTCATTTATGATCATAAAAAAATTTATAAATATAATCACAAATATAATCAACCATTTTTATGTTTAGTGAATTATGAAGTGGCAACCTAATAATTAACTTGCTGTATTTTTCAGTATTAATTAATTTATTGTTTAACCCAAATTTTCTACCTACGCGACTGTTATGTAAAGGAACATAACCTATGTATAAATTAATATTATTTTTCTTCATATATTTAATTAAGCTATTTGTGCTTTTTTCTGAATTTAATCTTATCCAGAAAGCATGATAGTTAGAATTATAATATTTATTCAAAAGTGGGTAGTATATAAATTTTTTTATTAACAATAATTTTAATTTTTCACTGTATCTATTAAAGATTTTTTTTCTTTTATTTATTACTGATTGATAACTTTCTAACTGAGGAAATAAAAAAGCCATTTGTAATTCAGTAGGTGCGTAACTACCTCCTAATTGAGTCCATGAATATTTTTTTTTCAAACCTTTAATGACTTCATTTCTATTAGTTCCTCTTTCTCTAATTTGTAAACATTTTTGAAAATCTTTTTTATTTTTAACATACAATGCTCCGCCTAATCCAGAGTGAATGTTTTTTGTTTCATGAAAAGAGTAACATCCAAAATCTCCTATCGTGCCATAAAAATTATTATTTTTTTTACTGCCAAAAGCTTGTGCAGCATCTTCAATTAAATATATGTTATTATTTTTACAATATTTTAATATTTTTGATAGATTTATACAGAAGGCGCCATAGTGCACTACAATTACAGCTTTCGTATAATTTGTTTTAAGTTTTTTAATATTTTCTAAATTAATCATCATATTATCTGGGTCAACATCAGCAAATTTAATTGAAAAACCGAGTTTTAAAAAAGAAGAAGCAGTTGTTGTAAATGTATAGGAAGGAAGAATTATCTCTTGTTTTTTTGAAAAATCTCTAATTGCTAAAGCAGTCATTTCTAAAGCTGAAGTTGCGCTATCAGTCATTAAAATATTTTTTTTGTTTACAATATTTTTAATTAACTTCTCACATTTAACTGAGTATGAGCCATTGGATTGAAAATAGTTTTTTTTAAATATATTTTTAATATGCTTAATTTCCTTGCCAATTAGTGTTGGCTCATTAAAATTAATATTTCTATTTTTAATCTTCATACCAATCCCAATACTTTGATAAATTAATGTTTATAATATCATCTAAGTTTTTTAATTTGTTATTATAATTATTCTTCAGAGAATTAAATGTTTCTTTTTTTATTTTTTTTTTTAGTATTGGAATATTTGAATTTTGTTTTAAAGAGTTTAATTTTCTTGATATTAACGATCTAGAATTAAATGTTTTATTTTTTATAAAATTGGGTATCATTATTTTTAAAACTTCAGAATTTTGTAGTGTATGATAAAGAGAGTAAGGTGAATTATACAAAAATGATAAAACTAAGTTTTTACTTCTTGATGCAACATTTATTTTTGGGAATATAAAATCCTTATTATATTTGATATTGAGAAATAATAGTAAATTTTTAATTGTATTGTCATAATTATTTATCAACTGTTCAAAAAGTATAAAATGAATATCCGACTTTGGAAAATTTTCTTTTATTTCTTTTGCCGCTTGAGAATATAGATTTCCTATTTGAACATAAGCGATATTTGAATAATTTAAATCGGAATTATTAATTCTATTGTTTTCATTTTTTATCGATTCTTCAAAAGAAGCCTTTTCTCTCCTATCTCTTTTTTCATGTAAATAATGAGAATAGGCTCTTTCGATTGGATCTCTAATAAGGAATACAATTTTAGGATTTGGAAAATATTTTTTAATTTTATGGGAAAAGTTTTTTTCGTATAATAATGTTGAGACAAAATCACAAATTAATGATTTTTTATCAGTAACTTTATAATTTTTATAAAAGAATTTATCACCTTGATTATAATATTTATCATCAAAAAACCAAGTTTCTTTTCCTTTAGGGAATAAAAGCCTATCATAATTTTCAAGATAAAACTTTAGACTCGTTGAGCCAGTTTTTGGGAAAGTTAAAAACAAAACTATTTTGTTATTTTTCATTAAAATATAATTTACTGTGTATTATAGAAACAACTTGTTCTGCACTAATCGGCTTCAAAAATGAATTTCTTTTATAAATTGCCTTGTATATATAATTCTTAAACCTAATATAAAGGTTTGTAAAATTAACACTTATAAAAACATTATTATCTCTCCATAATGGGTGAACCCTAGAAATAATATCAAAGTCATAATAAAATACTAAAGTTTTTACTTTTTGGCTCATTGAAAAAAATGTAGGAAAACCTTCTGGGGATATAAAGAAGTCAAATTTACAAATTTGTAACAACCATTCTTCAAAAGTCTGTTGACCGACCAAAACATTAACTTCAAATTTTTTTAATTTATTTATCTTTTTTATATTATAATTTTCTCCTGTGCCAATTATGTATATTTGTATTGTAGGATCATATTGCTTTATATTTTTTATTACTTCTTTTACCCAAGAAAGTTGAAAACCTTTGAAATTACCAAATTTTTTTCCAGAATTAAGTTGTATTCCTATTTTGATACTTTTATTTTTTTTGTTATTATAATTTAAATATGTAAAAATTGGATAAGGATCCATTTCTAAATATGTAATTTCTCTTTCCCAACTATTAATTTTATTCCCATCCCAAAATGTATTAATATAATTTAAGTTATTTTTTGATATAAATTCTATTATTTCATTTTCATTTTGAACTTTAATTGAATTATTAATCTTTACATCTTTTATTAATCTATATAAAAAAATTATGTTCTTTTCAAAAAGAAGATTTGATTTTGTAAATCTAGTTATTTCTATTTTAGCATTTGGATTTTTTTTTTTAAAATCATAAATTTTGCATAATACAATAAATGAATCTCCTAAAGTTCCTGAAAAAGCAAATTTTTTAATTTTCATTTAATTAATAAAGAATTTAAATAATTTTTATAATTACAGTTTGGTATTTTTTTAATTATATTTTTAATTTGAACTTTATTTATATATTTTTTCAAAAATGCTATCTCTTCTAAGCAAGCTATATTCTTTCCTGATCTATTTTGAATTGATTTTATTAGATTACTTACTTCATTTAAATTTGAAAATGAGGAGCCAACATCAAACCATATTACACCTCTGCCTACTTCGATGATTTTTAATTTATTTTTTTTAAGATAATATCTATTTATATCATTAATTTCATATTCACCTCTTCGTGACTTTTTTAAATTTTTAGCTATTTTTACTGCATCAGGTTTATAAAAATATATTCCGGGAACTACATAGTTAGATACAAATTTTTTTGGCTTCTCAATAATATCGATAAATTTATTTTTTTTAATCTTAAGAACTCCAAATTCTTCAGGTTCATTTACAAAATATGAAAAAATTATAGACTTTTTATCTTCAAAATTAATTTTAGTCAGAAGATCAGTCAAATCATTACCATAAAAAAAATTATCACCTAAAATTAAGCAAAAATCTTCATTATTTATAAATTTTTCACCTATAATTAATGCTTGTGGTATACCACTTGGTGTATCTTGTGTTTTGTAATAAAACTTACAGCCATACCTACTACCATCTCCTAAAAGTTGTCTATATGAGTTTAGATATGTTGACGATGTAATAATTAAAATTTCTTTAATTCCAGCAATCATCAATACACTTATAGGGTAAAATATCATTGGTTTATCATAAACATTTAATAAATGTTTATTTGTAAATTGCGTCATTGGATATAATCTAGTACCATATCCTCCTGCTAAAACTATACCTCTCATTTTAAATTATTTTTTATAAAGAAATTAATTGTTTTATTTATACCATTGTCAAAAGAAGTACTTGGAGACCATTTTATTAATCTTTTTACTTTTGAAATATCTACTTCATATTTTATATCGTGACCAGGTCTATCTTTAGTAAATTTTAATAATTCCAAATAATCAAATTGATCATTCATTTTTTTTGATATGTTAATACAAATTTTTTTAGCCAAATCTATATTTTTCATGGGATTATTTCCTCCTATACAAAATTTTTGATTTATATATTTTGATCTTGAAATTTTATATATAGCTTCAGCAGCATCCTCGACAAATAACCAATCTCTAATTTGATTACCTTTTCCATAGATTGGGATATATTTTTTATTTAAACAATTTGAGATTATTTTTGGAATAAGTTTTTCAGAATTCTGATATGGTCCATAATTATTTGACATATTAATAATAATAAACGGTATTCTATAAGTTCTTGACCATGCGGTAACTAGATGATCAGAAGCAGCTTTTGTTGCAGAATAAGGTGAGCTTGGATTATATGAAAATTTTTCATGGAACTTAGATTTCTGGGATCCAAGATCTCCATATACTTCATCGGTACTAATATGAATAAATTTAAAATTTTTATTTGGACACCTCTTAAGATATAATCTTACTGTTTCTAACAAATTATAAGTTCCTAAAATATTAGAATTAACAAAATTATGAGAGTGAGCTATTGAATTATCAACATGGGTTTCTGCAGCAAAATTAATAATAAGATCTGGTTTGTATTTTAAAAATAATTTTAAGATATTTTTACTGCATATATCTGTTTTTTTGTGTAAATATTTTTTTGATTTTCTAAATATATTATTAAAATTTTTATTAGATGCATAAGTTTGTTTATCAATATTAACAATCATTTGACCAGTTTTTTTTAAAAAATAATTTATTGTATTACCACCAATAAATCCTAAGCCTCCTGTAAAAAATATCATTATCTTGTAATCTCAATTAGTTTTTTTAGTTTTATATCCCATGTATGATTATTGTTAACTAAATTATAGCCATTAAATGCTATATTTTTAGCTTTATTTTTATTAATTAAATAAAAGTTAATTTTTATTAATAATTCGTTGGCAGAAGTGAACCAATCGATATTAATATTTTTATCAAAAAAAGTTTCAATATCCTTACAATATTCTGTTAAAATAAAAGCTCCACTAGACATTGCTTGAAATACCCTAATTGAAAATCCATCTCCTTCTCTGCAAAAATTTAACACAATTAAAGCTTTTTTATACAATTGATTTAGTTCATCTAAATATATAGGTTCATTATCCCAGCCGTTACCAAAACAAGTAACTCTAATGCCATTTTTTTTTAAAAAATTTATATAATTGTTTCTACTTTGATCTTTTGATCCACAAAAAATAATTTGATTATTTTTTTCTTTATTAAAATATTTTTTATTTTTTTGAACACCCTGAGTTATCCAATAATTATTACTATTATATTTATCAAAGTAATTTTTTACATCAGAAAAAGTAGCAGAGGAAAAACTAGAATTTTTAATATATTCTTTAGCATTAATTCTTTTTGCCTGATCAATAGGATCCATAAAAAAATACCATGTTTTAGAGATTTTTGATATTTTTTTGATAGTTTCAGGGTTTATTGTATCAGTCTTAGAAAAAATTACTAAATCATAATTTCTTTTTTTATTTAAATTAATAATATTATCATTAATTTTTTTTCTATCTAATATTTTATAATAAGGAGATTTAATTATATTAGGTATAAATCCTAACCTTCTAATATAACTAAATAAATAATTTAAAATTTTATAAATAATAAAATTTGTTTTTTTTTGATTTTTTCTATAATCAAAATATTCAACATCATGATTTAGACGTTTAATTGCATTAAACATTTCTATATTAGTAGAAAATGGTACATCAAATACACCTATAATTAATATTTTCATATGATTATGGATATTTCTTAGAATTAAGATTAAGTTTAATTAATTTAGATGTAATTATGTTATCTTCTGAAAATTTTTTAATGTATTTATTTTTTGTATATTTATTCATATTAAGTTTCGGAAGAAAAAAAAATAATTTCTCGTCTAAATAAAGTAAAGAATTTAGTACTTTTGTATGCACCTTAATTCTTACTAAATGCTCCAAATCATAATAATCAATCTTTTTAATATTTAATTTAATTTTTTTTTTATAAAATATAATTCTATTTAATTTAAGCTTATATATAGAAATGACTAGCATAGTAATTATGTAATTAAGTGGAAGTATTGGGCTTCTATTATAAGGCGTAAAAAAGAAACAATTAACAAAACGCAAAATGTTTAAAGTAACAAAAGATGGGCTTCTATTAAGTTTATTTTCTTTATTACCTGTAATGAATGTTGATTTATAACTACGTTTTTTTAAAACATTAGATATACCTAAAAAATTTGATAAATTTTCAATTTCATTCTTTGTATTTAGAGAAAAGTCCTCATATAGATAAATATGCAAATTTGAAATTCCAAATAAAGAAATATATTCGTTAATTAGTCCGCTATAACAAACTTTATTAATTAAGAATTTTCCATTTTGATTATGCTCATTTAATAATCTGTTAATTGAATTAGTACCTCCAAATTTTAAATATTCTGTATAAATTGATCTTAACATACTAAATTGTTCTCTAATTCCTAATATAATTTTAACATCGTAATCATAAAATATTTCTTTTAATCTTTTCGCTGGAGTAAAAGAAGATTGACCAAACCAATCTAATCCGCCAGAGATGCCTTCATCACTTAGACCAATTATTGAAAAATTATTTTTATTATTTTTTTCTAAAATTTTATTAAAATCTTTTCTTACTTCAATTGAAGAGAAATCTGTGTCACTAGTATAATAAATGGATCTAAATATATTGATAATACTTTCACTATAATTATTTTGTACTTTACCAAGATATAAAATCTGATCATGCATA
>CEWG01227703.1_pt1 | contig 11307 bp, 13 predicted proteins | sample 361411 | NCBI WGS metagenome assembly CEWG01 (sample SAMEA2622173, study PRJEB7988) | marine metagenome | biome: marine biome (ENVO:00000447); feature: surface water layer (ENVO:00002042); material: "saline water (ENVO:00002010), including plankton (ENVO:xxxxxxxx)" | depth 5 m | reverse complement strand
TCCTAAATCTTGGTTTAAAGGTATCGATATTGAAAAAATGATTATATCATCTAAATATGATAAAAAAGTAAATAAATATGGTGTTAAATGCGGTTCAGAATTAGAAGACTGGGAAAAATCTGGTTGGATGAATGAACAAGACCCATACGGTTGGTTTCAGTGGTATTGTAGATTTTATATGGGAAGGCGCACAGATGATGACAAGAGACAAATTAAAAGATGGTTGGCTCTAGCTGGTCCAAAAGGAAGATTTAAAAATAGATTAGTAAATATGATTAAAAAAAAAGATGCTAAATATGATGATGAGAGTATTTCACCTGTTATTAGACAAACATTATTACATTGGGGATATCAAATTACACCTGGGGATTTAAAGTAATATTAATATTCATTTATTAATTTATATTTTTTTCTATGTATATATTATAAAAATGAAATCTGGATTTAGTTGCGTTTTAAATGCTTGTATTTATGCTGTTGTATTAAATCTTGTTTTACCTATGGTTGCTAAACCTTTTGCCACTAAAGATGAAATAAAACCACCAAATGGGGCTGATAAATTATCATTTAAATCTCAAGTAATGCATATGTTAGTTCATCATGCTCAAGTACCATTAACTAGTTCATTAATTATTGTATTAATTGTTTCACTATCTATCACTCTTGGATATAGATTTAAAATTATTCAATAAAATAATATTTTTTTAATATATAATGGCATTACCCAAACATTATTATTCTAATCTTTCTAGAAAAGATAAAAAAAAACAATTAAGATCTTTAAAAAAATCACAAAGATCTTATAAAAAGGGCAAATATGTTTCTAGACCTAAATTAAAATCTTTTAAAGAAAAGAAATCTTCTTGGACACAAAAGTTTCATAAATTACACCCTGAAGCTAAAACTTTAAAACAAATATCAGATGCCACTGGTATACCTAAACCAGCATTATCTGCTGTAAAAAAAAAAGGTATGGGAGCATATTATTCATCTGGTTCAAGACCCAATCAAACAGCTGAATCATGGGGATTAGCTAGAATGTATTCATATATTTTAGGCGGTCCCACTAGAAAAATAGATCATCATATCACTGAAAAATATAATGTTAAATTTACATGAACCATCCAGTAATCGCATATCTATTATTACAGTTAACTGTATTTATATAATGTGGTAATTCTCTACTTTTAATATCCATTAATACTAATTTATTATATTCTGGATATATTGGTATATGAATATTTTCTTTAGTTATTAAATTTAAATCTCCTCCACAACTTCTATCCCAAGTTTCATTTAAATAAATTATAAAAGCATATCTACCTAAGTTTATATCATTATGCACTGATAAAAAATCACCTGGTTCAAACTTTGATATAAATATATCTGTAGTTTTTGTTATTTTTTTATTAGTTAATTCAGAGATTTGTTTTAAAACTTCAGGACTATTTAAATATTCTGTTATTTCTTTTAAAATAGGTGCTTCATTTTTATATTCATATTTTGAATATGAAAATTTATCTGAATTTAATAATTTTAATGAGTTGTCTCTTCTTGATTTTATATCTTTATTATGTTTTATTTTATCATTACCTATATTTGTTGTGTATAACCACTCTTTATCATTTAATATGGTTTTATTTATCTTTTCTATAAAAGATTTATCTAAAAAGTTTTTCTTAACAATATAATATGATTTACAATAATATTCTAATATAAATAATAAAAATATTATAAATAAAAATATTAATATTAAATTCATTATAATATATCAAATATTAAATTATTTAAGCATCTTTATCAATTTCTTTTAAAAATCTTTTATGTAATATATTTATTTTTTGAAATATTTTCTTTTGTGTTGTGAAAAATACTATTGCTACTATTATTTCTCCATCATATTCTCTAGTATGTATTTCTCTAAAATTCTCCGCCTTAAACATTAATGGAAATAAATGACATATTTTTCTTATATAAAATACTGATAATGCTACTATTACAGAATGAAATGATAATTCTAATAATATATGTAATGAATTTTTACTTTCATCTGGATCTGGAAATAAATAATCTAAATATATACCAGCTATTAAACATATTATTATATATAATACACTAAACTGTATTATTTCAAATAATTGTGTTAATCTATAATCATCAAAGGTTAATAAATCTGAAATTTTTTTTTTCATTATATATATAATTTATAAAATTATTAGTTCATTAAAATAAAAGATTAGCAATAAATTTGATTTTTAGATTTTGATTATTCATAAAATTATCTTTATAAAGAATAATATAATGAGTTCTTCAAACCCACCTACATATCACCCAACCAATGATGATTTCATCAATGATCCTAATTCTATGAAGTTTACCTTCGGTTCACGCGATGATATTCTGGATAATAATATAAATAGTATGATGGACCGACTAGAAATGATGACCGATTCTGTTACACACTCTAAGAAAAAGACACGCGCCCTAAACAACCTCAAGAAATTCTCTAATAACCCTGTTCGTGAACGCCCCATCCCTAAGAACAAGAAGAAAAAGTATGCTACTAAGCCCAAGAATCACTCAAAGATTTCCAAGATGAAGAACACTAAGGATAAGTTCGGTCTCAACTAAATCAATCTAATAAATCTATCTATTAATTAATATTTTTTTTAATATAATATTTAATATATGAAGGATTGTTGTTCATCAACTAAGTCAGATAAAGAATGTATCAGAAAAAAAGATAAAAAAACATTTAAATTACCTAGAAGGTTTAGTAAAGAAAGATGTAAAAAAGGTATAAAAGGATTTACTATGCGTTCAAGTTGTGCTCCATATAAAGGATGTAAAAAATCAGGTGGTGGCAATTATAAATCTAAAAAACAATTTTTATATAATCCTGATAATCCTAAAAAATCATTTGATGTTTATATAGATAAAGATCCTTCTGATACTATTCCTATTAAATATACAACTTTACAAGATGTTAAAAACACTATTAAAAAACTAGAAAAATTATATAAATCGAATAAATACCCACATAAAAGAATATGGCAAGTTGGTATGATTATGTATGTTAGATTAAAAGTATTAAAGAAGAAAAAACCTAAAGAATTTAAATTATCCGAAAAATATTTTAAATTCTTAAAAAGTAGAACTAAAATAAAAGATGAAAAAGGTAGAAAAAAATTAATATTTAAAATTTGAATTTAAAAATAATTTTTTATAAAATTATGAATATATTTATAGTATTATTCCTCATTATTATATTTATGTTCTTTATAATTTTAAATTATGAAGAATCTGTATTATTAATAGATAAGAAATTTAAATTTTAACAAATATCTGAATAGTATTAGTTATTAAATTATCTTTCATTTTTAAATATAATAAAAATTCACTTAATATTAATAATGGAAAACTATATTTAGGATAATTATATGCTATAACAAAACCTATAAAACAACATAATATATCACCTATAGAATTTATTATAGAATCACCTATATAATTTCTTTGATATTTATTATTACTTCTATATTTTGCTAAAACATAATCTGTATTTTCAACTATTTCCCATAATATCCCCCAACCTATTACAAAATATACCATATTAAAACTTTTTTTCTTAAAAATATAATTTAATATCATAAATAATATTAAACCATGTGATATATGTGTAAACGAATATATATCAAATAATGATAAACTTGTATATTTATCATCGGGTTTATCAATATATATATTTTTTAGTCTATCATTATATGGACAAGACCATACTGGTGTATTTCTAAATTTAGTATTACAATCTGTAAATATATATAGTAGTATTATTATTACTATAAAACCAAAAAAAATATTATAAAACATATATTATATTTTAGAAATAATTATCAATTATTTTTAAATAACTCTTTAAGTTCTTCTGTTGGATATTTATAAATTAAATCTGGTTGATCTTCACTCCCATCTTTTATTATTCTGTACTCACCAGAATAAACATTTAAATCATATATGTTAAAATTATCATTTAAATTAAAATTATTATTTCTGGTAGATATATTAATACTTATACTTCCTTCATCACCACTTATAATTCTATGAAATATACCCGCAGGCCATACAATCATAGCAGGACCATCATAATATAATTTATCATTTTTGTATACTTTATCAGGTGATATAATAAATGATGCTTTTTCTTTTGTATTAGGATTAAATACATCAATATATCTAGTTCCTTGTAATACCATTAAATTATCATCTTGTCCAGGATGCATATACCAAGGTCTCTTTACTGGTGGTACAGATTCTTCAACAGGTCCAGGTGAAATACTATTAGATTTATGTATAACTCTATCTATCCCACTAATATTGGGTAAGTCTGAAGGAACAATCTCATCAAACTTAACACCCGCTGTTCTCCTTAATACTCTCAGAGGAATTAATCTATACAATAAAGACATTTATATTATTATTTTAATATTATTCTTTTAAATATTATATTTTAGAAATAATTATATTAGATAAATGGGATAATTTATCTACATTCTTATCATTTCTATAATCATTTATATAATTTATTCTTTTAATACCTGATGCTGTCATTATTTTAAAACAATGTATACATGGATAATGTGTTATATATGCTGTGCATCCATTACAACTAACACCTCTCTTTGCACAATCAGCAATAGCATTTTGTTCAGCGTGAACAGTTGCTTGTTCATGATTATTCTCAACTATAGATTCGTGTGGTGTTTCTGGTAAAAAACCATTATATCCTTGAGATATAATTCTATTATCTCTTACTAATAAACAACCTACTTGTAATCGATGACATGGTGATCTACTTGCAGTTATTTCAACTATATTTTTAAAATATTCTTCCCATGAAGGTCTACTATTATTACTCATTTTATATATATTTATCAACAATCTTTTAAATGACAAACAATATGATTATTAGTAAATTCAATAACCTTATCTAAACAACTCTCCCAGAATAACTTATCAAAACCATATTCTGTTTGATTTTGTTCATCGTTATAACATTCTATATGTATTGCTTTTTCTTTACCTGTCATAAACATATATGCATTGAGTTGAACTTTTTCATACTCAGGAATCTTATTGAATAATCTTCGTGTTCTATTCTTAGTCTCAACTACATATTCATCATTCATACCATCAACCTTACCCCTTAAAATTACTTGAAAATTACCATCTGGATCAGAATATAATAATTTTTCATACATTTGTGAATTTCTATCTGTAATTACAATATTAGATTTCTTTTCAGTTTTATCTAAATTATTATCTTCTTTAATATTCCCTCGTTTCATTCTTAAATCTTGTTTAACAGACCCTTCTAAACATTTACTAAGAGTAGGCATAGATTTTAAAACTTCATTGAGTTTTTCCTTAGATTGATCTTCAGATAAATTAGAATCTAATGATTTTCCCATTACTTGTTTTTTAATAACATCCTCAACCTCTTTTAATGAAGTATCATCTGGGAGTTTTAATTCTTTTTTGATCTTAATAAAATCTTTATCCTTTAAATTTAATAATGTTTCTTCAACCTTAGATTTTGGAATATATTTCTTAACAATACCTGATCTATTTAATACAGAATCAATAGCTTTTTGTATCTTTTCATATTTATTATGTCCAGTGATAATAGCTAGTTCGCTTGCAACAATTACAATATTCATATTTATAATAATGATAAAAAAACTTTAAATAAAAAATCAAATTTAATTTTAATTTTTAATAATCATCTAAACCTAAACATATATCACACATACATTGAGCACCATTAGATACAATACCACAAGGTAATACTTCACCTTCACTATAATCTTCATATATATTTATAGCATGATTTACATCTAATTTATTAGTTTCAGGACAATTATAAAATGGATATATAGATCTCATAAATGATACATTATCACTTAAAATTCGTTTTTGTGTCATCTTCCAGAATGTATTATCAATATGAATTTTAAAGAAATAATTCAGATTATAATTTAATTTATCATTATATAGATTAAAATAAAACTCTCTAGATAATCTCTCTCTAGATTTAGGAACTTCTTCATTTATCATTGTTATGACATCATTATCTTTTAAGAATCTTAGTGGAGAGTTCTCCATATTGTTTTCAGATTTTTTTAACTAATTATTCAAATTTAATAATCTTTTCATAAACATTCATAACTTTTTTTAATTTTTCATTCTGACAATTATAATTTTCTTTCATAAATATTATAAAATCTTCATCACCTTTTAATTTATTTATTAAATAAATTATATCTTTATTTAAATTATTATTATACAAAAATCTTTCATTAGAAATATATATTAATGATTTACTTATATATTTATTATTTATAATTTTCTTTTTATTGATTTTAGATTTTAATAAATGTTTTGGATAAATTATAGATAATACGGCAAATAAATCATATAAATCCAAATGATTTTTAATATAATATGTATTAACATTTTCAGCTAACATACTTGTTTTATATACATTTTTAATAGTTTCTAAATCTTTTGTTATAAAATGAATATTATCTAATATATCAAAATAAAGATTATTAGTATTTTGTGAATATCTTATAATATCTGAAAAGTCTTTTGATGAATATATTTTATTAATTGTATCATTTACAAATGTATCTTCATAATTGAATATATTATCGTTATTATTGTTTAAATTCAGTATTTCAATATTTGATATTATATTATTTATTTTTTCATCAGATTTTTTTATTAAATCTTTCTTTTCTTCTTCAGTTATATTTATATTTTTTATGGACAATATTTTATTAGTTATTGATAATATATTTTTATAATTATAATTAATTTCTATAAATTTAGATTCAGATAATATTTTTTTAAAATATTTATGATTTATATTTGAAGATATAAATATTATTGGATGATTTTGTTTATGAATCTTTAATTTTGAAATATAATTTATAATGTCATTTAATATTTGTTTATTATGTTTTAAAAATAATTCTAAATTATCAAAAACTATAGCATTATATTCATAATTTTTATCAAACATCATTAATATATTTTTTCTACCTAATGCTTCATCAATATATTGTTTTATATTCACTTTTTCTTTAAAGAAATCAATATTAATATGAATAATTTTATATTTATTTAAAATACATTCTGCTAAACTTGTTTTACCACAAGAGTTCTTCCCATGAATAAATAAAAATTGTTTTTTATAATCTTTATTTATCCATTCATTAATAGATTTTATATCTCGTTTTTTTAAAAAAAAATCATTAATATTCATATATTTTATTATTATTTATTCTTTAATTATTAAAATTAGTACCAGACATATCATTTCTTTCACTAGTATTAAAAGTATAATTAGTTCTCTCCACTGATTTAGGTATATCCATTGGTAATGGTAATTTACTCTTATCATTCATATAATGTAAATGCATATCATAATTACTATAAATCTTACTTAAACTGTATTGAACAACTAATCCATTTAATTTTTGTATTTGTAATTTAATTCTTTCTAATGTTTTATCAGCTGAGTTGCTATATTTTAAAAATATACCTCTCATTATTGTTAATAATATTATATTTGACTGATAATCTATTTTTTTATTTTTTTCTTTATGAAATTCATATCTTATTAATTTTTGAATATTCATAACATTCTCATCTGAAAAAAAATATTTACTTAATAATGTTTCTTCTAATACACCACTCAATATATCATCAGCACATCCCATAGATCTACTCCCTGGAGTTATTTTAATATCATTACTTACTAAAATATTATCCATATTACCATCATATTCATATATATCTGGCATTAATCCTGGACCATTTCCTGTTATATTATCAACAACTGTTCCTTCTAAAGCACTTGTTCCTGTTATATTACTCATATATTATTATATATATATTTTAAATTTATATTAATTTCTTGATACATTCTAATAATTGATCTAATTCTTCAAACCACATTGTTTTAATATCCTTATTAAATACAATATCTATTTCATCTTTAATCTTATTTAATTCATTATTTAATTCGTCTACCTTATCTAATGTCATAGAATATATTGGCATATTTATTAAATAATTATATCCTGTTTTAACTGATTCAAAATCACTAACTTCTTCAATAATATTTGTTTGTGTATCATATAGATTATATTTGTTATCAAATAATTGTTTTAATAAATCATTCTTACTACATTCTGATACTTTAATAACTTTTTGAATAACTTCATTTATAAATCTAATCTTATTTTCTAGAATACATAATTTATTTCTTAATTCATTTAATATATATTCTTTTCTTTTTACATATAATGATGTTCTTATCCTATAATGTTCATCCATAATTTTATATGGTGATTCATACTTATTAATTACATTATCTTTGTTATATGCGTGAATATTATTTAATGATATACTTGAAACTAATTTAAGTTTCTTTTCGAATTGAGTATAACCATCTTTTACTGTGAATAATTTATCTTCATATATAAAATCATCTGATAGTGTAATCTTAATATTAATATCTTTTTCTGTTGAATAATTATCAAAATCTACAATCATATCACATTTTTCTGATAATACATTATCTTCTAAGAATCTAATATATTTATCTGTCCATTCACCAATAGGTAATTCTGTAATTACTAAATTTGTATCATTTAATTCATATACACCTTTAGTTAAATAATTCTTATCAGATACTTTAATAATATTCCCTTTAAATCCTTTATAAAATGGTTTCATTTCTTTATAAGTTCCACTAGTGCTCTTTCTTTTGATATTTTTAATAATTTCAAGAGGATTATATTGAGGAATGTTAGTACTCCATCCAGTTCCAATACCAATCATACCATTCACTAATACCATTGGAATAATTGGAACATAATATTCAGGTTCTACTGGTAATCCATCATCATCTAAATATTTTAATAATGGAAAATCTTCTTTTCTATAAATTAAATCTGTAATTGGATTAATTTCTGTATGAATATACCTAGGTGATGCTGAATCATTACCACCCATAATTCTTGTACCAAATTGTCCATTGGGTTTTAACAGATTAATATTATTAGATCCTACAAAGTCTTGTGCCATACCAATAATCGCTCCTTGTAATGAAGCTTCACCGTGATGATATGCCGCATGTTCACTAACATACCCTGAAAGTTGTGCTACTCTAATTTCTGAATATAATTTTCTTTTAAAACAAGAGAATAAAATCTTTCTTTGAGAAGTTTTTAATCCATCTATACAAGAACCTATAGATCTACTTGTATCTGAATTAGAGAAATGAATTAATTCTTTATTCACAAAATCATCAATATTTGTTTTCTTAATATTATAATCAAGAATAATTTCTCTATCATATTTCTTTAACCAATCTTTACGATTATCCGCTAATTTTTTATTAAATGCTAAATTCACAGCATCATCTGTTTTATCTGTAACAGAATAATCATTTACTTTTAATTCTCTAAAATATTGTTTGGCTTCTTGGGCTGTGGATGTTCCTAATCCCTTATAGTATTTAATTGTATATTTATTAGAATTACTTGTTTTCTTTTTCCAAGTTTCATAATCTGTTAATGTATAAAATGGTTTAACTGTTTTCTTTAAAGATACTTTTACAATAGGTGTTGTCATATATGAAATGAAATCAAAGTTTAATAATTCAGGCCATAAATAATGAAACATATTAATTAATAATCCTTTAATATGAAATCCATCATGATCTTGATCGGTCATAATCATAATTTTACCATATCTTAATGATTTAATATTCTTATATTTCTTATTACTTTCTAATCCTAAAATCTTTTTAATATTAACAATCTCAGAATTTCCGTTAATTTGTTTCACTGCTGCTTCTCTTACATTTAATACTTTACCCTTCAATGGGAATACACCATATTTATCTCTACCTACTTCAGATAACCCAGCAATCGCCATAGACTTAGCTGAATCTCCCTCAGTTAAGATTAGTGTACATTGATCTGATTTCTTTGTTCCTGCCCAATTAGCATCATCTAATTTAGGAACAATAATTTTATTTTTCTTTTTACCATCAGTTTTCTTTAAATCTTTATTATCATTTTTATTATTGGCATCCAAAATCTTATCAATTAATTCATTATTTGAACATACTTTCTTAATAAACTTTGCTGATAATACTGGTTTAGAACCAAACTTACTTTGAGCAGTAATACATCTTTCTTTAGTTTGAGAATCAAATGAAGGATTTTCAATAACACTATTAATATATAATGACATATATCTACGAACAACTTTATCTTTAATTTCTTTCTTATGCTTTTTCTTAATGAAATCAATAATTCCATTAGATATTTGTTTCGCAATACATTCTACATGAGAACCTCCTTTACTTGTACAAATACCATTTACAAATGATAATTGTTCAAATGTATCATTATGAGATACAGAGAAAATTACATCCCATCTATCAGAAATAGTTTCTTGGAATAATGCAGAATTATTATATAATTTAACATAATCTAAGAATGATTTAATTTTAATTTTTTCATCATTTAGAAATACACTAATAGATTTATCAGTAATCCCAGCAATATCATAAATCCTACGATACATTAAATTAATCATATCATCTGAATATTTCTGTAAATCAAATCTTTTAAAGTCACATTTCCAAGTAATTTTAGTATAAGGTTTTGCTTGACATTTCTTAATATCAGGTTCATTACATTTAGTCATATTATTTTCCCAAGTTTGGGTATATTTTAATTTATTAATATGATCAACAGTTTCTATAGTAAATTCTTGTGAAAATATATTCGCAAGTTTTGCTCCATATCCGTTTTTACCACCAACAATTCTTTTTTCATCTTTTTTATAGTTAGATGAAGTTAATAATTCACCAAAGATTAATTGAGGAATATATATTTTTTCTTTTTCATGTTTTTTAACAGTAATACCATTTCCATCATTTTGTATAGTAATTGAATTATCTTCATTAAAGTTAATTTTAATTTGAGATACTTGGATGATATTTTCTTGATCTTTCATACCTTGTAATCTGACAATTTGATCTCGAGCATTTACAAGAATCTCATTAAAGATATTTAATAATGCAGGGATATATTCAATTTCTTTAAAGAAAATTTTATTATCGTTTAAAATGGGCAGAACTTCATTAATTTTATCAATACCACCTACATATGTGTCAGGGGTGTCATAGATATGTTGTCTGAGTTCTTTCTTTTCATATTG
>CEWG01025925.1_pt1 | contig 11312 bp, 1 predicted proteins | sample 361411 | NCBI WGS metagenome assembly CEWG01 (sample SAMEA2622173, study PRJEB7988) | marine metagenome | biome: marine biome (ENVO:00000447); feature: surface water layer (ENVO:00002042); material: "saline water (ENVO:00002010), including plankton (ENVO:xxxxxxxx)" | depth 5 m | reverse complement strand
TGGACTATCGAATATGAATTGCAAGAACATGATGTTGGGCTAATTGTAAATGGTGTGACATATGGAAATGATGGTACATATAATGATGAGAACCCTAAATCGGGTTCGATAGAAATTGATTTTTCCTAGAATCTTGATTTGGTTTCGTAAATACAGGACGGGGTTTTGCTACACTCAAACAATAAATTTTTTGAAACAAGAACCCAAAACCGTTTAACCGTCCTATTACCAGCGGGCAGTGTGAACACTATGAGACGCAAAGATGACGACGTTGGCGGCCGGCTAATTTCATCTGCCATTGTACTACTTATTCTCACCTCAATAGCGCCGCTAATTAGTTCAGGGGGAACAACTCAGCAAGCCGTTTTGGGTGATTCACAAGTATTTTCTTCGAGTTCATCAAATGCATCTTACAATCTGTTTATTGGTTCCCCAACCTCTGAGTCAGGCGGTGATGGTTCTATCTCAACCGCAGAACCGGATGGCTCATCAGAAGAATTGAGTGTATTATCTACTGTTGAATTTTACACCAACGAAATGATTAGTGACATTCGATTCTATGGCGAAGGTGCAAACAATTACATTGAGTTGAGTATATACTTAAAGTTTACAGGTAATGATGGCGCAACTACCGATGTCACCTTCAAGTTAAAGTCAGGCAGTTCAACTATTGAGCAGGTTGTTTTGGAACTTGACGATCCATGTTCCGAAGGTGGTGGCTTTGGCGGTATCGGAGGAGGGTCTTGTTCTTATGCAGTAAATCAGATAAATTTCGAGATTGACCAAGGAGGTTTCCTAGTTGAAAACGGCAAGAAATTAGGTCTTGAAATTGATGCTACAATAGACGGCTGCCAAGGTGGCGGTGGTATTACTGGCGGTGATGCAAATTGCGACGTTGAAGTTCAATTCGGCGATATTGATTCTACCTCCAGTTCCTCCAAACTAGAGGTGACGGCTAACGCTTTGGCTAACTCAGCTGTCAAGGTTCACATGCCCGGGTCTGGCTGGACAGACAGTGAAGTATTGGAGTGGTATCCAAATCACCGTCAGGAATTTAGAGAAATGCAGTTTACCTTGCAGGTAAAAGACGCATTTGGCAGAGACGATATTGAAAGCGTAAATCTTGTTATGGCCTCTAACAGTGGCACTACTACAATATTTGATGAGGAATTTGAAGATGATGATTTGACACTTGACAACAATGGTTTGGTTGGTAATTTCACATACACATTCAATCAAGGTATTGAACCAGGAGATTATGATGTCACCCTTGTAATCCAAGATATTCAAGGTCACACAGTAGAATTCGAGCACCAAGGACTAGAATTCATGGAACATGGAATCTATCTTACCTTACCATCTAACCAACCTGACACGGTATTAATTGCCCCAGGTCAAACCTCAAGTGTTGAGTTCTTGATTGAACACACTGGTTCAACCTCTTCCGACTTGGAGGTTGTCTTTGATTTGGCACGTTCACTACCTTCTTCGTGGTCGGACCCAATTTGGGATAAGCCGCAAGGTTACTCATTACAAGGTGGAAGTTCTTCGGCAAGACCGATTTTGCAAATTGACGTTCCTGAAGGTGATTTATCTAACACTCCTGACAAACTTGAAGTTGAGGCGAGAGCATATGCCGAAATTGATGGAACCGTAACTGAGGTCGCTGTAGTAGAAATTATCCTTAGCATCGAGGAGGTCGGAGTTTATGCACCACCTCGTGTCTCGATTTATGAGGATGAAGAACACCAAATTCAAATTGCAGATTCAACAAGGCCAGAATTCTATGATGAAACATTGTCACATTATGTCGATGACTCAGATGCGTTCGGAGATTTCTACATAGACATATTTAATTCTGGTTTTGATACTGATTCATTCTTCATTAGGGTGAATGAAATGCCGACCTCTTGGCAATACATATTCCGTGATAATGATACTGGTCTTGAACTTGAGGAGGAAGGGATCAACTCCGTCACTCCTGATATTGGTTCAGGTGATGTTTTGACCATAATAATGGAGGTATATCCGCCAACAGATAGAGAGGCTCAGGACATTGGTCTAATATCTCTCGACATAACCAGTTCTGGTGATTCCGAATTAGAGACTGAAAGTAGTTTTACTGTTCACAGAACTTTTGGAATCTTAGCAGAGGTAATATCGGATAGTGATGGTGGCGATCTAGGAACAGTTGGCCCAATAGCGCCCGGAGAAACATTGAGTTACACAGTTAGAATTTCTGACACCAGCGATTTAGCTGGTGAGACTACATGGCGAATAGTAAATCCAAAAGATTTGGAGAGAAATATCGATGCAGATATGGGGTACAGTTCATGGGACTACACAATTGCAGATAACCAAGGCAATGATATAATCGTGGTAAATTTAGCAGCGGATACGTATGAAGACATCGTTTTAGGAATTACTTTACCAGAAAATGTTGAAGCAGGAAATCAAACCGTTTACTTGAGAGTTTCAGAGGAAGGAGTCGACTCAAATGAGGCAAGATATTTCGATCTGCCAATTGTTGTGAAAGTAGAAGAAGATGTACAACCAGGTCGTCTACCGATTACTCAAAAGAGTGAATATACACGCTTCTCTTCCCAAGAAACCAAGGATATCGAGTTTAGAATTTCTAACGATAACAATATTCCTTTAGATGTCGTAATTGAATTGGAAGAGCCAGCCGGATGGGATGGGGAAATCGCTGCAACATCTTCGCAAGTTGGTGGTGGTTTCTTGTTGGTTACTTTGCCTGCGTACACTAGCAAAGATTTCTTTGTTGAATTAACAGCACCTGACAATCTCAAAGACGGTACTGATGTTGAGTTTGTATTACGAGTTACTCCAATGGACGATGAAGTTCCATATAATTCAAGTTATACTCAATTATCGAAATTTAATTTCAAGACCGAGTGCACAGGGCTGAGCTGTTTCATGAATGAAATTTATGATCCTGAACCACAAACCTTGGCTCTAGGTGCTGGGCTAGTGTTATTGTTTATCCTTGCAGTATATCGAAGAGGTCGATATGATTCTACAGCTTCAAACTTCGTAGAGGTTCCAATGGAAGAGCAAATGAAAGTGGAAGAAGAAGTTGAGATGGATATCCCTGAACCGGTTACTGAGCAAGATGATGACATTGAATTGCTCGACGAATTAGACTCTATTTGATTCTGATACTGAGTATCATTTAGGCTCATTGTATGAACATCGTACCATTTGCCTTATGAAGCATAAAAACAGGCGAAGCATGTTGGTAGTATGCGAAAGCGTTCAATTATCTCTGAGCCCGCGGCGAATTTGCAAATCGTCAAACATGTCGATGCTGTCAAATCATTGTCATTGATTGCATTGATGTTGTTGTCAACTATTGCTTCTATCAATTTCTTTGCCGTTGATGCTAGTGCTTCAAACACTGATCAAGATGGTGATGGCTTGACCTACGGATTAGAGTACCTAATCAACTCATTCCCAAACGATCCTGACACAGATAATGATGGATTACCAGACGGTTGGGAATGGAAATATGGTTTGGACCCACTTTCAAGCGCAAATGATGATGGCGCAGTTGGTGACCCTGACGGAGATGGAATGTCGAATCTACAAGAATATACTTACAACATGCCATCTGGGTGGGATAATCCTGCTACACCAAACATGCTCGACAATGGTATCTGGTGGAATGGTACAGTGCCTGTTAGTAACTGGAATGAAGAAGGTTCACTGCAATATTTGAGGCCGGGTTGTGGTGATGCTGGCAGTGACGGAAACGGCAATACAATTCTTTGTGATGAAGACCCTGTGGGCAATATTTGCGCTAATGGCTTTGATGATGACCAAGACGGGTTAGTAGACTCTGCAGACCCTGATGGTGATGGAGATGCTGATTGTTCATCAAACGATGATGATGGTGATGGCCTGATTGACGAAGATGTCAACGGGTGGGATACTGATGGAGATGGAATGCCTGATGGTTGGGAAGCAGCTAACGGATTGAGTGCTACATCACCATCTAACTTTGACGGTCCAAATGGTGACCCGGATGGAGATGGTTTGAACAACCTACTGGAATACATCAATCCGTCATGGAATACAATGTGTGGCTCAATCCCATGTTTTAGGCCTGGTCCTGATGGTAATCCAACTGAAACTACCTCGCCATGTGACCCTGTATCTGGTGTTGGCCCAGGTGGCTGTGCAACTCTAACAGCAGAAGTCGACGGTATCACCTCGACAAACCCACAACGCGCAGACAGCGATAACGATGGTTTGAATGATTCATATGAAGCACTTGTTTTGCTGACAGACCCAACATCATCGGATACCGATAATGATGGAATTCCAGACGGTGTCGAAGTCAATGGCCTCTATGGTGACCCTGCCCAAGCTAGCGACCCAAGAAACAACAACACTGACGGTGATGCGCTTGATGATGGTGAAGAAGATAACAACAGTAACGGTGTATTAGACCCGGGTGAAACAGATCCGACAAGGAAAGAAGATTCAGGTGATGCTGACCAAGATGGAATCCAAAATTGGGAGGAGAATTTATCCTGTACATTATGGGATGTTGCAGATTCAGATTTTGGTGGAGTGAACGATGGCGATGAACTCAATGTAACTCATGGTACAGACCCTTGTGACTCATTCATCAATTTTGAAACAACGATAACTAATTGGAATTCAGGTAGTTCCCTTCTTTCGATTCTAGATACCTCTGGTTTCAATCCTGATGGCGGACAGGGTTGGTATAATCAATCTGGAACATTATCGTCATTTACCTATTCTTCTATCTCTGGGTTAGCTCTAGTTGGCGTTTCCACTGGACCGCCGGTTGGGGTAACACAAGCACTGAATCGTAACGGATCATTTTGTCATACTGATGCAACCGCTGCAGGTACACTAACGACAACTCAGCGGTATTGTGACGATGATTATGAGGACTCAGATGGCGATGGACTTGCAGACTGGGAAGAAATACTCGGCGTATTCGGTTGGTTTTCTAACCCGACTCTAGTTGACACTGACGCAGATGGAGTTAGCGATTTTGACGAAGTTTTCGACTTCACAGATCCCAATGAGCCTTGTAATAATCTACTAGATGATGATGGAGATAATCTAAACAATTACTTTGAAGACACGACTGGTTGTGATTTGATATGGATTGGTATCGGCAATGGCAGTACGGATGCATGGGTGACAAACCCCTCCGAATTTGATACTGACAGTGGTGGTGTCGACGATAGAACTGAATATTCTGACGGAACCAATCCAGAATCAAACCCATTAGACGATGTTCTTCCTGAGGACTTTGACGGCGATGGAATTCCAGATGCTATTGAGAATTTGACCGGAACAGATTGGACCAACCCAGACACAGATGGAGGTGGGATGCTTGATGGCGATGAGTGTCCAGTTGCATTTTGGGGCACACTTTGTGTAAACTCACCATTTGACCCATTTGACCCAACCGATGATATCGTAGAGAATGGAGTTGTTTTCTGGGCAAACAACACTACTGGAGCAGTTGATACCAGCCAAATTCACCGTTGGAGGCTAAACACTAATGACTTTTACACGGGCACAACATATGCCAATTTAGCCGAGGTTCACCCATATTCTCCTTTATTGCCAAATGTGGACAACATAACACAACTACCGGATGTTAGTTTTTCAAACGGAACTCTGGACTGGGACATAAGTTACAGAGAGCCAATTAGTACTGGTAACTTGCCGGTTTCGTCATATTATCGCAATATCTCATTTTGGTCTGACCCAGCATCAACACTTCAACGTTCTAATGATACACACAATGTGAATATCGATTCAGGGGAGGTCTTTAGGTTAAATCTCAAGCAAGAAGAATATTTCTTCGATTGGAATACACTTGCACCTAACACAATAATTTCTCAGGATTTTGACTACCAATTAATCGTTCCATCCTCATTCAATGACCCTCAGTCATCAGAATTTGTTGTTACTCAAACGGTTAATTCAGTCACTCAAAATGCAACATCTCAAGATGCGTACACTGTAGCTAAATCACTGAGCGATTTCCTTCGACTTGGAAATGAAACATTTAATTTTAGTTTATTCCATACTCCTGCACCTAGGCCAACAGGACAAGACGTAACATCCTATGTCCTTGAAAGTGGATTTGGACAGTGTAAAGACTACAACACAGCGTTTGTTACAATGGCAAGAATTGCTGGACTACCAGCCAGATTTGTAACTGGATACGTCGGTGGTCAATGGAATGGTGCAGGGTATACAGTGTCCACTGGAGACTACTCTTCGTGGGGTGAAGTCAAACTTTCATTTGACACTGGTTCCAGTGAAATAGACATGGGATGGATACCATTCGATTCCTGTCCGCAGTCCGAAAATTTAAGTTTATTAAATCAATCAGTGACACCTCTAAACATAGACAGAGACCTATCTGACACTTTTGATTTCTCTGGACAGTTTGTCTATGCTGACAATTCTACACCGATAGGAAACTATGACTTGTCTGCATATCTAGTGCCTTTATCAAATACCCAAGCAGAATTGATTCAGGAAATGTTTGTGGCGGACATTACAACAGATCAACAGGGTAATTTCTCATTCAGTGGTAATCTTGCAGTGTCATTGGACCCAGGAGTCTACACACTGTTGATTAAACATGGTGCATTTGAATTGATTCCATCTGACGTTAAAATCTATCAAAGTTGGATTAACCTCACGGATGATTCAGTAATCAATCATGAATTTCCTCAAGCAATCGGTTCTCCGGTCGTAGGCGCGGGTTCGACAACTACTATTCAAGGGCAAATTGAATACGAAAATGCACCTGAAGATTATACCTTCGAAGGAGGCACTTCTAGCATATTTTTGACATTCACTTCAAGCTTCAACGGTACAAACAACATAACTGGAATTGTGACTCCATCTGGTTCATGGTCTGTTAATGTAGAGTTAGATGAAACAGAAACTCTTGGAGTAATAAATGCGGAGTTGTGGTTTGAGGGATGGGTCGAAGAATTGGATCCTGCGATTGCATCTCCTGAACATCATTTACGACCTTCAACATTATCTCTAACACTTGATATTCGCGAGGCACCTAACTTGACCGCAACTATCGAAGGTCCACTAATAGACAACAGTGTCTTTGTTGTAAACCAAGATATTTGGGTGAATGGTACGGCTAAATCTCTTGGACCAAATCCAGTCGATATGACTGGACAGTTGGTGCTATCTATGCGAGAAAATGGTACTTTTCAAGAATGGAGCGACATTTTCAATGTTTCAGTTACTGGTTCATTTGCAGTCCAACGACAACTCACCGCACAATTAGCAACCTTTGGTGCTGGTGAACTTGAAGTCAGATTGCGATTTATTCCATCAACAATTCCGGCCACAGATGATGCAAATCTATCGACAGGAGCTCCTTACCGGTTGCAGAGTTTCTTGCAGTTTGAATTCGAATCTACACCACAATTGCGAGGATTTAACGGCGTGTTTGGCTTATCGATTTCTGACCACAGAGGAGAAAATGTAATTTCGACGATTGGTGACTTTGATTTCTTATTCAACAACACTTGGTTTAACACAACATCTAATCTCTCTGGACAACATCAGCAAATAATTAGTCTTGATTCAAACCTTACAGCTGATGACTATGCCATCGGAGTTTCATACAATGGTAGTGATGATTACGCCCCATCATCAGGAAACGGATTATTGCGAGTTAAAGCGGAGATTGGCTGGAATATTTCAATAAGTCAAGATTGGACTCACCTAGGTGACCAATTATGGATAAATGGTACAATATTTGATGGTATTTACCAGTCTTCAATACTTGGTGATAATATTTCTCAATATATTGTGGTTTTAGTTACTGAAGATGGTGGAAATGTCGATTTAGCCCAAGGAGTAGTTGATAACCAAACCTCAACATTTAGTGAAAATGTTACAATTCCGACTAATCTGCCATCTGATGCTTACGATGTTGAAATTAGATTTGACTTCTACACACAACAACCGGAAGGTGGCCCATACTACGCTTCAGAAGAAGCAATTTTCGACGAGGTGACGGGAACGATAACATCACTTCCAACACCAACAACCCTAGTTGGTATAGAGTCGGAATTTGTTGTTGGTTTCCGTGAGGACAGAGGCATCACGACATTAACTAATTCCAACGTTGAATTGTCAGTGAAAGTCAATGATTTAGCAGACCTTAGTTCGCTCGATGGCGTTGATGTTGAATTTTACTTTGATTACAATTCCTCGAATGTTTCGATGGGTAATTCAGTAACAGATGAGAATGGTACTGCCAACCTAACTTGGCCTGCAATTGGCGTGGCACCTGGCTCATATGAAATTCTTGTCTTAGTTGCTGATGATTTGACAGACCCGCTCGCTAAAGGTAATTCTAGGCATATCGGTAATAGCACTAAACTGAATATTACTATCCAAGGCAACACCGATATTCGAATTGATTCAGTTCTAAATAGTGTTATTGCAGGGGTCGATTTTAATGTGGTTGGTCAGGTAATCGATGCAGATGATAATAGTAGATTACTAATTGACTCTGTCAAGTTGAGGGCAAATTGGCTTAACAACGCTAATGAAACACTTGTTAGTTCGTTCACAACTACAACAAATGGCTCATTCAACATGTCAGTTCCTACTGACACACTGAATAATGGTACAATTCGTGGAGCTAAGACGTTGGTGATTTCAGTTGTTGAAGGTTCTTCATTATATTATCTCGAATCCTCAGTGGAAACCCCAGTATTTGTCTTCGGAGTTACTCAGTTTGAATCAATCCAACCCCTAAATGCAGTTGTTGTGAACCGAGGAGATAGTGTCAATATTAGTTCTAGACTAGTAGAGTCATCTAATTTATTCCAACCATTGTCTGGATATGATGTGACTTATGAGTTCAGAGAATCTCCAATCGGTACTGTGACAACTAATGGAGAGGGACTGGCAAATATCACCCATACAATTCCATTCACTCAACCTCTAGGTCTTACAACAGTGGAAATTAATTTCATTGGTAGTTCTGATTTATTGGGTACAAATGCCAACTTCTCAACAATAAATGTCCGATCACTCACCATATTAGTTGTCGATGATATTTCAGCGAATCCAGTTGCCGGTGAGACATTCAATATTTCAGGACAGATAACTTCGGATAACGGAAGTGGACTAGAACAAATTGACGGCACCGTATTGCCGGCCAATATTTTGTTTGAATTGAATGGTGAAACCATAGGATTCACTGTTACTGGAGGCGTGGTAGGAATTGATGGATTCTGGAATGCATCAGTCCAATTATCACCGAATTTTGCTGCAGGCAATAATACTCTATCCGCAACCTACATTCCAGCTGTTAATTTCTACCTAGGAAGTAACACAACTGCACTGTTTGACAGTAGAGGGTTTACTGAGATTCGATTCATTGACCCAATACTCGACCTTCAAGGTCAGCCTAGTTTGAACGATCGGGTTGAAAGGGGTAATGATGTCGAAATTCAGGTAATCTTACTAGACAACACCGGAGATCCCGTTGAAGGCCAGTTGATTACAATCACACTTAACGGAACTGACATTACGACAATTATTACAACTGCAGAAAATGGCTCTGCCTTTGGAACACTCACAACGCCTGCAAATATGACTGTAGGTGTCAAAGATGTCAATGCAATTTTCACAGGAACTCCCGGTACCACGGGATTATTAGGTTCAGAATCAAATTCATCATTTGTAGTTCTTGCTCAAACTAATATTACCATAACAGAGTATCCTAACAGTTTGGTTGCCGGTGATTACCTGACAGTAAACGGAACCCTGCTTGATGATTTAGGCCAAAGTTTGGAGATTTTTGGTGTTGCCTCGTCAGCGGTGGTTCATTTGATGGTTGACGATGTTTCCGTTGCCAGTATTGAAACCGATGCGCTCACTGGACAATTTAGCCTAGGTTATCCATTGCCAGAAGATATTACTGCTGGTCCTCATACCATAACCGTAGAATTCTTTGGCGGAAGAGATTGGGTAGATCCAATAGGAGTAGGTGAGCCATCTAACCCAGAGTATTACATGCCTACATCAACAACAGTTCCATTCAATATTAGTGTTCCAACCCAGATTACCTTGTTGACTCCGGGTGGGGATGTCAACCGAGAAGAGGTTATGACAATCGAAGGATTGTTACTAGACTTGGTTGATAACCCACTGCCTAACCTAACAATTGAGGTTTGGCTTGATGGTAATTTCATGACTAATGTAGATACTGATGAGAACGGCTTGTTCACTGCAGTTTATCCAGTTCCTGCTGATGCAGCACTAGGCCCAGTCTTGCTAGAGATTAGATTCAACGGCAGCACATTCTATTTGCCGAGTTTTACCAATGCTACATGGAATATATTCAGCCATATTGTTTTGACTGTGGACCTGCCTGAGACAGTAGCTGTTGGCCAAAATATTAGCATCACTGGTAGCGTTGCCGACAATCAACTAAACCCAATTCAAGGTCACCAAGTTGAATTGATTATCGACGGCATTACAATTACTTCGATAGTTACTGATTCAAATGGTGAATTCACCTACTTGTGGACCGTTAGTGACTTGTTTGAATTCGGTAATAGAACAATTACCGCATATTCCGGAAGTCAAGGTTATTATCGAGCAAACAGCACTAATACCACTTTCTTCCTTGCGCATCGGGCGGACTTAACAGTGTCCTTTGATGGGGACTCACAAGTTACTAGAGGAGAACTTTGGGAATTGTCTGGAAGACTGTTCGATATTGATTCCTTGACAAATGAAGGACTTGAAAATGAATTATTGGAAGTCTATCTCGATGGTCAATTAGTTGCCACAACTCAAACTGGTGATGACGGTAACTGGAACGTAATTATTTTTGCAACCCAAGACCTAACAAGGGGACTGCATGAAATAGAGGTTATCTTCCCAGGAACCTTCTCACATGTCGGAACAGATGAGATGTTAATCGGTTATGTATGGGCTGACCTTGAGATATCTATTGACCCATCATCAACTACAGTAGCAATTAGGTCAGATGGGACATTTGGTCCAATCGAAATTACCGGTTCAATATCAGAAATAGGTGGCACAGGCGAAATTTTTGAAAATCTAGTAATGAATGTTGGCAATGGCTCAGATTGCGCTTCTCAAAGAGAGGGCGCAAGATGTATCCCATCAAGCATGTTAAATATAAATTGGTTTAATGGGAATTTCACCATTGACACAGTCGCTCCATCGTGGTTTAATGCTGGCACTCAATACATACACATTGA
>CEWG01194688.1_pt1 | contig 11327 bp, 11 predicted proteins | sample 361411 | NCBI WGS metagenome assembly CEWG01 (sample SAMEA2622173, study PRJEB7988) | marine metagenome | biome: marine biome (ENVO:00000447); feature: surface water layer (ENVO:00002042); material: "saline water (ENVO:00002010), including plankton (ENVO:xxxxxxxx)" | depth 5 m | reverse complement strand
CGGCATCTTCTCGATGGCCGTGCTGAAGAACGGCAAGGACCCTGCTGCCGCCCTGCGCAACACCACCTTCATCGGCGCCCTGTTGTTTTGGATCGGTGGCTTCCTCGCCATCAACGTCCTCGAACTCGATACGGGCTACGAACCGATGTACGCCGTCATTCTTGGAAGCATCATCGGTATCCTGATCGGCTTGGTCACTGAGTACTACACCGGCATCGAGCCCGTGTTCGGCCTCAAGCCTCGTGCCATCCCCAAGATTGGACAAATGTCCAAGTCCGGTCCGGCCACGAACGCTATCGCCGGTCTTTCCGTGGGCATGATGTCCACCTTCCTCCCAATCATCCTCATCGCCATCGGTATCTACGGGGCCAACGAAGCCATGGGCGGTGGAGACCTCGGCCTCTACGGCATCGCCATGGCTGCCATGGGCATGCTCGGAACTGTGGGTGTGACCATGACCGTGGACGCCTACGGTCCCGTGGCCGACAACGCTGGCGGCATCGCCGAGATGTCTGAACTTGGTGACGACGTTCGCGCCATCACCGACGCCCTCGACTCCATCGGGAACACCACCGCGGCCGTCGGCAAGGGCTTCGCCATCGGTTCCGCTGCGCTCACAGCTCTCGCCCTCTTCGCGGCCTTCAAGACCGCCGTGGCTGCATCGGGCGAAAGTATCGACCTGACGCTGGACGACCCCATGGTCGTCATCGGCCTCCTGATTGGTGGCTCGTTGCCCTTCGTGGTCGCGGCCATGACCATGGATTCCGTCGGCAAGGCTGCAGGCGACATGGTTGAAGAGATCCGCCGTCAGTTCCGTGAGATTCCCGGCCTTCTCGAAGGCAAGGAGGGCGTCAAGCCCGACTCCGCCACCTGCGTTGACATCTCGACCAAGGCGGCGCTGCGCGAAATGATGCCTCCAGGTGCTCTCGCCATCGTCGCCCCCATCGTGGTCGGCTTTGTGTTGGGCGCTTCCGCCCTCGGCGGTCTTCTGGCTGGCGCACTGGTCACTGGTGTGCTGATGGCCCTCTTCATGGCCAACGCCGGTGGTGCGTGGGACAACGCGAAAAAGGCCATTGAGCAAGACCACATCGAAGGTGCGGCGAAGGGCGACGACGCTCACTCCGCTGCCGTGATTGGCGACACCATTGGTGACCCGTTCAAGGACACCTCGGGCCCCTCGCTCAACATCCTGATCAAGCTCATGTCCATCGTGGCGGTCGTCATCGCCCCGAGCCTGAGCGCCACAGGTTTGCTCTGAAACCCGCGTCGGGTTCATCAATACGCCCCTTGGTGGGGTAGGCATGCGAGCCGCGGTTCTGGTCGCCTTGCTGCTGCTCCCAGCCCTCGCTGGTTGCCTTGAAGGACCAAGGACGGACGCAGAAATTGCGGCCGAGGAAGGCCTTGTGGCCCCTCCCTGGGAGGTTGGCGATTGGTGGCTCTACACCTTTGTTACCCCTGAATTCGGCGAAGATTCCGCGCGGTTGGTCGTGGCGGATGAGGACCCTGTGGAAGAGCAATGGATGCTCGGCATTTCCAGCGAACGTGAGGCGATGCGCCACGCGGTTGTGAACCACAATCCCTTCTTGGGACGGGTGACCATGGACGCCCTCAGCGTGTACGAAAACGGCGAGGCCCAACAGGTGTTCTCCTTCCCCTTCGAACGTGACGACTCCTGGACGTTCACGCTCCTTGGTCAAGATTGGACCGCCACGACCACGCTCGTGGACCGCGGTGTGGCTACCGTTGTGGCCACCTCCTCCGACGGTCACGACCTTCGGTACACGATGGACGGGGGCGTCGGCTTCCTTCGCGATCTGACGTGGACGGACCCTGCAGGAGTCGACCGGCTTCGCATGGTGCTCGCTGGGTCGGGAGAAGATCACGCTGGGCAGGTGCATTTCTTGCGTGCCACCGACCTCTTCGCCGACGTGTACACCGACAGCGACGCCGAGTTCCGTGACAGTTTTCTTGACGAAGGGCACCCATCCGGGGCGGGATTTGACCGCTTGATTTGGTACCTCGACGTCGACATCGCAGCAGGTGGTAGTGGCTCGCTGGTGCTCCGCGACCACACCAGCGCTTCCCCATTGAGCCGTGCTTGGGGCGCGGGTTCCGCAGAACGCGGCGCCGTGGGTTCCATCCCTTCCGTTTCCGGAGAGTACCAGCTGACAGCGACCGTTCAGGGCGGTGGCTCCCACGTCGAGGTTCGTCTCGCAGGCGCCATTTCACAGAGTTGGACCCTCGGGTGACCGCATGCCAACCCTGCTAATGATGCACGGCATGACCGGCACGGCCGCGATGATGCGCCCCTTTGCCGAAGCCATTCTTCCTGACGGCTGGACCTTGCTCGTTCCCGAAGGCCGATTTCACCACCCACGTCGAGGCTTTGCGTGGTGGCGCTACGAGGATTGGTCAGCATCACCCACGCGACGTGCCAATTTGAGCCGAACAGAGCTGTTCGATGTGGATGCTTCGCTGGCTCAATTGGAACAGGTGGTGGCTCGTCATGCTCCCGCTGGACCGCTGGTGGTCGGTGGTTTCAGCATGGGAGGGGCGATGGCCCAGGAAATGCTGCACCTTCCGTTAGCGGACCGAATCGTTGGCGTAATCGCGCTCGGAACCCGTCTGATTCGTCCGATGGAACTTCGCCTTCGCCTGGAAGAAATCGAGCGCAAGCACCTCTTTTGGATGCACGGTGAGCGCGACGTCCGTGTGCCCATCGAGGACGGTTGGGCCATTGCGCATTTGTTTGAGGATGCGGGATGGGCAACGGAACTCATCGAGCACCCAAAGGGACACATGATCCCAACCGAGCATCATGCCGCGGTGAAGGAATGGTTGGAGGCCTTGGCCGACGGCTGGGACGTGGCCACTCAGGCAAGGTAGCGGTTGGTTTCGTCAAATCCACCAATGAACATCGGCTGTTCACCACGAAGGTCGAGAATGACGGGCACGGTGCGGTGTCCCGTCTCACGGACGATTTGACCTTGCATGCCACGGTGTTGATCGAAGTTGATCTCTCGGAAGCTCAGACCCTTGCTCTTGAACAGACGCTTGGCAGCCACGCAATAGGGGCAGAAGGTGCTCGTGTACATCAGGAAATCCTCGTCGGTTTCGCTGGCGTGCTGGAGCACGAGTTCGTCCATGCGACTGGCCCACGTCGCTGTGCTTTGAACCCTGAGTCCGGGCGACCTTTCAAGGACCGAAGCACAAACCGGGACGCATGGCCTCCATCGCGATTATCGCCGCCACCAGCGACAGAAACCTCTCCCTCGCCCAGCGCTTTGCTGGCGTGTTTGAGGCGGAGGGTCACAGCGCCGACGTGATCGAATTGGCAGAGCTCAATCTGCCGATATTCACCACCTCGCATTCCAAGGAACACGGAGCTCCTGAAGACCTAGACGGACTGTGGAGCCGGCTGGAAGCCACCGACGGTTGGCTTGTGTGTGCTCCAGAATACAACGGTTCAACTCCTCCAACGCTGGTGAATGCCATCACGTGGCTCTCGACCCGCTGGCAAGACTTCCGTGCCTTGTTCAACGGGCGCCCTGTTGCTTTGGCCACGTCGTCTGGCGGCGGTGGAGAGTACATCATCACCGCGATGCGCAATCAGTTTCTGTTCCTTGGCTGCGACGTCGTCGGTCGATCAACCATCGAAAAGAAGGGCGAAGATGCCCGTCAGGAAAGCCTCGAAGACGTCGCACGTCGTCTGGCAAAGCTGTGCTGAATCAACGCTCGAACAAGGCGGCGTGCTTGGCACGCACCTTGTTGACCTTTGGTGCAACCACAAAACCGCAGTAGGGATTTTGCGGATTGTTGGCGAAGTAGTCGTGATGGACGGCCTCTGCCGCCCAAAATGGATGGGCGTTGAGGTCCTCAATCTCCGTCACAATGCCTTCGTCGTACCATTCGGCCACTTCGCCAAGGACCGTTTCGAGCGAGGCCCGTTCGTGGTCTCCGTCGACGAAGACGATGCTCCGATATTGAGGTCCGACGTCGTTTCCTTGCCGGTTCCGTTGGGTTGGATCATGGGCCGTAAAGAACACTCGAAGCATGGTGGCGTGGTCGATGATCGTCTCGTCGTAGTCGAATTCAACGACCTCTGCATGTCCGGTGCGCTTGGCGCATACCTGCTCATAGGTGGGATGCTCGACGTGCCCTCCGGCGTATCCCGGTCGGACCCCGTGAACGCCGCGCAAATCCTTCATCGCCGCCTCAATGCACCAAAAGCATCCACCGCCAACCACAAGTCGCGCCATGATTTCACGGGTGGTTGCAGGTATATGGGCGTGTGCAAGGTCTCATAGCCGCTGTTTCTGCTCTTTGAGCCATGGCCCGGACCGTGCGCACCACCATTCCGACACGGACCGTGCGCGAAGGCGGCGGTTTCGTGGTGCGCCGGCCAGCAGCCATGGGTGCCATGATGAGTCCCTTTCTACTCCTCGATGAGATGGGACCGGTCGATTACGGTCCTGGTGAAGCGGTTGGAGCACCGTCTCATCCTCACCGAGGGTTCGAGACGGTGACCTACCTTCTCGACGGATGCATGGTCCACGAAGATTCGGCTGGCAACAGCGGAACGCTGCGCCCAGGCGACGTTCAATGGATGACGGCAGGCCGAGGGGTTATCCACAGCGAATTGCCTCATGAGGACCTGTTGCGCGACGGTGGGCGAAACCATGGGTTCCAGATATGGGTCAATCTCCCAGCCGAGCACAAGATGATGGCGCCACGCTATCAGGACGTGCCATCCGCATCGATACCCGAAGTCATCTCTGAGGACGGTTCGGTTTGGGCCAAGGTCATCGCAGGCCGTTGCCTTGGTGCAGAAGCGGTAATCGACACGGTGCTGCCCATCACCTACCTCCACCTCCGTTTGCAACCCGGTGCTCGGTTAGAACAACCACTCGGTGAAGACCTCAACGCCATGTTGTACGTGTTTGGTGGGGACTTGCAGGTCGAAAACCGGCGCGTGGTCGACGGCCAATTGGCCCTGTTGACGCCTGGCGAGGCCGTGAGCCTCGTCGCCGGTGATACGGGAGCCGAACTCTTGGTGCTGGCAGGTCCAAACCTTGACGAGCCCATCGCACGCTATGGGCCGTTCGTGATGAACACGGAAGAGGAGATCATCCAAGCCATACAGGACTACAACGCGGGACGCTTGGCCTGAGGGCTCCGGCCATCTGCGCAATACGCTGCAACCCTGACTTGGTCACGGTTTTCGGTGGAAGGGTTATACTCCATGCTGGTGAAAAACGGATATGACTCAAGCGACACCTCAGGAAGCGCCTTCTTCGCTTGAAGTGGTTCAACAAAACACCCTGTCGCGGACATCGGTCGGTCTTCAGCCTGTGGCCGTTCAGCGGAACGAGGCCTTGGAGCGCTTCTCTCAAGTCATCATGTACTGTGTTGCTCTGGTGTTCATCTGGGGCGGAATCATTTCTCTTGCCTTCGCTGAGGGCGCCTCGGAACTGAACTTCCTGGCTCTCTTGGTGGGCGGAGGCATTTCCTCAGCCATGGCGCTCTTCATGATTGAAGTTCGCGCTCGCGGGAGCACCTACGAGTTGGATCAACCGCAAGGTTACCTGCTTGGTCTGTCCTTCTTCTTCATGGCCATTGGGATGCTTTGGGGCACCCGCTTCTTGGCAGGATGGTTGAGCGCCGATCCAATCAACGTCAACACCTTTGCCGAAGGTTCCGTCAGCGGACCATGGGCCATCGATGCACAAAATTGGCGGGCTGGGCCAAACACCATTCTTCTGCAAACCGCGGGAACCCTCGCGCTCATGCTGGGCCAACGGCGAATGCTCGCTCGGTATTCAGGCTCGCTTGATTTGGCTTGGGCCGTGATGGTCTTCTCGCCCATTGCGCTGCTCTGGGTGGGCATTGGTACCTGGTCACAATGGGGCGGGGATGAGTTTGGTTGGCAACTGGGCCTTGCGATGGTGGTGTTGTGCGGTGCGTCCATGCACATGAGCATCCAATCCGACGTGTCCTACACATTCGTCATCTCAGCCATCACCACGAGTTTGCTTCCCTTGGTGTACCAAATGAACGTCGCCACCGTCATCGTCGACGGCAGCGAAGAACTCTCGGCCTTCAGCATTCTTCTCCCACTAATCTTCCTCCAAGGATGGTTTGCCAAAGACAAGCGCCTTCGTAGAGAATTGGTGGAGCAGATCTCGTGGGCCATGGTTGGCATTGTGGTCATCGTGATGCTCGTGTTGTTCCCATGGGACGATGGTCAGACGGTATACCACCTAGCCCTCTTTGACGTCACCGTGGCCGACCTTCTCGGGGCCGATGCCGCCAAGGTGCTCACACCCGGCGTGCTCCTGTGGGCCGCGTTGCTGCTCGGTTACTTCCCAGCCGTTCACGCTCGGCGCACGCCTGCCATGCCCATCCTTCTTGCAGCCACGCTCTGGACCTTTTCAGGCAGTGCTGCAGATGGACCATGGATCGTCGCCATCAGCACGGCCGCCTACATGCTTGGGTACGCTGATGCGACCCGGCCGTGGGTGGCCAAAGCCACCATGGCGGCGCTGGCGGGTTCGGCTGTGTTACGAGGCACCTTGGTTGATGGTGGGGTGCTTAGCGAGGCTCGACTGCTTGACGAACTTCTCCCTGGCTTGGTTCCTGCTGCCTTGTTGCTGTTGGCTTTCTTGGGCAAGCAGCGTGGTCTGTTGCCAAACCTGGCTCCGGTGGCTGTCATCGGACTCATCGTCCTGACGCCAACCTTCGCCAATCTCCTCGATGAGAGTCCCCTGCTTTCGTGGGTGGTGGCCCTCGTGCCCTTGACGATGTGGCAGGTTGACCTTCGCAAATTGGAATCCACGTCTGTGGGCGACCTTGCTTCGATGTCCTATCAGGGCGCCATCGCGATGTTGGTTCCCACCGTGCTCGCCTCAAGCGGCCGGCTGAGTCTTGGCGACGGTACAGAGACTGTGGTGTTGGTGGCCGTTGCCGCGCTGCTCTACGGGTTGTCGTTGGCTGATCGTTCCCGTCAAGTTGGCCTTGGTGGCATGATCACGCACTTCGCCAGCGACGGAAACGCAAGCGAGGAATCTGCAGCATACAAAGCCGGCTCTCCCTTAGATCAGGTCGGACTGGTGCTGTCCATTGTGCTCTTGGCTCAAGCTGCAAGTGGCTTGGAGAGCGACCTCCTCCGCTTGTTCTTCCCAGTGATTCCCTTCCTGCTCTTGCTCGGCGAGACGCTTCGAATGGACAAGATCACCTCCAGCGACCGTGCCTACGGTCTCGTCTTGGTGCTGTTGCTCGTGTTGTGGCCCATAATCAACGGTGACGCACCCGCTCGGGAAGACATCAACGACCAGATTTTCATGGAACTCTGGGTGTGGGAATTGAGCCTTCTGGCCGTTCCAGTCATCGTCCTCCTCCGGAAGAGGAAGGACTTCGTCTACGACAGCGTGGATTTGGACCGCATCACATTGGTCCTTCTGCTGGTGCTGGCCGCGATGGATCTCTACATTGGGTTGCGCATGCCGCTGCTCTTCCTCATCGTCGCATGGTTGGCTCACAGGCATGGCCGGGATGGTGTGCTCGCCATGGCGCCTTTGATTTGGATTTTCAATCCAATGGTGGCGAACGAATCATTCCTATTCACGCGGCTCACGGACGCCGTGGTAGAACTTGGTCTTCCGTTCAATGAAATGCTCGGGCTGAACAGCATCGTGGGTGTGCTGATCATCGTCAGCATGTTCGAACCTGTTCGGGCTTCCATCACGGCCCGCCGAGCCGGTGAAAGCAACGTAGGAGGCGCCATGGCTACCGCGTGGATGCTCTTCGGCGTCGTGGTCTTGGTCCCTGACGTCATATGGGCAGGCGCATCTGTCATTGGCATTCTCATTCTTCGGCAATGGTGGTTTGGTCGTCCCGATGCCGTGTTGTGGTTGCATGCTGCAATGCTTGCGTGGCTTGTCCTGTTCCTGCCGTCCACCATGGACTCGGTAACCGAAGCGCTGCAGGTGGCATGTTTGACGGTCGGCCTCTTGGCCATCGCATTCTCGTCAGGGGGGCGTGTCTTTGCCTACACTCCACCGCTTGACGAAGGGAACGTGGTATCGAAAGGCGAGTTTGATTTCACCACGGCCCAAGGTCGAAAGAACATCACGCAAAGCCTCGAACTCGGCGGGATTGTGCTCCTGCTGTGTACGCCAACCTTCGCCTATGGCATCGGCCACTTGATTGGTGCCGTAATGGGCACGCGGCAACTCTTGCGCCGTCCTTCGGATGCTGGCGTTGCTTGCTTGCCGGTCCTGCACGCGATGGCAGCAGTGGTCGTGCTACGCGCAATCTTTGGCGACGACGTGGAGATCACCCAGGTGTCCGGAGTTGTGCTCGCGGTTGAATCCACGGTGCTTCTGTACATCGGTTTGACCCAGCAGGACCCCATCAGCACGTGGCTGCAAAAGATCGCACCAGAGACAGTCCGCTCCCGTGATACGATGGGTGTTCTGGGCATCAGTTACCTCGTGGTGTCGGTGCTGATGATATTCGCCAACGCCGACACGTGGACTGTTCGTTTCCTGCTTATCGCTCTGATTTGTCTGAGCCTTGGCATCAATGGATTCGGTGCGAACGGAACCTCATGGCAACGGGCCATCGGCATCTACGGAGGTTTGGTTGCGATGGTTGGCCTGTCGATCAGCATCGAAGGCGACAATGCCGGCTTCTGGCGTCCAATCATTTTCCTGGTAATTGGCATGATTGCGTTTGGTTTTGGTACGCTTTACCTTCAACGCCAAGGGGGTCCTTCAGGCGTGTTAACGCAGGAGACGACGGAACTGAAGATGGTCCAAGGCGGGATAACGTACGGGCAGGCCGCTCCGGCCGAGCCTTTGCCCACGCCAGTCCGCTCAACGGACGATCTCAACTCCATCGGCAGCGAGCAAGTCTCCTCCTCTGAGGAAGTCTCCTCCTCTGAGGAAGCCTCCCGTCCAGAGGAAATCTTGGAGCCTGTGGCGGACGTTGAGGTGAGCGAGCAAGAAGCCCCCGAACCCACGTCTGCGCCCGAAGAACGTGCAACGGAGACCACGGCCGTGGACGACATGATGGACCTCTTGATCGACGACGCGATGCGGGCACGGCTTCACGTCGCCATCCGGAACACGCCACACGAAGGCTTCCGTCCAACGTTGAAGATCACCGAGCGTGGTGAAGTCATGCTCGAGTTTTTGCCAATTTGAGCACGGCCTTGTGCAGCGAGAATAAAGTGATGTTCGCCCATAAATGGGGCGCAGTCAGTTGTTTAGGATGCTCGGGCCGGGATTCGAACCCGGGTCGTCGGAATGAAAATCCGAAATGATGGGCCGGGCTACACCACACGAGCTTAACCCGACGACCGGAATCCCATTCATGAACGTTCGGCTTCGCGAAGAAGACTCAAGCTTCCTCGGACAAGGCCTCTGGTGTGAGGGATTCCCACCATCGCCAGGCCAGCCATCCCGTTAGGAACACGACGACCATGGCCACGGCCAGCAAAATTTCGCGGTCGAGAATCCACTTGATGGCGTCCAGCGCTGCGCTGCCGTACTGGACCACGAGGACGATTTCTAGACCAAAACGCAATCCTCGACTCGTCAAGCCAGCCAGCACAAAGGGTCGCATCTCCATCTTGCCCATGCCTGCTGCCCAACCCATCACTTTGTACGGTATAGGCGTGAATCCTGCGATCAACACGCCAACCGTGCCGTGGCGCTCAAGTAACACTTCGAGCCGTGCGAGGTTCTTTTCCTGGCGAAAACGGACTAGCAATGGCCGGCCAGCCCTTGCGCCGAGCCAGGCGCCCACAATGGCGCCGGCCACACTGGTCAGGGTCGCGACCAACCAAATGCTGAGCAGGCGACTCGGGCCATCGGCAGCGGCCGCCATTGGGAGGATGAGCAAGTCAGGTGGTATTGGGTGAATGATGGCCTCGGTGAAGGTCAACAAGGCCAATCCGAGGAGTCCAGCGGCGTCGGCCGCGTCGATGACCGCCTGCTCCCACGCCACAAGGCTGCGTTGACGCCCTCCCCCGTTAGGTCTTCGCAGGCGGGTGCTTCTTGGATGAGGGCTTCCAGCGTGCTGCATGAGCGAGGGCGCGGCAGGTGCGGTGCTCGACACCACGGCCTTGCTTCATTGGCCCCTCGACCAACTGCGTGGCGGGGTGTGCTGCGCCTCGCAACTCGGCGAACTGGAGCGCCTTTCACCAGCACGTTGCATGCTGGTGGAAGCCGCGGATTTGGATTGGATGAACCCCAGCCCTGCGCAACTTGAGGCGGCGAAGGCGGCTGCAGCAGCCACGGGAGATTTGCCTCGTTTGTCGACGGTGGACCTCGAGGTTCTTGCTCTCGCATTGGGCCTAAAACGTGTGCTTGTCACGGATGATTATCGGCTTCAGAACGTGGCCATGCATGCAGGTCTTGAGGCCCGTTCCCTGGCCACACGCGGCGCCCGCGAACGGTGGTCGTGGATCTGGCGCTGCACAGGTTGCGGCAAAGAACACAACGTCAGCACCAACGTCGAACGGAAGCGTGACGGGCCGGGTCCAGAATGCGACGTGTGCGGAAGTCCGACGGTGATGAAACGCGCAAGGCGTTAGGATCATTCCTCGGATTGCTCGAGGGCATCGACCTTGCGAGCAAGGTCGTCGGGGTTCATGCCGCTTGGGTCCAATCCCAAGGCTTTGGCACGTTCCACCAAGACGACGTCAGGGGTCATCCCACCCGCCTCAAGGTCAGCGATGGTTTGCGCTTCTTTCGGCAGCGATGTGGCTTCATGCAGTCCTTTCTGGAATTCACCTTTGCTTCGCCCAAGGGCGTTAGCCAGCTCGGGGAGCCGCCGTGCGCCAAAGAGCACGAAGAATACGACGATGATGATCAGGACCTCGGGGCCGCCGATGGACGCCATGTTGCTCAGTACGGGGTGAGTGCTCGTTCGCTTCAAGCCTTCGTGTTGAAACCGCGCAAATTGGTCGAGACAGAGGGTGCGTTCCATCGTGCCATTTCGGATGAACGCTTTTGCGTGAGACCGTTGATGAAGCGTCATGCTGGTCGACGTGTTCTCGTTCAACCTGTGGGCTTCGTTGGGGACATTTTTCCAGACCCTTTTCACCGACCCACAGACTGCCTTTGAGGTGTTTCTGACCTTCGTGTCCTATGTGCTCAACGCCATCACCATGGCCTTCGCAGTCATGTTGCTGCTCTTCTTGGCCGTGCTGACCTTGATCGGTTTGATTCCCAATCCGTTCCCTTGGATCATCTAAACCGCGTCGCGTGCTTCATCACCCGCCCGAAACGGGAGGGAGCAATGCAAGTTCAACGCCGTCG
>CEWG01078568.1_pt1 | contig 11328 bp, 19 predicted proteins | sample 361411 | NCBI WGS metagenome assembly CEWG01 (sample SAMEA2622173, study PRJEB7988) | marine metagenome | biome: marine biome (ENVO:00000447); feature: surface water layer (ENVO:00002042); material: "saline water (ENVO:00002010), including plankton (ENVO:xxxxxxxx)" | depth 5 m | reverse complement strand
GACATACAGATGAGTGGAACTATAAGACACAGGAAGAAGAGGCAGAACAAAAGCAAGTCACACTACAAATAGAACCAGAACTAGACGTGCTAGATGATGAGACTTGGTAAAATGTATCAGTTTATACAGTCTTAGTTGACTATATAGTTATGGTATGCTAACATACCTTTACGTTCAACCTCGTAAGAGGTCGCAAGTAAGCCGACACGGAACGGATTCGTTCATCCCCTAGGGGACGCAAATGTTCGACTGAAGGAACGGGGCACAAATCCCTACTACTTTGGAGAAAACCAATGGCAAAAGTCACTTATCGTGGTGTCGAGTATGACACTGAAGAATACAATGCTAAGATTATTAGAGAATCTGAGCAGCGTAACAGACACGATTTAATGTATCGTGGTTTAAAGGTTAAAAGCGGTGCAGTACCCTGCAGTTAAACTAACCTAATATAACTTAAGAATCGCCCTTGCTACATATAGTAGTCGAGGGCATTTTTTATATGCAAAAAACAAGATTGAAAGCAATCATAACACAACTTGAAGACCTCCTCGCTGAATTGAAAACAGAAGTGTATGCAGATGCCAGTGCGTACATTGACAGTGAGGGTGAACAGTGGTATAGTGGGGATGACGATGACGGTTACCCCGACTGATTATGACAACCCATGGTACTACAAAGGTACAACTTTTACTTCTGACGATATTGGCGACTTCTTCGGTTTTGTCTACAGGATTACAAATACAACAACAGGTAAGGAGTACATCGGAAGAAAATACTTCTACCAATTTAGAAAGCCTAGAGGTAAGTCTCGGAAGGTTAAATCTGAAAGTGACTGGAAAAAATACTATGGCAGCAGTCAAGAGCTTAATCAAGATAGAAAATCTCTTGGAAACTCGGTTTTTAGACGAGAGATAATATCACTACATGCAACAAAAGGATGGGTCAACTACGAAGAGACTCGTCAACTGTTTCTAAATAACGTATTGAGTGAACAATTAAATGGCGAAGCAAAGTATTATAATAGTAATATTTTAGGACGCTATATGAAAAAAGACTACTATGAACGACCTACCACAACCGATTAAGGAGCAGTTTGACTTCTTGTTAGATTGGATGCAGGACAGAATAGAACAACTACTGTTGGAAAAACAGTACGACGATGCTTATGCGTTGTACATGGAGTGGCACGAATGGATAGAATCATCCAATCCTACATTATATGTTTTAGATAAGTATGAAAAGAACTGATGTAGATTATCTTTATGACTGGGCATCAAGAACAGATTTTCCCCTACGACGAGCACCTACTGCTGTTGGTTATTCTAACAAGGATATATATTTCTGCTGGTTAAAAGCATCTAACAAAAGAACCACAGGTGAAGTTAGACATAAGGTTGTCACAGATGACAGGGCAAGGCAAATCTTATTAAGCGATGAAATTATTCTCGCAACTATATCAGTATTCGAGTCTGGAACTGAACTGGGTGCACACAAAGACCCACCAGTTTACGGTAAAAAATACAGGAGAATACAGGTACCACTATACATTCCTTCCAACGATTGCTACATGGTTTGGCGAGGAGAAAAAGTTTTTTGGACTGAGGGTGAACCTCAGATATATGATGTTATGGACTATGTTCATGCAGGATACAATTATTCTGACGACGATATGGTCTTTCTGTTTATAGACATAGAAAAAAGAGATGACAACAGTAACTTGCAGTAAGTGTAATAAAACAGTTACTAGTAAACATGAGCATGACTACCACATGTGCGGATGCGATAATCAAACGTATGTGTGTGGTAACACTTATGGTGGACAAGACATGAATTATGTGATAGCATGTAAGGAAGCGACAGAGAAACCCGAACTACATGTAGGAACGGAGAAACCACGCAAAAGAACTACCAAAATGTCTGACGTAATTATTAGATGAATGTAATATCATATCCACCAATTATTGACTCGCCTTCAGTAGAACATCTAAAGAAAGAAATCAAAGCATTTCATCCTTTACAAGGCAGCATGTGGATAGGTATTCATGACGAACCTGAGAATACGATAGAGAAATACATACAAGATTCTTTCGACATGTATCTGAAAGATGATTATAATATCTCAGGCATACCATTTGGATACCCTATGGGTTTTGAATGGTGGTTCCATGTGTTTACAGAAGATGATAGAGCAATAGCATTTCACTCAGACCACGATGAGGTCATGAGGATGGAGAAGGATGGCATGATGCGTTATCCTTTTTGCTCTACTGTCACATACTTGACAAATCATACCAGTCCTACTATAATATTGGATACAATTACAGGCGGACACGTACAAGAACTACTCAACTTCCCGCCAACAGAAGTGTCTTTCTCATCACCAGAGGAAGGCAAGTTTCTTACTTTCAACCCACGCTATATACATGGCGTCTTACCTAGTGGAAACGAAGGTAGGATTACATTGATGTATAATGTATGGCACTATCGTCCTAAAAATTTACATAGAGTTGGTCATGTACTAACTCCTTTTTCATGCAGATTTTATAAGGAAGAACCACAGAAATGTGTGCAGTGGTTAGGTGAGACTGGTGTTTGTAATGCCGATGTGATTGATTTACGTTTTGATTTTAAGTACCCCAAAGGTGCCAAAGAAGGAGATTTCTGGAGTTTACCCAATGATTGAAATTACTGAGGAAGAATTTGAGGAGAGAAAGGACTACTACTGTGACAAAGCAGAAAGTGGCACAGTGGTATTGGTAACTAAACCTGACGGTGGTAAAATAATGGTAGTTCCACAATCACCCGAAGACCTCGACAACTATGACTACCTCCGCGACCACAACGATGCAAGTTGACATTATCCTAGAAAGATTTCCATATCGTTTCGTGCAAAAAGGTTTGCTAGAAATCAATGGACAACCAGATTTTCGTATACAAAAGTTCAACGAAATCACAAGACAGTACAGAGACATGTACTACCTTGACAGTTCTATACAACTAGACTATTGTATAGAAGACCCTGAGTATGTTAAGTGGTTAGACCCAGACCCAGAGGTCGCTGCATACCCAAACAAATCCGACGTCTGTAAAAGTCCCTATGCAACAGAGTGAAGTAATTCCATTATTCTCTACACCCCTATACAAGGGACGTGTAGAGATTGATGATAATATAGATTTTGGTTTCTTAGAAACTATTCCTTACCGTGAGTATCCTGACCAAACAGGTTGGAGTAGTGAAGACTGTAAGATACTTGACTCTGAACCTTTTAAATCTATCAAGCAACAAGTAGATAAACATGTTGAGATATTTTTATTTGAACTCTTAAAGGTAGGACAAGGTAGACCAGTACATTCACAGTCATGGATAAACAAACATGGCATAGATGGTTACTCACCTAAACACTACCACACTAATTCATTTATAAGTGGCGGTGTGTATTTGCATTGTGCACCTCAGTCAGGTGCGATAGTATTCAATCAATCTCATACTTCACCAACGTGGACGACTAATACTATACGACCCGCACTTGTTGAACAGAATTTATTTAACTCTGAGAACTGGGCATTTGAAGTGAACAGAGGAGACCTCTTCATATTTCCATCACACGTCATGCACAAAGTAGAAACTAATTTATCTGGACAGAATAGATACATGGTTGCATTCAATTATCTTTTAGAAGGAACGATTGGACAACACACAGGAGAGATGACGTTAAGGGTCTCATAAATAATAAAAAATAGCGTGTGATAAATGGATTGGTTACCTCACATTGTCGTTAAGGTAGAAGATGAAGCATCTACACAAACAGCGATTACAGCATTAAAAACATTTGACATTGGTTTTCCAAGTCATAAAGCAGTCGTGCATTTTATTGGTAACTTACCTACTGCACTAAAGTATTGTAAGGACTGGTGTAAAGAAGGTGGACATAAGTTTATTCAGTATGTTGCTACTGTAAAACCATCACAACTACACTACCTAATAACAAAAGGTACAAGACTACCTGTAGTATTGATAGCAGGAACAGCAGTATTCTTTGACGACATCTCTGATTACAGCACAACTAAATTGTTTGGTGCAGACACAGTTCCACAATGGAATCTATCAGACAACGTTGTTAATATAAAATCAATAGAGAAGACAGTAATATTTGTAGCACAACCTATGAAGGTTATGGATGAACTAGAAAAACTAACAAAGTTTGTATCCACACATGTATCTGCAGAGAGTAAAGATAGTTCTAAGTGGGGTAACCAGTCAGTTGTTATGGACGGTAAAGTATATCATCAGACATCTGGTATATTCAACATGCTATACAACTACAACAGTAAGTTGTTTACTAACTTCAACCACAAGACAGCAGACAAATACGATACAGTGTTCGGTGGTTCGTCTGTAGCAAGCACTATGGCAAAACTAGAAGCAACAGGAAGAGACACAACAAATCTAATGAAGCATGTCAACGCTGCACTCAATGAAGACTGGGATGGTGTAAGAGGAATGCGTAAAACATTCCTTGACAGTGTAAAGTAACTGTGCTACGATGCTATATAACATAGATTGATAAAATCTATGCCTGATAAAAAAGAAGAAACAAAGAAAGAGGAACCTAAGAAGGGTTTCTTTGGTAAACTTAAAGACCATGCAGAAGATAAAGAAGAGCAGATGATGCTCTTGTCTACTTTTGTGCGTCTAGGTATTTTGATTTGGAGCGGTGGGATACTGACATTAGCATATGTTGACCTACCACCCGCCTTTAAAATACCTAAGCAAGACCTTGATCCGACCTTCATAGCTTCGGTTTTTACTGGAGTTTTAGCTACCTTTGGCGTCACGACGTCCAAGAGAGGAGCACAAGGTGGTTCTAATGGTGGTGTAAGTAAAGGAGATATGGAAAAGTTAATTGCAGCAGCATCACAAACTGCCCCTGCACAAACTATTCGTATTGAACAAGCACCAGTACAGTTTACTGCTAAACCTCCTGAGTCAAACGACAAGGACAATTACAAACTTTAATTACTATGCAAAAAATCGTAAATGGAATCGCCATCTTCTCAGGTGTTGTAGCACTTGGTGTAGTTGGTCTGGGTGGATACGTATTCATTAGAAAGGATGCACTCATTGATGCTGCCAAAGAGAAAATCGTAGGCAATCTTATGGGTGGAGTGACAGATGCACTACCATCATTACCTGATGCCACAGGTCCTGCAGTACCACAGTTACCTTCATTCTAAAATGATTTGGCCAATCCCATTGTCAGAGGATAAAGAAGATAAAAGGAACAGAGCAATTGATTTGCTAATGGAAAGTCTTCATAAACCAGATGATTCAATTAGGGCAGCTGCTCATGACCAAAGTTGTTATCACGAACTGTTTGAGGTTCGTGATGACGTCCTTCACTATCTACATACGATGAGACGTGGAACCAATAAAGATTTACATTCCTAGAACAGGTATACAGACAATTGATATTAGAAGCATAACCATACCAAATGTTTATGTTTCTCCAACCATGGTGCCACAGGCACCTTTTATTTTGAATATTGGTACACCTATCGTAGACATGCCAGGTTGTGTAGAGTTTCATCCTGATGCTGCAGAGAATAGAGAGAACCCTAACCTCAAGCAAGATGATGACGTTAGAGTTCTATGTGACGCAGAGATGCCATCGTTTAATGCGATGGACTACACTCCAGAAGATTTGAATATATTTACAGAGACACCACCTCCTGCTGTACAACCACCACCAGAACCGCCAGGTGCACCAGAAGTTCCTGAGACAGGTAACGTAGGAGAGACAGAGTGTCCTGCACCTAATCAACCAAGAGTCGGTGACTTAACACAGGACGGTAGCGAGAAGGTAGTAGGACATGAACTACAAGGAACTACGTGTGTAGTATTGTATGAGGACACTACTGCTGTTGAGAAATTTTTACCAAGCACAAATCAGGTCAGCACAACAGCATCAATAGCAGTCGTAGCAACTGCAGCAGCTGCTGCTACACCATTATTATTGAGGGTTGTAAAACCTGTGGTAAAGAAACTTATAACTACAATTCAAAAGAAGTTAGGTAAAACACCAAGAAAACTAACAAGAGATGAAGTTCGTGCTAATCAGTATCGCCAATCGAAAGGTTTAAGTCCTTTAAAGTATCCGAAGAAGTAGAAGGTATCTCATGTACATGAGGACCTACAACATTAGGTTGATTGATTAACATAACGTCAGCACATACACTATAGTATGGTGACTTAGGATGGAAGACTATACCTTGCTTCTTGAGTTCACCACAATTTTTCAATCTTGCAATCTCAAAATCTAATCTTTTGTTAGCAGTTAACTGAGCACGGTATGCATTGTGCAACGTTGCTGCTTCCTTACAAAGTTTAGATGCTTTCTTGTCTAGAGGTATAGAAAGAGTCATAGAAATACCTAGATTTATATTCTGTGTAGATTTCTGACCTGTACGTGTAGGGATGTAATATAATATTTCGCCAGGACTGTCAGGCACACCATCGTCATTAGCGTCTACGTTGTTGTAGACTGGATCATTATAGAATGCCTCGTAAGGGTCTTGCCATGTTCCTGTTCTGGTGACGTATGGTGTAAAATTCATGGTAGCACTTTGACATGATATACCATCACCATACTGGTTAGTTATATACGGACCTTGCAAAACCTGTATAGCTTGATTGGTCACTGAGCCACTAGAATTAGCTACGGGATTTGCAGTCGCACTAACTCCACCTACATCTGTTTGTGCATATGTAGGTAGACATGTAACTGTAGAAACTGCAATAGCAGTAGTCAGTTTGAGAATATGCTTGTTGACTCGGTGACGGAATTTATAGTTGTTTCTCTTTGTATTATCGTGTGAGTCTGAAGACCTGGTCCTGAATAATGCTCTATTAGACTGAAGTTCCCTCCTGCCTGTGACTGTCTCCAGTTCGGTTTGTTTTGACTTGATAAATCTAATCCTGTCCATGTTGAATTCACAGTGTTTACATTTTGTGATTGCGTCGATGTGCTATCTGGCACTATGCTGTTTGCGTCGGTTTCTACCCCGTGACCACTTACGGAATACGTCCAGCCTGTCGCGTAATCCATAGAATTGATCGTCTCGTTTACCGTCGAAGTCGTTGTCGTCACTGACGTCATCGAGCCTTGTGTAAAATTTGGCACCACAGGAATCGCACTTACAGGCGTGGCACTTACACATGCCACACCTATCGCACAAGAGATAGCTATAATCTTTTTCTGGGTCATAGTCATCTACTGTTTCACACCTCATAGATCATTTGATTTCTAAGGTTGTTACGAATTGTCCTGTAGCTACAGTTCCTGCTCCACCAGCAGTCACCGTCAATGCCCCGCTACTATTTACTGTACCAGCTAGATCTCCTGCTGAACCAGATGCGGTAGATGTGACATCACTATAGTTTGCTACTGCACCTACTGATGGTGCACTACTACTTATAGCATCACCTTGAACAAAAGTTTGACTGAAGCTGAACGCTGAGCCTGCAGTTTTTTGGGTCGCTTCTAACGACGGTATCGCACCAACTCCTGATGAGATAGTCAATGAACCAATACCATCTGATACTGCACTACCACCTGTAGGTGTATATGTAGTATCCACACCACTTCCGCTTACACTGTACGTGCTACCGACTCGCTCAACCTGAGTTGCTGCTGCCGAAACACTGAGTTGTACGCTAGAACTCATGGTCTGGGTGATATCTGCGAACGCAGGACTACTAAATCCTGCTAACATAACGATTGGTAAAAACTTTTTCATTTGAATACAACTTACCCTATTGTATATATAAGTGCTTCAGCATTACAAAACGTTGCAAATATAAGTAAAATCTATAGGAAACATTAAGAAATCGAAAGACAATTGGCAAATTGGCACATAGGGGTTGACAAAACTTAATCTTTTATATATAATTATGTTACGTTTCTTAACAAAGCACAAATGACTACAGTTACAGAAGGCGGAGGTCGCCAGAACATGTATCCTACGGATGTACGTCCGTACATTGACGAGTCTATCTCCTACGACAGCTATCCTCAGAACGCTGAGAAAGTAAATGGTCGTTGGGCAATGATAGGGTTCGTTGCATTCGTAGGGGCATACGCTACTACAGGTCAAATGATACCAGGTATTTTCTAATGACGAAGACACCTATCATAGACACAACCAGTAACTACTGGAGATACGCAGAGAGAGTCAATGGACGTCTCGCAATGCTCGGTTTAGTAATCGGCACAATCAACTATGGTCTATTCGGATGGATAGCACCAGGCATTTTTTAAATCAATCACTCACTTAGGTACAAACAAATGACACCAGAAGCAGAAAAGTTTAACGGTTGGGCAGCAATGCTCGGTTTCGTAGCAGCATTCGGAGCATACGCTACAACAGGTCAGATTATTCCTGGCATTTTCTAAATTCGTTTTTCCCCCTACTCTAAAACAATGAACAACAACGACATCTTTATCAAAGCACAAGGTCGTGCAGCAATGATGGCATTTGTCATCTTATGTGTATCATACACAGCAACAGGTCAACTTCTACCAGGTTTAGTATAATGACAAACGCAACAACAACAGAAAGAAAGCAACCAGAGAGACAAAAGATTATCGCTGAGAGAATCAATGGTCAATTGGCAATGCTTGGTCTTGTAGCAGCATCTTTCTCCTACATTACCACTGGTCACATGTTCTTTGGTGTAGTTTAATGAACTACTCCAAGGAGACCACTGCGGGTTTCACTATCCTCATTTCTCTATTTGCGGTAGTGCAAACTCTAGGTTCTACAATATCATACGTTTAATTTTTTTTCGTGTAGAACTTAACAAAACTAAATAATTATTCGTAACAATTCTTTACAGGTCAAATTTTGGGTGAATTCTTAGATACAAATGCAATATCTCCTTTCTTCGCTGTCCTTTGGATATTCTATCCAGTAGCAGCACTAGTGGGTATTGAATTATTTCTGAGGGCACTCGGAAATGATGATGACGATGATGACCCCGAAGGTGGTATCATGTCACCCGTCTATCAGGGAGCGGGTTCCTATTGACATAGAGTAAAAATACCTATATACTATGTTAAGTATTATTACAACCATGTATCAATCAATTTTCATCTCTGTTCTTGGAGCATACGTCGTATTTAACGATACCATTCTTCAAGTAGTCTATTCTTAAAATTAATCGCTGAGGAGCACAAGCACAAAATGACTCAATTTTTACTGAAGAACGCAGGATTTATGCCTGTGTTTGAGTTTATATTCTTCCTGACTGTCGGAGTGACAGCAGGGTCACTAGGACTTCTATCATGACACCAATACCACTAAAATACATACCTTGGATATTCTACAGTTCAGTGTGTTTTAGTTTCGTTGCAGGGTTGGTGTCATGATACCACTACTGCTGACAGCATCTAGTTTCTTAAACTTTTGCTTTTATATTTTTGCTATCGGATTCGTAGTAGCGTTAGGTCTAGAACAAGTTGTTAAACAAGGTGACAACGAACGCAACATCTTCATAGTGCAGACTAACAGGAAGTATCTATGGAGACAAACTTGGATAATAAACCTTAACTGGTTTGTATGCAACCTAGGACTCTACTTCGTATCGAGAAACCTACAACCTGTTACCGATAACTTTTGGCAAGGCATGTAATGGCATCCACCTCACACATATTCCAGATGGTACTGATGATACTCTCAGGCACCGCTGTGACTACAAGCTTGATATGTGTGATGATGTATGCTATGATGGATGAATAAATATATCTTACCGACTTCATGGCAATCAACTTGCGTGACCAGATTTTAAAATCTCAACTAAATTACTATCAAGGATTGATTTGTAAGCATCAACAGAACGTTGAAATCTATCTTAACCAACCAGTAGGCATTGGAGAACACTCTGATGTGCTAGGTACTATCGAAAAAGAACTGGAAAAGATAGGTAAAGCACACGAAAAAATAGAAGTCATAAATCACTATTTCTTAAACAGAGGATAATGGCATTAGCAAAAGACCTTAAAGTAGGAACCAAGAGGTCACACACAGCAGCGGAGAACACTAAGTTCATCGCTTCTTTTCTTGGTGGAGTAGTTAGTGAAGAGAACTACAGAGAACTTATCAAGGATTTTTATTTTGTTTATTCTGCAATCGAAGAAGAGTTTGCAAGACTAGATGACAAGGGTAATAAATTTTTTGATAGACTTGTTGCCGACATAGACTTTCCAGAACTGCATCGTGTAGATGCACTCAAGAAAGACTTGAGGTATTTTTATGGTGCAAACTGGAATGCAATCATCAAACCATCTGAAGCATGTATACAGTACGTGGAAAGGATACACGAGGTGGCAGATGAGAACCCTTACTTATTAGTAGGACATCATTACACACGCTACCTTGGTGACCTATCAGGCGGACAGATATTAAAAGGCATTGCAGCAAAGGCACTAGACCTACCTGTAGGTGAAGGTCTAAACTTCTATGAGTTTGATATAGAAGACAAGAAAGCATTCAAACAAAAGTATCGTGATGCTTTGGACAACCTACCTCTTGGCGAAGGAGACGTCAACGCTATAGTAACGGAAGCAAACTATGCTTTCCGATTGAACATGTATATGTTTGACAACTTACAGGGCGATGCTAAGACTGGTTTCTGGAAAGTACTATTAGGTACAGCATTCTCAGTATTCAAAAAGAATTGAGTATTTATACTTATTGACTATATTGTAAAGTTATACTACTATAAATAACGTCAGGTGTTCTTTTCAACATCTACCCGACCCGTTAACCGAGACCTATGGGTCGTTAAATTACGTCTCTCAAACCGATAGTGAAGGGATTATCGGAATATAATTATCGTTCTACCCTTAGAACCCTAATTACTTTTAACGTCCTCATGACAACTATAGCAAAAAGAGAACAAGGCATCCTAGGTGGATGGTCTGAGTTCTGCCAGTGGGTAACTTCAACAAACAACAGAATCTATGTTGGTTGGTTCGGTGTACTCATGGTTCCATGCTTGCTCGCAGCAGCAGCATGTTTTACAGTAGCATTTATTGCTGCTCCTCCAGTCGATATCGACGGAATCAGAGAACCCGTAGCAGGTTCTTTAATGTATGGTAACAACATCATCTCAGGTGCAGTTGTACCATCATCAAACGCAATTGGTCTACACTTCTACCCTATCTGGGAAGCAGCAACACTCGATGAGTGGTTGTACAATGGAGGTCCTTACCAACTTGTGATTTTCCACTTCCTTATTGGAATTTCTGCCTACATGGGTAGACAGTG
>CEWG01226714.1_pt1 | contig 11341 bp, 7 predicted proteins | sample 361411 | NCBI WGS metagenome assembly CEWG01 (sample SAMEA2622173, study PRJEB7988) | marine metagenome | biome: marine biome (ENVO:00000447); feature: surface water layer (ENVO:00002042); material: "saline water (ENVO:00002010), including plankton (ENVO:xxxxxxxx)" | depth 5 m | reverse complement strand
TGTTGTGGTCCACCTGTTCCTAACTGCACACCACCATCATATGGTCTATGTATAAAGAACGAATCTGGTCTTGGATAAACGTTACCAATAATAGGTTCATCATTGTTAGTACCTGTATCAATGTTTCCTGGTGATCTACATTGGTATTCAAGTTGTGTTAAACTTGGAACTGCTGTAGCACTAAATGGTCCTGATGCAAGTTCGTGATTGTTTACACCATCGCCTGATGTTGTTGTAACTGCAAAAGAGTTACCTGGAACAAGTCCATGTGGTGTTTGGAATGTAATTCTAATACTTGCTAATGCACTGTAAGTAACAACACTTGAGCCTGCAATAGGTGCTGTTGTTTCTTCTGACATTGTAACAGAACTGTAAGTGTTTAATGTTTCACCTGCAACTGCTGTACCACTAACATTAATACCAACAAAGTCACCTTCTGTTGATTCTTGTGTACAACGTAATGTTAAATCGTTTGTAGGAGTAGCACCACCAAGTTGATCACCTGGAATAATAATTCTGTTACCTACTTCATAACTTGAACCGTCGTCAGTTGCAACAACAAGACTGTATGTTCCGCCACTTCTTGTAACTGTAAAGATTGCACCCGAACCTGAATTCTCTTGATTGTTACCTTGGATTGCTGTTACACTGCCACTTCCTGTAGCACCTGTACCAGTAAATGAAACTCCTGTAATTCCTCCACCTGAGTCAATACTTGTAATAGTAATTGTTAAATCGTTTGTTGGACTTGCACCACTTAAATTAGTTCCGTTGATTACAATCTCTTGATCAACACCGTAATTAAATCCTGCATTGTCAATGGTAACTGTGTAGTTACCGCCTGCTAATCCAATTTGGAATTGTACACCGTTACCAACTACTCTTTGAATGTTAGTTACGTTTGGATAAGATTTAGTATTAACTGCTGTACCTGAAATACTTGTTCCTGTAATAGAACCGTTAACATCAACTGTTGAAATTGTAATTGTTAAATTGTTTACACCGTCAGTACCACCTAACTCTGAACCAAGTATTGTAAAGTTCTCTGCCGCCAAGTAACCTGAACCTGCGTTAGTAGTAGTAATTGAATACACTGTACCAATTCTTTGTACGTTAAATGAAGCATCAACACCATTAACTGTTGTAGAAGTCATTGCAGGATTACTGTAAGTTACGTCTGCGTCAACTGCTGTACCTGTTGAACTTACACTTGTAATTGATCCGCCAGCACCAATACCAGTAACTGTCATAATACAATCGTTTGTAGTATCAGCACCGCCTAAGTCGAAACCACTAATTTTAATTTTATCACCAACAGTATAACCTGTTGATGTATCCGGTGATGCCATTGAAACTGTATAAGCATTGTTAGTATATACAACATCAAAGTTACCATCACTACCAAGTCCTCCTGATAAGTTACCTTCTTGTCCAAAGAATGTACCATTACCGTCAAAGCCTGTTCCTGCTTCTGTAAATGTTAATACTTCTCCAAGAGTGTCAACAGTATCAACAGTAATTATTAAATCGTTTACACCGTCAGCACCTCCAAGTTGTTGACCACCAATCTGTATTCTATCACCAACTTTATAATCTGTTCCACTTGCATTTAGTACTGTTGAATATACACCATTTGTTCTTGTAACATCAAAACTTGCACCGTTACCAATTGAAGTATCATTATTACCAGTAACTCCTACATAGTTTACTGTGTTACCAACAAGTATTCTTGTTGTTGCTTCTGATAATGTTAAATCATTACCTGCAACATTTGTTACGAAAGTTGCTGTACCATCACCTCTATCAAGACCTGCACCAACTTCAACTGCTGTAGCATCTTCAACTGTAATTGTTGTTGAGCCTTGTGCTATATCTGATGTTAATACAGGTGTATCAATAATTGCTCCTGCACCTGTTACACCAGTAACCTGAGAACCTAATGGTATACCGCCTGGTACTGCTACAAGTGGAGCACCAAGTGCCGGTACTGCACCAGTAAATGTAATTCTGTCTGCGCCGGTTGCCGCCGCCAATGGCATAGTAAATGATCCTGACGAACCTTGTGTAGTAACTTCAAATGTCGGAGTGTCACCTTGAATACTTGCACCTGTGTAAAATGCCGCTTGTCTTAAAATTGTATAGAACGTTACAAGTGATGTACCTGCTGATATACCAACTTTAGCCTTTGCGTAATATGTAAAAGTTGTATTATCAACAATACTATTAATGATAAATGTACCTTCAGCACGACCGTTACCTGCAACCTCTCCTGCTAAACCTCTAATAGTAATTGGATTACCTTCTTCAAACCCATGTGGTGCAGTTGTTGTTACAGTAATTAAGGATTGACCAACTCCGCTACTTCCTGATGATGCATCAGTAGTAACACCTGCAACATTTGTATCCGTACCTGGTACTTCGTATGTTGATGGATAACCACGCATTGTACCAATCGCTTGCCACTTGGTAGGCTGTAGTCCATACTCAAAGTCAGCGTCAAGCATTGATAGAGCGTTTGCAACTCTGTGTCTTTCAATAGCGTCAGTACCAAAGTCATATGGTCTAACTTTTAAGTCACCTTGATCAACAAAAATTTGTAATGTATCTGTGTCTGACCATACAGTAACTTTTTCTTCTGATGGTAAAAATGAAAGTCCACCTGTAATTACATCTGTAAGTATTTTTGCTAACTCTGTAACACGATCCTGAGCACCTAATTCACTTGCCGCTCCTAAGAAATATTGTGTAGTTTCTGGAGTACCTGTTTGTTTAGTTGGATATACTGTTTTAGGTAAGATGTAATTGTTAATTAAATCTCGCATAAAGTTTTTCGCGGCAATTTCTTGCTCACGTGTACCGTCAATCTGTGGTGTAGGACCTACCCAATATTTTGATGCTGTATCTCTTACATGTTCATTACCACCGTAACGTAAATCTTTTAACATTGCATCAATGTTATATCCTGTATCTCTTTCACACTTAGGTGAATTGTAAGTATAACCGTCCCATATACTTCCTGCTGTTGCGTTAGTAACGTTATCTACAATCCAAGCACGTACTTCGTCTTTAATAAATTCTTTGTTGTTTAAAATTAATGCTCTTGAACCTGTAAGGAATTCTGTGTTTGTTGTATCAGTATCAAATAATACTTGTGTAATTGTATCAGTATTTTCAAGAAACTTTTGAAAGTAAAAGTATGTTGGTGTAAATTCTACTGACTCATATGCATATCTTACTCCTGCGCCTTTACCTGGATCACTAAAATTAAATAGAACCTGGTTAACAGTTGTATCAGTAATTAGTAGTAAATTATCTTGTGTAACTTTTGTTGGAAAAATTGCTCTACTAATTTCCGCTCTATGAAAGTCTGGCATTGCATCAAGACCTGAAACAATAACAGTACCAATAGTATCAACAAGTACTTTTTTAACCTGTGCCGCCGCTGTTGATTCAGAAACGTATTCATCATTTTTATATTGATAAGTTACTGCTGGTGATTGTTTAGTTGTGTAATCAGTGTTTGTTAAAATGTAGTTGTTAATAATATCAACACACTTTGCCTTTGCCGCTTTCTCTGGCAACCTATCGCCGTCAATTTGTGGTAATGCTCCATCCCAATATGTTGAAGCAAGATAACGTGCTTGTTCGTTACCGTTGTATCTTAAATCATGTAATAATCCGCCTGGTTGATCTTGTACAGGATTATAAGTGTCACCACCAATAAGGTTGTAACCCATATCTCTTTCACATTTGTCATCACTGTCATTTGTGTAACCATACATCACACTCTTTGTACCATCTGCTAATGCACTTTGGAATGAGTGTGCTAATTGATTTGTACTTGTACCTGCGTTAATTGTAATTGTGTTTGCATCTGGAACAGCATCAACTTTAATGATATCAGGAGTATTTGAATGAGGAATTGCTTGTTGATCAAAAGTAATTGCACCTGCTTCAAATTTAATATAATCACCTACTTGATAAGGGTGACCTGTGATAGTAAGTGTCATTACGCCTGTTGTAGGATCGTAAGTTGCCCCTGTTGGTGTATGAATACCTGCTGTTACTTGTCTTGTAATTGCATCGTTAATCCAAGCACGAGTTTCGTCTTTTAGAAACTCAACGTTTTGTTGGATTAGGTAGTAAGCATTTGGGTGATAGTTTCCACTAATAGGAATTCCTGTATGGAAAATATAATCATTAATTTTAGTCTTTGCCATTTACGTTAAACTCCTAATGCAATAGCCAACGCTGTTGCTGTACTATCTACGTATGCTTTGTTTGTCAATTCTTTTTCAGTCACCGGTCTTTGTTGTCCTATTGCTTTTGTGAACGTTGCGTCCGCAGGAGTTACATTTCCTATTACAGTACTATTTAACCCATTTGAGGCATTCAACGCTAAGAACGAACCATCCCTTGCAGTAGTTTGTCCTATCGACATGTTATTTATTGATCCTGCACTACCTGTGTTTAGTGTTAATACTCCTGTTCCGCTTGGGCTAATTGTAACATTTTTATCCTCTGGACTTAATGTTACTGTATCTGTAGCACTTAGAGTTAATGCATTTACATACATATTGCTCATTGTACCTTGTCCTACAGGATTAATCAATACTGAACTATATGCACCCTGTGGAGCAATCTGAATTTCTGCGTCTTGTCCTGTAAATGTAACGTCACCAATAACATTCAAACTACTAAATGCACCAACACCTGTAATAGTTGGATCTGCTGTAGTTATAGTTCCGTAAATACTACCATCACCAGTAGCATAATAGAGCGTATCTGGTGCAAGTGCTGGAACTTTAAATGTTACAATACCATTACTTTTACCTTGTGCCGCTACGCCTTCTAATGTACCTAACACTGCATCTTCGTATGTTAGTCCATCGTTATAAAATATAACAGGAAGACCGTTAATAGTTGTTGCTGAAAGTCCGCTTGGATCAGCATAAAAAATATTAAAAGTTAAGAAAGGAAAGTTTGCTAAACTAAAAGAATACTCTGCTCCTCTTACTAAACTAAATGAAGGATTTTCTTCTTGAATCTGTGTACCAGTTGCGTATGTTGTATTCTCAATAAATGCAGATGAATTTGCTTCACCTTGTTGTCTCATGTAGAATCTATTTTCAACGATTGCTTCTTCTACAACAGAATATGTTAGACTCTTAAGTGTAACGTTACCTTCAGCATCAACACTAAATCCAGGACTCTTAAATCCGTGTTCTGCTTCGAACGGTATGTAGTTTACAGCCATACTATATGCTCCTCATTATGCAGGTACCAATACGTTTTGTGTTTGATAATAGTTTGCACTGAATACACATTTTGCACCACGACCTGGTGCTGAATCATCTAATGGTTTTGCGTTAACAATAACGTTTACGTAACTGTCATTAACTGTAGCAGTTACATCAAGAATTTGATTTCCTAAGTTACTACGTCCATATACAACTAATTCTGCTGTGCTTGGACCAGCAACTACTAAACACTTAACAATTTCTTTTTGAAATGTGCTATGATCAGCAACGATAGTGTATTCTGCCGCACAAAAATCACCTACAAGCCATCTATCAAGCAGTGTATCTTCTGTGATTTTCTTCCATGGTCCGTGATAACTTAAATTAGTACCGTTTTTCATTAGTACTGTGTTCTTTAAGCCTTTACCGAAAAATTTACCAATATCAAACATAATAGTCCTCTTTAGTATATTTATCGCTTAAGAAGATTTAATTTTTGACTGTAATAAGTTTAGAATATTCGGGCAAATATAGGTATTCTACGTCGGATTTAGCAAGTGTACGTACAGCATCATCCAATGTTTCAACTAAAGGTTCGCCACCTAAATTAAAACTTGTGTTAAACACCATAGGAACACCTGTTTTTTCTTTAAATGCTTTAATTAAATTGTAGTAGTTTTTGTTCTGCTTTTCGTTCACCGTTTGTATACGACAAGTTCCGTCTACGTGTATAATAGCAGGAATCTTTTGTTCAATGCCTGGTTGACAGTTTACAGCATACATCATTGTAGGTGAACTTTTCATACCGCGTAAGTCAAACCATTCATGTACATCTTCTTCAAGAATAGTTCCAGCAAATGGTCTGAAATATTCTCTGCGTTTTACTTTGTTTACATGATCCTTACCGTCTGGGTCTGTTGGATCATATAAGAAACTTCTGTTACCTAAAGCACGTGGACCGTTCTCACTTTGACCTTGAAATACAGCAACAATATTCTTATCAGAGATTAAATCAACAATATATCCATCTGAAGTATCAAATACTTCTGCTTCATGCTTCTCTGCTATGCTGTTAATTTGTTCATCAGTGTAATTGTATTGTGGTCCGTTGTATAATGTATCAACTGCTTCGTGTCTACTGCTGTCATTTGTAATAAGTCTATGCTGAATCATTGCCGCACCCATTGCCGTACCAGCGTCATTACTAACAGGCTCAACATATAAATTAATGCCTTCGTCTTTTAGTTCTTCTAAGTACCAATAATTTGCAACACAGTTTAATCCATAACCACCACTAAGAACAATATTCTTATTACCAGTCATCTTAACTGCTTTTCTAATTAAGTCAGCAACTTGTTTTTGCGTTTGTGTTTGTACAGCATACGCCATATCTCTTCTGTTATCTAATTTTGTAACATCTTCTTCTTGACCTTGACGGTCTCTTGTTTCTTCAATAAAGTTTTTATTAACATAAGCACCATTAGGGTATGTTGGAATAATTACATTTCTATTTGATAACGGATTTGTTAAATCTTCTGTAAACAATTTAGGAATATTATTGTTTTCTTTACCATATGGAAATAGTCCCATAGTCTTACCTGCTTCAATAAAACTAAAGCCACAGTATTCAGTTACTGCTTCATATGTTTTTACAATACCTGCTGTTTCACTAATAACAATTTCAGGTATAGTTCCGTCACCTTCACCAAAAAAGTCTGCGTTAAACTTTGGATATTCAGCACCAACAAGTGGACCATAAGTACCTAAATGTTTGTACACTGTTTTAATAGTTGCAGGATATTCACAAGTGTAAATGCTTTCTGTTTCCCAAAGTGTAGTTGGATTATTAGGATCACCGCCCATGTTTGCAGTAAAGAAAGTTCCAGCACCATCTACGATAACTGCTGTTGCAGTATCAAATCCTGAATTATAAAAACTTAATCCAGCATGTAGTTTATGATGAAAATAACTTAGATCAATTACTTGTGGGTGTTTAGGAAGTAACTTAGGATCTCGATCAATAAGTCCTAACTTACGTGCAATACCTGTATAAACATCGTCGCCTGTAAAGTCAACTTGACCTGCTGTTGCTTCTAAACTTTGTGTATGTGCAATACAAATATAATCTAACTTGTCAGTATAATCAAGTATTTTCATCATAGATGCATACGGACCTCCGTCATACTTGTGTCTACTTAAACGTTCTTCTTCAATAGAAAATACTACTTCTCCATCTTTAAGTAAACATACTCCTCCGTTATGTCCTCTGGCTATTCCTGCTATCCACAATGTTGGTTTCTTCATATTAAAATCCTACGTATCCTATGTGATTATAATCAACTACCTCTTTTAAAATTGCTTCTTCGAAACTTAAAAGGTCGCGATTTTCATCTTTTAGTTTATCTAATAGTTCAACTGTACTATGTTGTTTATCGTTATTTTTGCTTTTAAGACCCAAACTTGGACGAACTACTTCGTTCAAGTAATCATAATGTTGCCAATGACTTGGGTGTGGTTCCATCCAATCTTCATTTGTATTTGGGTCGTAAAAATCATAATGTTTTTCTTTACGTTTCCAAGCAAACAAACCTAAAGGTTCTAACCAATTTGTTTTGTCTATGTTTTCGTAAACTTTTAATTCAGGTCTTTCTTTATATACATCAACAGTATCAGTTGGTGTTTCTCCAAAGTCATTTATGTTTGGCATGTCTGTACCTAACTTATTCATGTGTCCAATACTTGTCATACGCCATGTACAACCTGTGCTTTCTAATAATCCTTGTGTAAGTATTATTGCATTTTGTCCGTGCATATAGTAACTATGTTCGTCCCAGAATGTATTAATCCAGTCGTCATTATAGCAAACTTCTCTATTCATGTAATTAAAAATACTGCCTTTAGTTTTCCAACCTATTTCGTCAGTGTTTCTAATTGCATCGCCTCGCTTACCTTTAAACTCTACAGTTCTAAAAGTATGCCAGTCGTTACGTGTATGTGTACTCCATTGTACAATTACTGTGTCGTCTTTTGTAAGATTGTTTTTTACGTGGCATTCTGCAACACGTTCTGCAATAGCACGATTGCCTAAACCAGGAAAGCCCCAGTTCTCATAATGATCGAATTCATAACCTAAGAAATCAGCATACGTTGGCCACGCATACATGGTAAAACTACAACCAAATACAAATAGTCTATTCTTTTTGTTCTGGTGCTTCTGGGATTTCAACTCTTGTTCCATCTTTAACCATACTGTTCACTGACTTAACAACTAAATCTTCTATAGTGTCATTCATTGCCATAATACCTTCATTAGTTCTGTCAGACCATTCATCTATTGTAATCCTAATAGGACTATAAACTCTTGCACCTTCGCCCATATCAAGAATGTCAAACTTAGGATTTTCAGGATAAGAAATATTTTCTTTGAATGTTGAACCAACAACAATAGTTGCTGAACAATCTAAAGCATTAACAATATGTCCGCCTACACTATCACAACCTAAGAAGTGATCTGCGGCTTGAATAATTCCACACCAGAATCTTAAATCAATGTTTTGTGGAATAGCAACAGGTGCTTTTACACCATGCTTCTGGAACTCAATAGCAATTTCACTCATAAAGATTACACCAAAGTCTTTAGAAAGTTTTTTAACAATGTTTACTACGTTCTCTGGATCAAAACTTCTTCCGCTTGGATCGCCAATCATTCCGTTTTCGTTAACAGTTCCTCTACCAAATGGTTGGAACACAACTACTTTATCTTTTTTAGTTTTTTCTTTTACTTCTTGAATTAACTTAACACCTGACATTGCTTCTTGTTGGCTAAGTTTAATTGTAGGTCTTGGTAAATCTCTTACACCTTTATTATTAATTTCAATGTCATAACACTGTCCTAAAGACGCTTTCTGATTATAATATTCCCATACTCTATATGGTTCAGGTGTTTTTAATTCACGGTCAATTAACTTATCTTCGAATAAGTTTTTGTGAAATACATCGTATGCTTTTTTGTGTAGTACAGGGTGTCCTTTATAAAAGTCCATTCCTCCTTCGCATACGATAATAAAATCGTCATCTGGGTTTTCTTTATGATAGAGTTCTAAAGCAGGAATACTTGTAATAACTCTGCCTGCTCCACCGTTAATAAAAAATGCTGTGTTTCGTTTTGTTGACATTATATTTTATAGTTCCTTTTATGCAATTACTTATTGTGTAGTTGGTTTTGTTTCGTCATTCGTGACATAGTCCCAAAAGAAGTGTTGTTGTCCTGTGCGTGGTACTTGTACTACCCACTTGCCATCAACTAATACTCCGCTTGGACTACTTGTTGGTAAGTCTTCTCTTTCACCAAACTTATCACAGCAACTATCGACAGTAATAATAGGAATACCATATTGTGAACTCATCATACGTAGGTGTACGTCATGCCATTCCATCCATAAACTGTCTTGACTGTTTCCTCTATCTCCATTTGTAGCATGTAATATAACTTCTACTTGGTGTATACTTGCCATTAATGGTAGACTTGGTGCGTTAAATCTAAATCCATTACCCCAAAAATCATTACATATCATTCCGCATGTTCTCACACCGTCAAGATAATGTGTTTTAGTTGTTCCTGGTGGATCTGCTAATACTTGATCCCAACTATGATGTGGACTATCTTCCCCACCAACGATATATTGTTTGTTAGTTGCTCCAAGTAATTCGCCTTGTTTATCGTAATATCTAATTTGATTTTTTCTAATACTTCCTCTATGCTCAACATCAACCCATAATGTACCAAGTGCAATACCCATTCCTTTTGAGTTTGCATGTGTAATTACTCTGTATGCAGATTTGGCTAAATCAGGCATACCATTTTCTAATACTAAATCAAAGTTTGGAAAATAACCTGATAGTGAACCTTCAGGTGTTAGTAACCAGTCGCAGTTATTTTCTGCGGCCCAGTCAATTGCCTTAATGATACTTGCTTCATTCTTTTCAAGATTCTGTGTAACAGGTATTTGAGCACCCGCAAATCTAACTGTATTACTCATACAATTATTTACGTATTGGGTGTAGTGTTTAGTGTGAGATTTGGCTTATGCAGTACCGCATGGCGAACGTGGAACATCTACTTTCCAAGCCGCATAACGTTGGCATTTGTGAACTTTAAATGTAGCACCTGTACCAGCATCAGCACCGCCGTCTTTTGCTTCGTACGTGAATGTAGCACCAGCAAATTCTTTTGCCGCTCTTCCTTCTACAATATCTTTACCATCGTTGATTGCTTGGTTACTACTTAAAGTTAAAGCAGTAATAGCACCACTGTTAACTGTTTTTACTGTAGCAATAAGATGATCAGCAATAATATAATTGTCTAAGTCTGCTTTTGCAAATTTAATTTTGTCACCTACTTCGTAATTAGAACCACCAGCAGTAATATCAACAGCAAAACTATCTCCAAAACTTACTGGAATATCTCTTAATGCTTGTCTATATGTTGCCCATTCTGCTTTAATTCCTGCAGGCATATCTGAAGTTGTTTTATCGTCTGACCAACCTAATAAAGATGTTCTGTGTCTACGTAAGTGAGCCCAAGTAATGTGTGGTTGTTTCCACGGATAGTGTGGCATTCCACCTTTTGTGCTACTTGCTACTTTAATAAATTCATCGTTGCTGTTACACTCGATGTCAAATTTTTCGTATGTGTGATGTGGATCTGGATCAACGTATGTAACATACTCTACACCATTTGGCAATGTTTCTGTAATAGTTTCGTGTTCATCTTCTTCAACATCTGCTTCCATTAGTGAACAAATAATTGGATGCTCTCTACAATCTACTAAAACTTTTCTTAAGTTAATAGGTGCATTAAAGTCCATTCCTTGTTCTTCTTCCATGTATCCTGCAGGTGCAATCTTGTTTGTTGCTTTATCAATGAACACCCACATAGTCTCAGGACCTTCGTAAGTGTGTGTACCTTGTAATTGTTCGTTATCAAACTGACCCAGGTATTCATCTGGTTTAGGATAGTTAAATGTGTGTCTAATATTTGCCATGTTTTTTCCTTATTAGTAGTAAACTACGTAAACTAAGCCTCCTGCTCCTGGTGAACC
>CEWG01076429.1_pt1 | contig 11348 bp, 5 predicted proteins | sample 361411 | NCBI WGS metagenome assembly CEWG01 (sample SAMEA2622173, study PRJEB7988) | marine metagenome | biome: marine biome (ENVO:00000447); feature: surface water layer (ENVO:00002042); material: "saline water (ENVO:00002010), including plankton (ENVO:xxxxxxxx)" | depth 5 m | reverse complement strand
TCTGCTTTTTCCAAAAGGATCGCTACTCGAACTTCAAAGTTTGGTGGTTGAACATCCACACAAAGTCCTGATTGGAACCTAGAGAGAAGCCTAGTTTGCAATCCTTTCATTTCTCCTGGGAACTTATCTGCTGTTAATACGATTTGTTTACCACTTTGATGCAAAACATTAAATGTATGAAAAAACTGTTCTTGGGTTTGCTCTTTACCTCTGAAAAACTGTATATCGTCGATTAGCAAAATATCCGAAGATCTATAATTTTGAGCAAATTCTATTGTTTTGTTTTTTCTAAGGCTATTAACAAAGTCTAGAGTAAACTGTTCACTCGTTATATTAACAATGTTTAGATCATCATTTTTTTCTAAAGCCCTATTTCCTATTGCATGCATTAAATGTGTTTTTCCTAAACCCACTCCTCCATAAATGATAAGAGGATTAAAGTTTTGCTCACCTGGGTTGTTTGAAACTGATTCTGATGCCGTTTTGGCAAACTCATTATTACTTCCAACTATAAAGTTTTCAAAAGTGTATTTTAAATTTAAATTGTTAAATCTTTTTGGTTTTACGTGAGCCGGTAAATCTTGAGGTGCATTGTCTTGGTTCTTCTTGCTTTTTTCCTTTGAAATTAAAAACTTGTATTTAATCTTTTCACCGTATATTATTTTAATCGCCTTAATAATGTCATCCCTATAATGGGACTCTATCCACTCAAGAAAAAACTGATTTGGCACCTCTAAAAAGAAAGAATCTTCTTTAAAACCAACAGGAACAATCGGTTCAAACCAAGCATGAATTGCGTGGCCAGGAAGGTTTTTCTCTAAACAAACATGAACCTTAGACCAGGAACCAACTATATCGTTTTTTATGTTATTCACAAGTTATCCACATATGATTTTCTTACAAAATTTACAGTGTTTAAACATGGTTTTCTATTTAAATATATAAAAAAACTTTTTTGTGTGAATTTTTTTTGTCCTGCTCAAATCTCTTTAGTAATTTTAAACACAAAATAGATTAATTATGAAAAGAACATACCAACCAAGTAGAAGAAAGCGCCGAAACAAACATGGTTTTAGAAAGCGCATGACGTCAACCGGCGGTCGCACCGTTTTAAAAAGACGCAGAAAGAAAGGCCGAAAAAGGCTAGCCCTTTAACCTAATATTAAAAGACTACACTTAAATTGCTCATACGTGCGACTATTCTATCGCTATCCTATATAATAAAAAGTTATCAGGTCGCAATATCCCCTTTTTTAGGAAAGAACTGTCGGTTTCACCCCACCTGTTCTAACTACGCTCTTGAGGCATTACAAAAGAAGGGCATATTTGTTGGGGTTTTTCTATCAATAAAAAGAATTCTAAAATGTAATCCTTTTTTTGCTGGTGGGTGCGACCCCGTAGACTGATATGGACAGAAACACTTTACTTGCGTTTTTCCTAATTGCCCTCGTTTTGCTTTTTACCCCGAAATACATGGAAATATTCGCACCACAACCAACCACAGTAGAAAAGGCTACAGACGATAGCGAAAAAAGAAACAAACTTAACTCTTTACCTGGAACTAAAAAACAAACACCACAACAAAACAAACAAAACAAACAAAGCCTTATAAGCAACGACCATGAAACTAAAACAATAGACATAGAAACAAATCTTTTTACAGCTAAAATTTCTTCTGTTAACGGGGGATCGGTTCAAAGTTTTTTATTAAAAGAATTTTTAACAGCGGACAGCTTAGAGGTAAATACAATTTCACATTCTAAAAAAAGCAATTTAGAATTAGAGATTAAGGATCTAAATGGGGATCCTGTACCACTTAACGGAAGCTGGAAATTAAACAGAGAACCAGCACGAACAAACTCACGCTTGAACAAAACCCTTGAATACAGTCTGGAAGTTTTTAACAACAAGTTTATAAAAAAATCGCTTTCATTTTCTCCCGACAACTATAATATAGAAATCAACTTAGACTTCTCTGAAATTAAAGACCTAATTTACAGGGATGTTCGTTTTTCATGGAAAGGGGGTTTATCACCAACAGAAAAAGATTCTATTGACGATAAAACTTATTTTAAGGTAGCTGTATACCAGGGAAAAGAACTTGAAGAGTTAAAGGTAAAAGAAGGACAAAGCGAAACTATAAAATTGAACGGGTCTACCGATTGGGGGGCAATCAGAACAAAATATTTCATTTCTGCTTTAATTCCAAAGTCTCCAGAAAGCATAAGGTTTGCTGAAATTTCTGGAAAATCTACTAAACGAGAAGAGTATGACCTGTCTTTTGTTTTTGACTGTTTTCAAGAAACTTCTTTCACCCTTTACCTTGGCCCACTTGAATATGAAAAAATCAAATCTCTCGGCGTAGAACTTGATGAGATTATGGATTTTGGATGGTCTTTTATTCGCCCGATTTCGAAAGGCGTTCTTTATTCCTTAACGCAAATGCATAATTACATACCTAACTACGGGGTTGTGCTTATTGTTTTTTCACTTTTGGTAAAAATTTTAGTTTACCCCCTGACAAAGAAAAGCTACCAATCAACTTCAGCCATGCAAGAAATACAACCTGAAGTAAACAAGTTGAGAGAAAAGTTTAAAAACAATCCACAAAAACTAAACCAAGCAACAATGCAGCTGTACAAAACGAAAGGTGTAAATCCCCTGGGTGGCTGCTTACCAATGCTTTTGCAAATGCCTCTGTTGTTTGCTCTTTTTCAAGTTTTTCGAACAACAATCGAACTTAGAAACGAGCCCTTTATATGGTGGATAAAAGACCTTTCTGCACCAGACGTAATAATAAATCTCCCTTTTTCCATTCCTCTTTATGGAGACCACATTGCTTTTTTACCGATTTTAATGGCTCTTTCTACCTATATCCAACAAAAAATGATGAGCGGTGGTATACAGCAGCCACAACAAAAAATGATGCAAAACGTTATGATGGTTTTTTTCTTTTTAATTTTTAACAACTTTCCATCTGGGCTAAATCTTTATTATACCTTGTTTAATGTTCTTACCATAGCTCAACAAAAACTAATTCCCAACAAACCAAAAACGTAAACAGGTGATTTCGTGTCGATTGCGACTATTGTATCTCAGTCAACGCCATCAGGTTTTTCTGCGATAGCGGTTATTCGAATCAGTGGAAACAGAGCCACTAAAATAGCAGCAAAACTTTCTAACAAGAAGACCGTTTTAAGGCATAAAGAAGCTGCAATTCGTCCTATCTTTATAAAACAAAGACTCTTAGATGAAGCCGTTTACACAGCGTTTTTGTCACCGCACTCTTATACCGGTGAAGATATAGTCGAAATATCTTGCCATGGGAATATCCATATTTGTGAAGCTATAATAACAGAAGCAGTAAGGCTAGGCGCTAGAATTGCAGAACCAGGAGAATATACCAAAAGAGCATTTTTAAATGGAAAACTAAACCTTTTGCAAGCGGAGTCTGTATCGTTATTAATTAATGCTAAGTCTATTGAAGCAGCTAGACACCAAACGAGAAACCTAAGTGGTGGGATTACAGAAAAAATAGGACTTATAAAAGAAACCCTTTTAACCACGTTGTCTTACCTAGAGTATGAACTAGATGTATCAGAAGGTCCTTTTTTAGAAAAAAAATCAATAAAATTTATCAAAACCAACCTGAAAGAATGTTTAAAAAACACAACCTCCATGACAAATACGTTTGATCGCGGATCTGCTCTTTCAAATGGAGTCAAAGTTGCATTCGTAGGAAAACCAAACGTTGGAAAATCAACCCTTGTTAATAAAATATTAGGAGTAGAAAAAAGCATTACAAGTGACGCACCAGGGACTACCCGCGACCTGGTTTCTACAGAAACGTTGTTAGGTGGAATACCTGCTACACTTATAGATACAGCAGGAATTCACCCTACAAAGAAACCAAATAGAAAAGGAAGGAATTAAAAGATCTTTTGAAGAAATTAAAACAGCAGACCTTGTGGTTTCTGTTTTTTGCTCTGGAACAGAAACTGTTGATATCGTTGATTTTAGAGATCAAATATATGTTTATAACAAGATAGACATAACACCCTACACAGGGAACGAGAAAAATGTTTTTTCTGTATCTGCTACCAAAGGAACAGGTGTTGGTTGCCTGGTCCAACACATAGAAAAAAAAATTGGTTCTTCTAGAACAAATGCGGCAGAGTCACTACTAACAACCATCAGACAAAAAGAAGCAATGCTTAAAGTTTCATCGTGCTTATCAAGGGCAATCAACCTTTTCAATGAAAACAGCCAAACAATAGAGCTACCAGCGCAAGAGATTAAAAATGCAATTTCAAACATTGACCTATTTACAGGAAAAACAACAACTAACGACATACTAGACCGTGTTTTTTCCACTTTTTGTGTGGGCAAATAGGCAATGATTAAAGAAAAATACGATGTTGTTGTTGTGGGTGGTGGACACGCAGGGGTAGAGGCTGCGCTTATCTCTAGTTTTTTGGGCGTATCAGTAGCACTTATTACCATGGATAAAAACGCAATAGCAAGAATGTCTTGTAACCCTGCAATTGGCGGATTGGCAAAAGGGCAAATTGTCAGAGAGATGGATGTCTTAGGTGGGATAATGGCGGAAACAGCAGATGTCTCAGGTTTACAATTTAAAACCCTCAACAAAAGCAAAGGGCGGGCTGTCTGGTCTCCAAGGGCACAAATAGACAAACGGGTATATGAAAAAAACGTCTTAAAAAAAATAGAAAAGTCCAATGTTTCAATAATTCAGTCAGAAGCGGTATCCGTTGATATACAAAACTATCGAGTAGAAAGCGTTTTCTTACGATCGGGAGAGAAGATTAAATGTTTTTGTTTAATTATAACAGCTGGAACTTTTTTATCGGGAACAATCCACATAGGGGAAAGAAAAATACTTGCTGGTAGAATGGGAGAAGAAAGGTCCGAAGGTATAACAAAGTCTCTAGAATCTTTTGGTTTTTCTTCAGGAAGATTAAAAACAGGAACACCTCCTCGAATAGACAAATCCTCCATAAACTGGTCAAAAACATCGATTTCCTTAGGAGATGATTTCCCAACACCTTTTTCTTACTCAACAAAAAGTTTCAACCCACCCAATGAGCCTTGCCATACCGTCTACACAAACAAAGAAACGCATGATGAAATTCGAAAAAACCTCCACCTTTCGCCTATGTTTTCAGGAGACATCGACGGCACAGGTCCTAGATACTGTCCTTCGATCGAAGATAAAATAGACCGGTTTAAAGATAAAGAGGCTCACCTTTTACACCTTGAACCAGAATGGAAAAACTCAGATCAAATATACTTAAACGGTTTTTCAACAAGCCTCCCGGAAAAAGCTCAATTAAACGCCATTAAAAACATTCCTGCTTTAAAAAGTGTAAAACTATTAAGGCCGGGATACGCAATAGAATATGACTTTTTCCCTCCTTCTCAAGTAGGGTCAACACTTGAGACAAAGAGTGTCTCTGGGCTTTTTTTTGCAGGCCAAATGAACGGTACATCTGGCTATGAAGAAGCAGCGGCACAAGGCCTAGTCTGCGGAATAAACGCTGTTAAAAAAATTAAAAGTGAAGCCCCTTTAGTTTTGACAAGAAATTCTTCTTATATAGGGGTCATGATAGACGACCTAATAACAAAGGACACCCTCGAACCTTATAGAATGTTTACATCCAGAGCGGAGTATAGGCTGATATTAAGATTTTCTAACACATTTGAAAGGTTGCTCGGGAATGCCGTAAAGCATAAACTTCTACCAAAAGGCAAACTAAAAACCCTAGAAAACGCACTAACATTTAAAAACAGAACAAAAGAAGAACTTAAACGATCTGTTACACAAGAAGAAGTTGAATCTAAAATCAAACTACCACAAAAAACCCCTGCTTTAAAAATTTTAAAAAGACCAGAAGTTTCCATTTTTGACATCTACCTAAACAAAAACAACAAGAAAACCGGTCTCACGGGTTGGTTAGAAAAAGATATTTTGTATGATCTAGAATCAGATATAAAATATGAGGGGTACATAAAAAGACATCAAAAAGAAATAAACCAACTATTAAAGCACGAAAAACAAAGGATTCCTAAAGGCTTTATGTTTTCTTCCGTTCCAGGTCTTTCTAAAGAAGCGCTGGAAAAGCTAAACCTTGTTAAACCTGAAAACCTAGGGCAGGCAAGTAGGGTTTCCGGAATTACACCGGCCGACATGTCATCTTTACTTATCTTTCTTTCCAAATAAAAGTTTCACGTGAAACAAAGAAATATTTATACAAAAGTTTTTTTTGAAAACGTTTTAAAAGGTTATAAAGCAACAAACCTAACAACAGACGCTGTTATTATTTTTTTGCAAGAACTTGTTTTATATGCTAGTAAAAACATTTTACTTTCCTTACAGAACCAAGAAGAAGCTTTTGATTTTTACAACAAAGGACAAGAACACGATCGCTCTGTTTACACTTACTTTCCTGAAAGCGTGGGCGACAACAGTGTGCCCGGTTTTGAAAAAGAAAATGTTAGACACCAAAAAGAAAGCAAATTAAAAACGTCTAGTTATAACGGTGTGGTTTGCGTTGGAACCCCAGTATCCTTTAAAGAAAAAATCGTTTCTCGCCAATACAAAAAAGGAATTAAACAACTAGACCTTTTTGTCGATCTTAAACTGAAAAGAGACGATTTAATAGATTTTTTAGAAAGCCTTAGGTATACGAGGGTAGAAATTGTAGAAAAACCAAGTGAGTATAATTTTAGAGGAGACGTTTTAGATTTTTTCCCTCCTCTTTTTAAAAACCCAGTTAGGATTTCTTTTTTCTTTAATAAAATAGAAAGTATTTGTGTTTTTGACCCAGAAAACCAACAACCCACAAACAACTTAAAAAAAATTAAAATAAAAGAATCAACAGACCTACAAGCCCTTGATAATATTAATCTTATAGAACACTCTTGCTCTTCTCTTCTTTTTGTTTATAACGTAAACAAGGGGGAGCTAATTCTTTCAGGTAGCCGTTGTAAAGAAAGTTTTTCTTTTTCCTTTTCTTCTATTTCTCTTAATCAACGGTTTGATCACAAAACCAAATCTACCTACCTACCTTTCTTAAAACGATTTGATCGTCTTTATTATGTTTCAAAAAACACTGATAAGGTTCCCGACTTCCTTAAGGAGTTTTCTGTTAATGTAATTTATGGCTCAATAGAAAACGGTTTTTGGTCAAAAGACCAAGAAATTCTTGTCTTAAGTGAAAATGATTTTTTTGATATTTATTCTCAGTCTGGAAGATGGCAACCAAAACAATCTACAACAGCTCTAGAAGTCACAGTTGAAAACCTTTCCCGTTTGAAAAACGGTGACTTGGTTGTGCATGAGTCTTTTGGTGTTGGTTTGTATCGCGGGCCTATTGAAAAAACTTTTAAAATGGGGGTTCGTGAGGGTGTTGAATTAGAATATAAAAACAACACAACTCTTTTTGTTTCAATGGATCAGCTTGGTTTTATCCATAGGTATGTTGGTTCTGGAAAAAAACCAGCGCTATCTGCTTTAGGATCAAAAAAATGGCAAAACGAGGTTAAAAAAGCCAAAGAATCAGCTAAAGAGGTTGTTTATGAACTTTTCAACCTGTACTCAAAAAAAAACACAAAGAGAAGTTTTGTTTATGATAAAGAAAACGATTTAGATGGGGTTCTATCTTCTTCTTTTTCTTTTGTAGAAACACCAGATCAAAAAAAAGCCTTTAGAGATGTTTTTAAAGACATGAATGGTAAGACACCAATGGATCGTTTAGTTTCGGGCGATGTCGGCTTTGGAAAGACAGAAGTAGCAATAAGAGCAATGTTTAAAGCTTTTTTATCAAACAAAGTATCTGTTTTACTATGCCCAACTACAATTTTAGCCGACCAGCATTTTATAACATGTAAAGAAAGACTTGCTCGTTTTGGTGTTTCCATTTCTTTACTTTCCAGGTTCAAATCCAAAAAAGAACAGCTCAAGACTCTGTCTTTAGTTAAGTTAGGCCAAGTGGATATTTTAATCGGAACACATCGATTGTTATCCAAGGATGTTCAAATATCAAACCTTGGTCTGTTAGTTATTGATGAAGAGCATCGGTTTGGTGTAAACCATAAAGAAAAAATTCGTTCTTTCAAAAGCAACGTTGATGTTTTGACCTTAACGGCAACACCAATTCCAAGAACGCTTCAACAAGCTTTGGTTGGTTTAAAAAACTTAACCACTATAAAAACACCTCCAATATCAAGAAAACCAATTAACACATTTGTAAAATACTTTAGCTGGGCGCTTATTTTTTCTCATATACAAAAAGAAATTAATCGAAAAGGCCAAGTTTATTTTCTATATAATGATATTAAAAGTATTCCTTTTGTTGTAAAAAAAATAAAAGATCACTTTCCCAAAAAGACAATTGTTGGAGCTAGTGGAAAAATGGATAGTAAGAGACTTGAAGATGTTGTTTTAGCGTTTTTTGATGGCTTCATAGATGTTTTAGTTTGCACCACCATTATAGAATCTGGACTAGATGTAACAAACGCAAACACTATAATTATTCACAATGCTCAGAATTTTGGATTAGCCCAGCTCTATCAAATTAGAGGTAGGGTCGGAAGAGGCAACAAACAAGCTTCTTGTTTGTTGCTAATTCCCCATGGGAAAAAACTTGAAAAAGAGCCATACAAAAGGTTAAAGGCGATCGAACAAAACACAGCCCTTGGAAGCGGACACGCTATTTCACAACAAGATTTGGAAATACGAGGTTCGGGTAGTTTGTTTGGCTATAAACAAAGTGGTCACATTTCAGCTGTTGGTTTTGAGATGTATTGCGATCTTCTCAGAGAAGAAATAAACATTAATAAAAAACAAAAAAAAATCAAAAGTCAACCTGTTTTAGTTATGAACACGAAAGCAGAAATTCCACTCAAATATATAAAGAGAGAGCAAATAAGGATTGATTATTATTACCAATTATCAAAAGCCAAAAACCAGAAAGACATAGAGAAAATTGTTAAGAATCTTGAAGCTGGTTTTGGTCTTTTGCCGGAAGAAACTAAAACCTTAACAAACACAGCCCATCTTCGAGTCTTGCTAACAGGTACTTTAATTAAAAAGGTGGAGGGTTTTAACAATAAGATTGTGCTTTTTTTTAAAAAACCAGAACCTGGTTTTGATATTATCGGTTTTTTTCAAAGAGTTGAAAGCTTTAAGCATAAAAACTTGGTAAATTATAAGTATGAAAACAATGACGAATCTGGCTTGAAAATATATTTTGAAACTTTTAATTTTTTTCCGTCATTAGAATTATTGTTTTCATTTATAAAAGAAATAAAAGGTTTTTTGTAAATGGGTGTTTTTGTTTTTAATCTTTGTTTAATCTTTTTTTTATTCTCTTGTGAAACAAAAAAAAAAGACAGTACAGATGTGTTGGCTAGGGTTTCAGGAAACACTCTAACTTTAAGAAAAGCACAAAGACTAAACCAAGGAAAACCATTAAACAAAGAATCTATTCCGAAAATAGTTTCAGATTGGGTTAAAAACACTGTTTTATTAAAAAAAGGTATAGAGATGGATATACATAAGGACAGCCTTTTGTTAAAAAAAAGAGACGTTTTTTTTAATAGCTTGGTGATTTCCTCTTTTTTAGATCAAAACAACCGTCCAAAAATAAATGTTTTGAATAAAGAAGTTTTAAGCTACTATAATAAGAACAAAGAAAGTTTTTCTAGAGAAACTGATGAAGTTTTTTTAGAACATTACTTCACAGAAAAACTTGCTCTTTCAAAAAAACTAAAGTCTTTTTTTATTTTAAATAAAAAAACAGATATAACTGTTTCTGATTTTTTATTGGAATCTAAAACTGTCAAAAAAGGAAGAACTTCGGACCAGTTCAACTCTTTTATTTTTGATACTAAAGATGAAGTAGTTGGTCCAATAAGATCAGATAGAGGATATCATTTTTTTAAAATATTAGACCGATATAAAAAGGGGTCTAGTAAAGGTTTAGAAACGGTATATGATGAAGTTTTTCAACGGTTATATAAAGAGAAAGAGAAAAAACGATCTATGTTTTTTTTAGACAGTATTAAAAACACTGAACAGATTTATATAAATCCAAAATATCAATAAATATGAAGCAAATCGTTTTTTATTTAATCTTTTTTTCTCTAACCTTCCCACAAAACAGTCAAAATATTGATGGTGTAGCGGCAATTGTTGAAGAACATCTTGTTTTAAAAAGCGATTTAACTCAGATGGTAAATATGTCAATTATTCAGAATAAGATAGATCCCTCAAAAGATATAGAAAAAATTAAAGCCTTAGAAAGATCTATTTTAGAATCTATGATAAATCAAAAAATAATTTTAAAGAGAGCAGAGTTGGATTCTGTTGTTGTCGAGGAAAATGAAGTTGACTTAGCTTTAGATCAGCAAATACAAATGTTGATATCTCAAGCAGGGGGAGAAAAGAAAGCTGAAGAAGCCCTTGGTCAAAGTATTAAAAGTTTTCGAAGGGAATTTTGGTATGAAATGAGAGATCGTCTTTTATCTGAAAAATACCAGCAACAGTTAATCAATAATATAAAGGTAACCCGTTCAGATGTTTTAAATTTTTACAAAACCTATAAGGATAGCCTTCCAACAATACCTTTAAAAGCTAAAATTAGACATTGTTTAATAAAAATTAAACCAAGTGAAACTGCAAAAAAAGCTTCGTTTTCTTTTTTGAAAGATTTAAAAATAAAAATTGATCAAGGTGAACTGTTTTCTGATTTAGCAAAAGAACACTCGGAGGACCCAGGTTCAAAAAACAACGGTGGTGAATTAGGTTGGGTAAAAAGAGGTTCTTTAGTTAAGAGTTTCGAAACAGCAGCTTTTACCTCTCCAATTAATTACATAACTGATCCAATAGAATCTGATTTTGGTTTTCATTTAATCGAAACCTTGAAAAAGAAAGGTGATAAAATTTTGGTAAGGCATATTTTAAATATTCCTAAAAAAACAGAAGAAGATAATTTTTTATTTTTTAATTTTGCAACGACTTTAAAAAATGATTCAATAAAAACATTTCAAGATTTCGTTTTCTATACTAAAAAATATTCAGATGACGAAAACACTAAAAAAGTAGGAGGCAATTTAGGTTGGATTGATCCAAATAATTATTCAATCCCTGAAATTGGCTTAGCTATAAAACATATTAAAAAAGGTGAATGTAGCCCTCCGATAAATTCAAGTATGGGTTACCATCTAATTTGGATTGAAAATTTCAAAAAAGGCGGTAAACCCAACCTTCAAGATCACTGGTTTGATATAGAAAATATGTCTTTAAATAAAAAGAAAATGGATTG
>CEWG01201126.1_pt1 | contig 11360 bp, 8 predicted proteins | sample 361411 | NCBI WGS metagenome assembly CEWG01 (sample SAMEA2622173, study PRJEB7988) | marine metagenome | biome: marine biome (ENVO:00000447); feature: surface water layer (ENVO:00002042); material: "saline water (ENVO:00002010), including plankton (ENVO:xxxxxxxx)" | depth 5 m | reverse complement strand
TTCTTTACAACTTTAGGTGTAGAATATAACATTGATAATAAAACATCAATTATTTTAAGCGGAGTTTTTAAGACAGGGTTAGATAAGAGTAATTCAATAAATATTGTGAAAGATATTTCTAGCGGAGATATAAACTCTATTAATGATAGATTAAGAGATGAGAGAGAAGACGAATTATCCAGAGAATATGCAATTGATTTTTTTAAAGATTTTAATGACAAAGGGCATACATTGAGTGCAAGGGTCTCGTTTGAGACTAACAATGATGATGGAATTGAAGATATTGAAGATTTTTCATCATTTCCGAACATATCTGAATCATCATTTGAAAAGGTTACTAACCTCGATGAACAGAATCGGTTTCTTGCTCAAGTTGACTATGTATATCCAATAGATGAGAACACTCAGTTTGAAATTGGTTACAGGGGGAGAAAGGTTGATAGGATTACTGACTATGATGTTTCATATCTTAAAAATAGTGGATATGAATCTGACCTAGGATTATCAAATATATTTGCGTACGAGGAGTATGTTAATGCTTTTTATAGTCAATATGGAAAAAAGGTTGATAAACTTTCTTTTCTACTTGGACTTAGATATGAAGACTCAAAACAAGAAATTGACCAAAGGACAACAAATCAATTTGAGATAAAAAGATATTCTGATTGGTTTCCTACTTTAAATTTATCATATGAATTCTCAAAAATGGAATCAATAACTTTTGGATATAGCAAGAGGATTCAAAGGCCAAGAGGTTGGAATATTAATCCATTTCCAAGAAGAAATTCTGTAACAAGTCTATGGAGAGGCAATCCGTTTTTAGACCCGACATTTACTAATTCATTAGAGATAGGTTATTTAAAGAGATACAAAAAATTCACGATTAATTCTGAAATATTTTACAGCAATTCAAAAGATAACAATGTAAGAATAACAGAAGAGACCGGTCAGCTTATAACAGTTACAGGAGGAGATGATGATGAATTAAATCCAACACTTCAAGTTCCAGTCTTAGAGACCTACCCTATTAACTTATCTGAGAATACTAGATTTGGTGGTGTGTTAAACCTAACTTATACACCTTCAAGGAGTGTAAGACTTAACGGTAGTTTTACTCTCAATAATACTAAGATCAGAGGTGAATTTAAAAATCAGAATTTCGATTCTGATAATACCAGCTGGAATGCAAGATTCTCGAGTTTTATTAAATTACCCTTTGATGTTAGCTGGCAATTATTTGGATTCTTTAGGGGACCAAGTGAAACTGCACAGAGTAGAAATAAAGCTTTTGGAACGGTAACCTCTGCATTTCAAAAAAACATTCTTGATAGAAAAGGAACAATCTCTTTTAAAATAAGTGATGTATTTAATACTGGTAAATGGAGATATGAAACATTTACAAATACTTTTTTTAGAGAAGGTGAAGGACAGTGGAGAGAACCATCATATGTATTAACATTCTCATATAGATTTAACGATAATAATAATAAGAGGACTAGAAGGCAGAAGTCAAATGATTTAAACTTTGGAGGTGGTGATGATGAAAGAATATTTAACGATTAAGACTTAAGCTTTTTATTAATAAATTCTTTTATTTTAATAAACACATAGCTAGATGCCCAATATGGTGCGACTAAAGCTAAAAAAATCATGAGCCAAAATCCCATAGTGAAGATTGCTAAGAAAGCTAAAAAGCCGAGGTATTGCTGAAACTCCATATATTTGTATTAGCTAAACAAAAGTAATTTTTTTTAATTTAATTACAAAGTACATGGACTACAGAATAGAAAAGGATACACTTGGAGAGGTAAAAGTTCCAAAAGATGCACTCTGGGGAGCTCAAACTGAAAGATCCAGAGAGAACTTCAAAATTGGCGATTATGCATCGATGCCTATTGAAATTATTCATGCATATGCTATCATAAAAAAATCCGCTGCTTCTGCAAATGAAGAACTAGGTATTTTATCAAAGAAGAAATCAGAACTAATTAAGATTGTATGCGACGAAATTATTTCTAATAAACATAACGACCAATTTCCTCTAGTAATTTGGCAGACTGGTTCTGGAACTCAAACAAATATGAATGTAAATGAGGTAATTTCAAACAGAGCTCATGTTATAGAAGGTAAGAAACTTGGTATGTCTGAAAGAACATTATCTCCAAACGATGATGTTAATCTTTCTCAGTCTTCAAATGACACATTTCCTTCTGCAATTAATATTGCGGCTATGAAAATTATAAAGGAAAATACATTAGTTAATTTAAAAACCTTAAGAGATAGTTTGATTAAAAAGTCAAAGAAATTTGATAAAATTGTCAAGATTGGTAGAACTCATCTCATGGATGCTACACCTATTACTCTGGGACAAGAATTTTCGGGTTATGTAACCCAAATTGATAATGGGATTAGATCTATTGAAAATGCAATTGATCACTTATCTGAATTACCTATTGGAGGGACAGCAGTTGGTACTGGACTTAATACTCCAAAGGGATATTCAAAAAGGGTTGTCAATTATATTTCAAAAAACTCTGGTATAAAATTTAAGGAATCTCCAAATAAATTTGAAGGCATCTCATCTCATGATTGTATTGTAGAGACACATGGTGCTCTTAAGACGGCTGCTACATCGATATATAAAATTTCAAATGATATAAGATTGATGGGATCAGGACCTAGATCTGGATTAGGAGAGTTGATTCTACCAGCTAATGAACCTGGAAGTTCTATAATGCCAGGAAAAGTAAATCCTACACAGTGTGAGGCTATTTCAATGGTTTGTGCTCAAATAATTGGTAATGATATGGCTGTAAGTTTTGCCGGGGCAAATGGTCACCTTGAATTAAACGTTTTTAAGCCACTTTTCGCTTATAATATTGTTGAATCCTCAAAAATCCTTGGAGATGCATGTTTAAGCTTCTCAAAAAAATGTATTGATGGTATAGAAGCTAATGAAAAGAAAATAAAAAAATTTTTAACTGATTCACTAATGCTCGTTACAGCTTTAAATTCAAAAATTGGTTACTACAAGGCAGCAGAAATTGCAAATAAAGCATATGATGAGGATATTAGCTTAAAAGAAGCATGTACAAGACTTAACTATTTATCAGAAAAGGAATTTGACAAATATGTAAATCCTGAGAGAATGACAAATAATGAAGGTTAAAATAGTTCCTTACGCAGACAAATATTCAAAGTATTTCTATGATCTTAATTACGATTGGCTCAATGAATTTTTTTATGTTGAGGAATATGATGAAAAAGTCCTAAAAAATTGTAAAACAGAGATAATTGATAAAGGTGGTTTTATATTTTTTGCACTTAATAATTCTGAAGTTATAGGAACCATGGCATTAATCCAAAAAGAGAGAGGAGTATATGAATTAAATAAAATGGCCGTAAAAAAAGATTTAAGAGGCAATGGAATTGGTCACCAGTTAATAAAATTCATTATTGATTACTCTGTTGATAAAAATTTTGAATCAATTATACTTTATTCAAACACTGTCTTAAAGAATTCTATTCATTTATACGAAAAGTTTGGATTTAAAGAGATTGATAACCCAGATGCACCCTATAAAAGGAGCGACATTAAAATGGAATTAAAATTATCTAATCTTTGAAAGTAATTTTTCTTTCCAATTAGTCCATGAATATTTCCTAGCAAATATAAATACAACAATCACGTATAGTGATAATGAAATTAGTAAATCAACTGTTCTTATTTCAGGATCAGCTGTATATTTTAAAATAGAGTCTGTCTGAAGAACAGTCCAATCAGCTGTCAATATAAGAACACCTACAAGGTTTTGAGCAGCGTGGAGACCTAGCGAAAGCTCAAGACCATCATCCATTAAGGCGATTATTCCAAGTATAAACCCTGCACTTATATATTGTATTATAAATTTATTACCTAATGCATCAATCTCAGGATTTGTAAAATGTAATAATCCAAATACTGTAGATGATAAGAAGAGTGCCATAAACCTACTATTAAACCAGTTACCAAATCCTTGCATCAGATATCCTCTGAATACAACCTCTTCTACGCTAATTTGAATTGGGATTAATGTAATAGCAATTATAAATAAAATAACAAATTGCTTAAGCTTAAAATTAAATTGGTAATCATCTGGATTAAATGAATAATCAATGAATACAAGCAGAGAAACAGCAGTACCCCATATTGCAAATGAGTATAAAATTCTTTCAAAATCAATTTTTTTTCTACCTGTTAGAATCGAAATAATTGGATTATCATGAAGTTTAGTAACCGTTAGCCATATGCCTGGAACGGTAATTGCAAAGCTAATAAGCAACAGAAATAGTCTAAGGTTAGATGGAATTCCTTTCAATATATCCATCGGATTAGAATCTGGGCTTGGTATTTCATTTGGTAAGAAAAACATCAAAGGTATTTGACCAAGTGTACTAAAAAGTATAATGATAAATGATCCTAAAATATAATACCAAAAGTTTTTTAAGTTATATGACTTATCCCAAAGAAACATTACTGAAAATTAGCTAAAATTATCATGTATATAAATGAAAATAGCATATGAAAGTATATAGTATGAATATTATACTTAATTAATGATCTATCGTTGTAATACTTGAACAGACCTGCAATAAGAAAATATGAGTAGATCATAGTTACAGGTATTAACAAGTACAAAAATAAAGTACCTTGATTTTCATTTACTACATTCTCTGCTATATAATAAAGAGATCCCACAGCTATTGCGAAATTAAAAGCATAAATCCATCTTGATAGTTTCTTTCCAAACAAAACAACTAGGTGATTTTTTCCAACTTTTTTATCTGATGTATAGTCTGGAAATTGATTTATAAATAGAATGTTTGTTGTTAATAATCCTATCGGGACACCAAGCAAAGCAAGGTTACAAAATTCATTTGAAAATAATTGAATTGTTTCATTAGCTATAGCAAACCCTGTGCCTAAGGTTAATAGTGGCCCAAATGAGAGAAAAATAGAAAGTTCTCCCAAGCCGTATCTGGATGATAGTCTAATTGGTTTTGCCGTGTAAAAATATCCTACAAGTACCCCAATTAATGCAATTATCGCAGCATGGTATGCATTATAAGTTGATCCAGTATTTAAATAACTTGTATATAAAATTCCTGCTGCAGTGAAAAGACCTAATATAAACATAACATTTGCTAGGCTTTTAGTACCATTTAGAGTAATTAAACCAAGTTCTACTGCTCTACTACCTCCAGACAATTGAGCACCCTGAAGAATTGTTGAATCCATTCCAGCATTAAAATATTCCGTGTTAGCTTCATCTGTACCATGTGTAACATCAAAATAGTCATTATATAAGTTAGAAAATAAATGGAAGAATAGTATACCAAAAGTAGTAAGCGTTAGTGAAAGTGGGCTAAATAAGTTATCTCCTATTCCTGCATAGTAACATCCAATAGCAAACACTGGGAATAGTGAGGCAGAGGCAAAACCAACTCTAGTAATAGCAACACCTTTTATAATCTTTGTTACAAAGCTAATTGGTATATTGACCTCTTCATCAATAACTTCGGTAATTCCACAATATCCTGTTTGAGGGTTATCCTTTCCATTAGCAAAGTTTGGTGTTATCTTTATCTTTGCAGCAAATTCTGAACCATCCTTTCTAATAAAATTAGTCTTAGTTGTGTGTTCACCAGTTTCATTAGCATCTTTTAACCAGCCTAGAACATTTTGAAGAACTATTTCTCCAGGGGAAAAGATTGATACCCTTTTAATACCTACCAATTCATCTGCGGGATACCCGAATACTTTTTCGGCACCTTCGTTCATGTTTGTAATCAAACCTTCCATATCACAAATAATAACACTTTTCATATTTTTTTTTTTAGAATGCTCAAATTTACATCCTGAGCGCCTTAAATAAAAATTTTTTTATGAATTATTTGTCGATGGTAAGTGTAGTGAGTTTTGCGAAAGAAATATCTCTATTATCTTCGTCTTTAATAGATATTTTCCAAAGCTGCATAGTCCTACCCATGTGGATTGGAACAGCTTTGGCAAAGACAAAACCTTTACTAATACCTCTAACATGATTAATAGATAATTCAACACCACGGAGCATTTGATTATTTTTTACACAGAAGATTGCGGCGGCAGAACTACCAACAGTTTCTGCAAGAGCAGCAGTTGCTCCACCATGAAGAACGCCCGCAGGTTGATGTAGTTGAGATTTAACCTGCATTTTTGCTTCGAGAAAAACTTCTCCAACATCAGTAAAGACTATACCAAGAGTAGAAACTAATGTCCCCTTACAGCGACTATTAGCTTCCTTTAAAATGAGATTTTTATTAAACACCTATTCTTCTTTTACCTCTTCAAAGTCAACATCTTGAACATCATCTCCTTTTGAATCCTTAGATTCATCTGCAGACTGGCCTTCGTTTCCGGGTTGAGGTCCGTTTTCAGCTTGGGCTTTATACATTTCTTCTGATGCATTCTTCCACGCTTCGTTTATAGTGTTCAAAGCTTCATCTATTTTATCGAGATCTTTTGATTCATGAGCTTTTTTTAATTCTTCTAAAGAGGATTCAATAGGTTTTTTCTTATCATCTGATAGTTTATCTCCAAACTCTTTTAGTTGTTTCTCAGTCTGGAATATCATCTGGTCAGCACTATTAAGTTTGTCTACCTCTTCTTTAGCCTTTTGATCAGCATCTGCATTTGCTTCAGCATCCTTCTTCATCTTCTCAATTTCTTGTTCTGTAAGGCCTGAAGAAGCCTCAATTCTAATATCTTGAGATTTATTAGTTGCTTTATCTAATGCGCTTACATTAATTATACCATTTGCATCAATATCAAATGTTACCTCAATTTGCGGAACACCTCTAGGTGATGGAGGAATTCCATCTAGATGAAACCTGCCAATTGTTTTGTTGTCTTTTGCCATCGGTCTTTCACCTTGAAGTACATGTATCTCAACAGATGGTTGATTATCAGCAGCAGTTGAAAACACTTGAGATTTTTTTGTTGGTATTGTTGTATTCGATTCAATTAGCTTAGTCATTACATTCCCCATGGTCTCAATACCTAATGATAGTGGTGTAACATCAAGAAGCAGAACATCTTCAACATCACCCGAAAGAACACCACCTTGTATAGCAGCACCAACAGCAACAACTTCATCTGGGTTAACTCCTTTAGAAGGTTTTTTACCAAATAAAGATTCAACCTCTTTTTGAATAATTGGTATTCTCGTTGAACCTCCAACTAAAATGACTTCGTCTATATCTTTCTTTGTTAGACCAGCATCTTTTAGAGCTTTCTTCACAGGTTCCATTGATCTTTTGACTAAATCGTCAGATAATTGCTCAAATTTAGCTCTAGTCAATGTTGTTACAAGGTGCTTTGGACCTGATGAAGTAGCAGTTACATATGGTAAATTAATTTCTGTTTGAGTTGATGAGGAAAGTTCTATTTTTGATTTCTCTGCAGCTTCTTTTAATCTCTGTAAAGCCATAGAATCTTCTCTTAAATCAATTTGCTCAACTTTCTTAAATTCTTCTGCTAGAAAATCAATAATAACTTGATCAAAATCATCACCACCTAAATGTGTATCACCGTTAGTAGACAAGACTTCAAAGACTCCGTCGCCAAGTTCTAGTATAGATATGTCAAATGTTCCTCCTCCTAAGTCATAAACAGCAATTTTTTTATCCTTACCGCCTTTATCCATTCCGTATGCTAAAGCAGCAGCAGTTGGCTCATTAATAATTCTTTGAACCTTAAGTCCAGCGATTTCACCAGCTTCTTTAGTAGCTTGTCTTTGAGAATCATTAAAATATGCAGGGACAGTAACTACTGCATCTGTAACAGTAGAGCCTAGATAATCTTCTGCAGTTTTTTTCATTTTTTGAAGAACCATTGCAGAAAGTTCCTGAGGTGTGTAAAGTCTACCATCTATATCAACTCTTGGAGTATCATTGTCCCCTTTTACAACTTTATATGCCACTGTCTTAGTATCTTTTGAGGATTCACTGAACTTATTCCCCATAAATCTTTTTATAGAGGCTATAGTTTTTTCAGGATTGGTTACTGCTTGTCTTTTAGCAGGATCACCTACTTTAATTTCTCCATCCTCTACAAATGCAATCACAGACGGTGTAGTCCTTTTTCCTTCGGCATTTGGTATAACGACAGGTTCATTACCTTCCATGACAGAAACACACGAATTAGTTGTTCCTAAGTCTATTCCTATAATTTTACTCATAACTTTTAATTTTATAAGAATATATTCAACGACTATGCCAATTTAAATATTATGACATTATGTCATAATATAGGTAAATATATTTATACTATTTTTGTGGTAAATCTTATAATGACTAAAGAATTAAATCCATCAAGAGTAACAATTAAGATTCTTAATCAGATGAAAATTAATTCTGAAAAAATCTCAATGCTCACTGCTTATGACTACAGTTTTGCAAAAATAGTTGATGAAGCTGGTATAGATATTATTTTGGTTGGAGATTCTGCATCAAATGTAATGGCTGGGCATGAAACAACACTACCAATTACTTTAGACCAAATGATTTATCATGCAAGCTCTGTAGTAAGGGCAGTTAAACGTGCTCTAGTGATTGTTGACCTACCTTTTGGAACATACCAAGCTGATTCTAAAGAAGCATTAAAATCCGCAATTAAGATTATGAAAGAATCAGGAGCTCATGCAGTTAAATTAGAAGGAGGATATCAGGCAAAAGAATCAATAGAAAGGATTATTCAAGCTGGGATTCCTGTAATGGGTCACTTAGGTTTAACTCCACAGTCAATATATAAGTTTGGCACATATGAAGTCAGAGCTAAGAATAGACAAGAGGCAGATACTCTTTTAGAGGATGCGATAATGCTTCAAGAAATTGGATGTTTCTCAGTTTTGTTAGAAAAAATACCTAATCTACTTTCTAAAAAGGTCTCCTCTAAGTTAAATGTTCCTATTATCGGCATTGGAGCAGGAAGTCATGTAGATGGTCAGGTTCTTGTCCTGCAGGATATGTTAGGAATGAATAAAGACTTTAGTCCAAGATTCCTTAGAAGATATCTTGATCTAGATTCTTTAATTAGTGAGGCTGTCAAAAGATATTCTGATGACATTAAGACTGGGGACTTCCCAAATCAAGAAGAGCAATACTAATTTGAAATTAAAAAATTCTGAAATACTTTTTGAAGATAATCATTTAATCATTGTCAATAAGAATACGGGAGTTCTTGTTCAAGGTGATATTACAGGTGATTTATGCTTAATTGACATAACAAAGGAATACTTAAAAAATAAGTATAATAAGAAAGGTGATGCTTTCCTTGGTTTAGTAAATAGAATTGACAGACCAACCTCTGGAATAGTGATCTTTGCAAAGACAAGTAAAGCACTATCTCGTATGAATGAAAAACTAAGAAATAGAAAAATTAGAAAAATTTATTGGTTAATTATTTCAAATAAACTTCATCCAGATTATGGAAAAATTGAGGGCTGGTTTAAGAAAAATAAAAAACAAAATAAATCTTATTTATCTAGCGAAAAGACTAAAGACTCAAAATACGGAAGTCTATCATATAAAAAACTTAAAAATTTAAATAATTATTGTTTGGTGGAGGTTGAATTGATAACAGGAAGACACCACCAAATCAGATGTAGTTTTTCAGAAATTGGTTATCCGGTTCTAGGTGATTTAAAATATGGCTCAAAAAGATCGAATAAAGATGGTGGAATCTACCTTCACTCAAGGGAAGTAGAATTCATACACCCAGTTTCAGAAGAAAAATTAGTTGTAAAAGCAGAGACTCCTATGAAAAAGCTATGGACTGCTTTTCCTTCCTGTTAATTAAGATAGCTTTCTCTTTAATTATATATTGCAAGGGTTTCCTGTCTATCTTACTTTCAAGCCATGATATAATATCTAGATAAAGAAAGGCTCTTTTCTCATATGGGTCATCTTCATATTTTTTTAGTTCATCATAAAGATTTCTTAGAAAATTTTTTATTTCCCCGGGATAGATATTCTCCAATCCATTTAAATATTTTAAAATTGTTTTTTGAACCTCATGTAGATCATTTAGCTTATCAAGGTAGTTATATGTCTCTCTAATAATTTTGTCCAAGTGAAAGTCAAGACCTGCTTCCCAATGAGCAATTAAATTAAGAATTCTAGTAAAACACTGAAGGTCCTCCCTCATTTTAATGTTTTTATTTCTCATTATTAAATTTGTATATTTTATACACTTGTCAAATTCGTCAACTGTAAAATACATGCAAGCAATCTTATAATAAAGAAGCATTATATGATGATGGTCTATTAAATTTTTATTTTTTTCAATACCCTCAAGTACTTCAGGTACAATTTTTATTGATTCCTTAAAAGTTCCCTCCAAAACATGAAGATTGAAGACATTATTGTACTTGTATAAAAATATAAGTGCATTTAAATTTTGATTTACAGGAAATTCTTCGTTCTCTACCACTCCTACCATTTCATCTAGACAATTTTTGAACTTAGAAGGGTATTTTATTAACGAAAGTGCTTCAAGTAAGAAATTATATCCCTTTAGATAGTAAACTGGATGTATTTTTATCATTTCAGGCTTGTCATTAAATGTATTGATCCATTTTGACGCGTATTTGTAAGTTGAAAGAAAGTCCTGCACTAAAAGACTATACCAAACCCATGATTGATAGTATATTAGTTTTTCTCTAAACCCTAACTTTTTTGGGTTAAATGCTTTGATTTTTTTCTTAAAAATATCTTTAATTTCTTTAGATTCAGAATCACTTTTTGCATACCCTGCCTTTATTAACTTTTCGTAAAGTTGAAGAGAAATATTAGATAAAGAACTTGAAGTATCATTTAACTTTTTTAAGAGGTTTGTTTGGCTAACTAGTTCATCTGTCCTATTACTAAGACTTCTTGTCACATATAAAGATTCAATTAATTTTTCGAATTCAACAATTTCATATGCTGAAGTATTCTCATCATATTTTAATGCATAAGACTTTGCTTTACCCAAAATTTTCAGACTTTGTTTATAAAGACCTTTTTGATATAAAATTGTAGCAAAATCAATTTGACCTCTTATATAAAGTTTGACATTCTTGTGTTGAGGGTTTAGTCTAAGACTAATTAAAATTTGTTTATATAAGTGTGCTTTAAGATTCGAAAGCTGTTGCTTTGTTACTATATTACTTTCAATTATTCTATTTTCATCGTATTTACTTATTTTATCAAGTAGGTTGAATAAATTTAGAAACTTTGAGTTTTCATTGGAACCCATTCTTCCAACATAAAGTTTAAATTGTCTTTTCTCAGACTTTGTT
>CEWG01015018.1_pt1 | contig 11365 bp, 9 predicted proteins | sample 361411 | NCBI WGS metagenome assembly CEWG01 (sample SAMEA2622173, study PRJEB7988) | marine metagenome | biome: marine biome (ENVO:00000447); feature: surface water layer (ENVO:00002042); material: "saline water (ENVO:00002010), including plankton (ENVO:xxxxxxxx)" | depth 5 m | reverse complement strand
GCCAATTGAAACTCTAAGCGATTTTCAATATTGGGCTCTTGTATTTTTAGTGTTTGGTTTTGACTTAATAAAGTAGGTAAACTGTCAGTAAGTATTAATTCTTCTTCAAGTGGAATCCCTAATATTAATTTCAAATATAAATAAGCCACTTCCGTCATTCTTTGCATATTTTCGGATTGAATTTCCATATTAGAAAGAGTGAGTGCCATTCTATCAACATCCAAATCCTCGACCATACCCAAGTCATAACGGGCTTGTACCTCATCTAGAATGCCTTGGTGTATCTCGGCAATTAACTTCAAGAAGTCTTTCCTTTCTTCTGTCACCAACACATTGTAGTATGCTGCCGCTATACTGTCTTGAATTTGCTGCTCGGTCAATTGCAAAGATTGTTGTGATAGGCTCTTGTAAATAGAAGAGGCTTTAAGTCCAACGATGTAACTACCATCCAACAGAAGTTGTGAGGCCGTAATGGATGCCGAAGAATTATGCTCTGTACCAAATTGTAACTCGGTATATTCGCCCTCTGGTGCTGTTGACACAAACATATTAGCAGGGACAACCGTGGTTGGAATCTCTAAAAACTGTTGCCAATTCACTTCGCCATTTATCTTGGGCAAACCAATACCAATAGTTTCCAATACTTTTTTCTTGGCAAGGGAAACTTCTAGCTTAGCATTTTTGACCTTTACATTATTTTGTAAACCTAACCCTTGCGCTTGTTTAACAGATAAGCGTTGTTGAGCAGAAGAAGTAAACGCTATAAGAATAGCGATCAATAATAAATTATTCTTCATTGATTTTTTGTTCTAAATAGTTGATTCCTTTAAGAGTTGCAATTCCTCGAATGTGATAAATTCTAATTTCTGCCAGTAATTTTCTGAAATCGTAGTGCGTCAATGGAAAAACTTCTTCATTGATCAAAGCGTCTGTTCTACTAATCATGAGCTTGGCAATGATATCCACATCTATTTCCTTTCTGTAAATCTCTTGTTCAATACCTTTATTGAGGTTATTCTTCATAATATTGAACAGAACCTTTTGTTTTAATTGCTCTGTTAAAGCCCATGTATTAGGATAATATCGCTTTAATTCGCCCAACAAATAAGGGTTGATTTGTTTCATGACTAAAGAACAACTCTCATCAATTGCAAAAAGCTCATCAATTGCATTTTTAAATTGAGCTGCTGAAGTATTTATCATTTCAGAGACTAAATCGTTGTGTTTCTGAAAACAATGGTGAACCAAGTCTTGTTTGTTGTCAAAATGAACGTACAAAGTCTTTTTGGAGATGCCCAAATTAGTAGCTACTTCGTCCATATTCACTTGCTTAACGCCCTTTTTCAAAAAAAGAGAAAGCGACTGCTGAATGATATGTTCTTTAACTTCCATAATGGGGTGCAAATATACATATTAAAAAACCAAAGAAACGTTTTGAATACTTTATTGTTTCCTATAATTATATCACCTAGAGAACCCATTTAGTTTTATATCTTTGTCGAAACGAAATTCAAAGAATGAAACGCACAAAAATCAGCACGCTTTTACAGACCGACAAATTAGGCTGTGCAGTCAATGTAAAGGGATGGGTTCGTAATCGTAGAGGAAGCAAGCATGTATCATTTGTTGCGCTTAATGATGGCTCAACTATCAATAGTATACAAATAGTAGCCGAATCAGAAAATTTTGACGAAGATCTATTGAAGCAAATCACTACAGGTGCATGTATATCTGTGGATGGAATCTTGGTAGAGTCGCAGGGTAGTGGACAAAAAGTAGAAATTACTGCCGAAAAAATTTATGTTCTAGGCGCTGCTGATGCTGACGAATATCCGCTTCAACCCAAAAAACATAGTTTAGAGTTTTTGCGCGAAAAAGCACATCTTCGTTTTAGAACCAACACTTTTAGTGCTGTTTTTAGAGTACGCCATGCACTTGCTTTTGCCATCCATCAATTCTTTAACAACAAAGGATTTGTGTATATGCACACCCCTATTATTACCGGTGCAGATGCAGAAGGAGCTGGCGAAATGTTTCAAGTAACAAGTCTTGATTTGGATAACCCTCCAAAAGGGGAAGATGGAAAGGTGGATCAAACTCAAGATTTCTTTGGAAAGAAAACTAACTTAACTGTATCTGGGCAATTAGAAGCTGAATTAGGAGCTATGGCATTTGGAGAGGTATACACTTTCGGACCTACTTTCCGTGCTGAAAACTCCAATACTTCTCGCCATTTAGCAGAGTTTTGGATGGTTGAACCAGAAGTTGCTTTTGCTGACTTGGACGATAACATGGATTTGGCAGAAGACTTCTTAAAATATTGTATTCAATATGTGTTAGACACTTGTTCTGAAGATATAGCCTTTTTAGATAAGCGACTAACTGATGAAGAGAAGAACTTAGCAAAAGAACAGAAGTCGGAAATGGGGCTGATTGAACGATTAAAATTTGTTGTAGAAAATGACTTTGAGCGATTAACATACACCGAAGCAATAAATATTTTACGCAACTCTAAACCAAACAAAAAGAAGAAGTTCCAATACCTTATTGAAGGGTTCGGAGCAGATTTGCAATCAGAACACGAGCGTTATTTGGTTGAGAAAAAATTCAAAAAACCTGTAATCCTAACCGATTATCCAAAATCAATTAAGGCCTTTTACATGCGCATGAATGATGATGGCGAAACGGTTCGCGCTATGGACATTTTGTTCCCTGGAATTGGTGAAATTGTAGGAGGTTCACAAAGAGAGGAGCGCTTAGATAAACTACAAGCTAGAATGGATGAGATGGATGTGTGTCAAGAGGAACTGTGGTGGTATTTGGAAACACGAAAATTCGGGACGTGTCCACACAGCGGATTTGGATTGGGCTTCGAACGACTCATAATGTTTATAACAGGGATGAAGAATGTGCGTGATGTGATTGCCTTTCCACGTACTCCGCAAAATGCGGCCTTTTAAAAATAAATAAATGCAAAAACAGCGATTACAACAAAATCAAAAACTGAATCTGTCACCACAGCAAATACAGTTTTTGAGCTTGTTGCAAATTCCTATTGTATCTCTAGAAAAACGCATTGAAGAAGAGTTGGAGGATAACCCAGCGCTTGAAGAAAGTGAGGAGGAAAATTGGGAGAACGAATACACTTCAAACTACAGATCACAACATACTCAAGAGGATAACAGACCTGTAATAGCTGAAAGAGAAGAAACACTTCAAGAATTTTTGCTCAAACAATTACCCCTACAAAATCTCAATGAAGAAGAGTCTTTTTTAGCAACATTTCTTATTGGTTGTTTAGATGATAATGGATTTTTAGCTAGAGACTTATACGCTATTGCTGATGATTTACTCTTCAAACAAAACATGCAAATAAGTGAACGAGATTTGTTTCCTGTTTTAGAAGTAGTGCAATCATTAGATCCTGCAGGAGTAGGCGCACAAAACCTACAAGAATGCCTGTTACTTCAATTAAAAAGAAAGACAAAAAAATCAAGTATTTTGCTAGCTCAAACGATACTGAGTCAGAAATATCAATCTTTTAGCACTAAAAACTTTGATAAAATTCAAAGAGAATTGGAAGTAAATGAAAAAGATTTGAAACTAGCCTTTCAGGAGATTTCTAAACTAAATCCAAAACCTGGTGGTGGTTTTGCAAACACACAGGAAGGAGCTGCTTATATCACGCCAGACTTTATCTTGGAAAACATTGATGGCGATTTAAACTTACGACTTAACAATAAGCGTAAGAGAAAGATTGGACCTAGCAAGCAATACCAAAAAATGCTTACTGAACTAGAAGGGAACAAGGAGGCTAGCGAATTTTTAAAGAAAAAATTAGAATCAGCAAAATGGTTTGCTGATGCCTTAAATCAAAGAGAAAACACCTTACTGAGTACTATGAATTGCATTTTAGAATTGCAGGATATTTTTTTCAAATCTGGTGATGTGAAAGATTTGAAACCTATGAAATTATTAGATGTAGCACAGAAAGTTAATCTTGATATTTCCACTGTCTCAAGAGTCACGAATAGTAAATACATTGAAACTCCATTTGGAACTTTTTTACTCAAGGAATTCTTTTCTGAAGCCTATAGCAAAGAGGATGGCACAAGCATCTCCAATAAAGTGGTTAAAAGTCATTTACAAGACCTCTTGGAAAAAGAAGACAAAAGACAACCCTTAACGGATGAAGAACTATCTGAACTACTAGATGAAAAAGGGTATCACATTGCACGGAGAACAGTGGCAAAATATCGAGAACAATTAGGTGTTTCAGTTGCCCGATTAAGGAGGGAGTTATAATGCGATTTGCTAGATTCATATCAGTTGTTGGGCACCCACTTTTTATGCCGCTTTACGCCATGACTTTAATCTTTGAGTTTAACCCATACATCGATTTACATGTGCCAAATAGCATCCAAGCAATTGTTCTTATTTTATTAAGCGTGTTTACCATTTTACTACCTCTTATAACCGCTATTTTTTTACAAAAGTTGGGTGTAGTGAAAAGCATTTTTATGAAAACAGCCGAAGAAAGAAAATGGCCGTTTTTGTTGTCTGTTTTGTGGTATTACTTAGGCTTTGAAGTATTAACCAATATAGCGCTACCCATTAGTTTATACCTATTAATAATTGGCGCCATTACTGTTATTTTAATCGCATACTTTATTACGCTACGCTGGAAGATAAGTGTACATATGCTCGGTATTGGTGGGTTAGTTGGTTCCATGATTGGACTGTCACAACGCTTTCAGTTCGATCATTTTTATCTAATTCTGACTCTTTTTTTTGTAGCAGGACTAATTGGTTATGCTCGATTAAAAACCAAATCACACAACTACCAACAGGTTTATGCAGGTTTTACATTAGGATTAATAGTAGAGTGGGTTGCCGTTTCATTATTATAGATTTTTGTTATCATTGCAAGCATTATTTGAAAGTTCTATGAGTGAAAATAAGATTATTTTTAGTGAAAATAAGGTGACTATTAACAGAAAGAGACACATTTTTAAAGCCATAACATGGAATTTGTTAGCAATGACAACCACCTATTTAGTGTTAACTATATTACCTCCTTATTTTGGTTTGGAAGGCATCTCTAAAGAGGGTGCTGGATTTCTAACGATTGTTGATCGATTGATGAAATTAGTGTTTTACTACGGACACGAAAGAGCGTGGTTTGCTTCGAATTTTGGCGTAATAAAGCCTATCAAAAAAGAAGATTAATTATCCTTGTAGTGATACTCTATCTTTGTTTCATTTTCTTCTAATTCTTCGTCAATTTCATATTGATATCTTTGCTTTGGAGGTCCTTCAGTTCGAAACCACCATGCTAAAATAATACCGGCTAATCCTCCTGACAAGTGCCCTTCCCAAGAAATATGTTCTTTTATTGGAAAAATACCCCATACCATACTGCCATATAAAAAGACCACCACAAAAGATACAGCCATCAGTCGTGTATGCTTTCTAAAAAGTCCACTAAAAAACAAAAAAGAAGCTAATGCATAGACAATGCCGCTTGCTCCAATATGAAAACTCGGTCTACCAATTGCCCACAGCCACAATCCGCTCATGAGCCAAGACCACAAAAAAACTTCTTTTGAAATGTCTTTATAAAAATAACGAAGTGACGTTCCTAAAACGAGTAATGGCACAGAATTGTTAAATACATGTTTCCAGTCTCCATGAATAAAGGGAGAGGTAATAATACATAAAACCCCTTCTAATGACCTAGGAAATACCCCGTATTTTGTCAAGCGAGCTTGTAAATAATCCTCTAAAAACTTTATCGTAATCATTATCGTAACAAAAAGTAGGGATGGTATTACTTGACGAACTAGAGCTTTTTTCTTCATTCTTCGTAAAGATAAGCAATGATTTTACTTGTAACATATATTGTGACAGTCTTGCTAATTGTTGCTACAATCTTATTTTTTATTTGGATAAACCCTTCGGAAAAGAAATTATTATATCGATGGTTAGTGAGAATAAAAAAACTTATTTTTCTTAATGAATGATGATACGTTTAATTAGCCTTCCCTCGAGCTTTTGTAAGGAAAGAAAATACACTCCAGATTGAATGCTTGACACATTTATCTTTCTTCCTTCTACAGTCAGTGAACTTAACACCTTTTTACCTCTTATATCAAAAAGGTCGTAAGTTAAATCTGAAATATCTCCATCAATATGAATGAAATTATTCACTGGATTAGGGTAAATGAGTAGTTGCCAATTAGGTTGTTGTAAATCACTAGCGCCTGCCCAAACGGTAAATTGGACATCCTGATAGTCGGATAGATTGTCTCTATCAGCAAATCTTATGTTCATTTCGGCTGACCCCGGAGTGTTTCCTACATAAAAACGAAAGGATACTTCGCCTGTATCAGATGGCATTAAATAATAATATCCTAGTGAATCTCCTGTTGGTAAGCACATATCAGGAGTACAATGACTCCAAAGCCAATCAGATGGCATTTCACAGGAAGTTAAGTATTGTATAAACTTAGTTAACGTACAACAGTCGTTATTGATAACTAAACCAGTGATTTCTGTCATACTACCTAGCTGTCCTTGCTCATCAGTAGAACTAAATAAAGTTTGAAAAATTGACTGAGCACTAAGTGAGCTCGATGCTAACACTAAAAATAATATGAAGACGGTTCTTATCACTATTTAATTACTAGCTTTTCTACTATTTTATCTTTTCCTGAATACACCTCTAAATAGTATACACCTGCTGCAAAATTAGTTAAATTCAAAAAAATTGATTCTCCAGCCGTATTCTTCTCTAGAAGCAATCGCCCCTGCGTGTCGTATAATTGAACTCTTGCATCAACTATTTTATCAAAATGTATAGAACATTGATCAGATGCGGGGTTTGGTGTAATCTGAATATTAAATGTTAATTGCTCTTCTATTTCTGTACTTGACACTAATTGAGGGAATAGTATATAATCCACCCATGCACAATCATCATTTTCATCTACCCAACCATCTTTTACATATTCCCACTTTAGTGTATGAACTCCGGGTGTTAACCAATAAGACTCCTTTGACCAATCTATAACACCCGACCACTCATCTCTTAAAGTATTATCAATATAAAATTGTAAGTAATCATACCCATTTTCTGTAGAAACCTTTTTGTAAAATGATAAATCGCCAGGTACTGCTACGTTTAATTCTAATTCCATGGTAGATACTTGATTATTTCCAATTGGTCCTGATTTCGCGCAATGATCGCCTTCAAACTGACCTGTTCCAACAATAAGCCAAGGAGCATTCCCTGAAACAGACCAATCATATTGCAACATGTTACCTGTTTCATAATCTTCACTAGCCATATTAGCTATAATGTCAAAAGACTCTTGTGCATTATAAAGACCAAATGATAAATCGTAATCAAATGTTACAGCAGTTGCATAAGGAATGTTTGCGTCTGCCTGGATAGTAAACGATGCTTGCTGTATTGTTCCTCCTTGAGGCAAACTAATAAAGTTATAGGTTGAGGAAGTGATATTAACATACATGTTTAATGTGCTTAAAATAGCGTCAGTACTACCACAATCAGCAGAACCATCATTAAAAGATTCGATATTGATGGTAGCTGTTTCTCCGGGCTCTAAAATCCCATTACCTGATGCATCTATCAATTCAAATCCTCCTATTTTAAGTTCAGGAGCATTTACAACAAGGTTTATTGGTGCGTTCCAAATGTTGGACGCATTATCTGTAATAGCAACATCCATCACAACAAGATGTTGGTCTTGAACACCATCTACAATCGCTAGTTCATATGCCCCAATTGCATTGATGGTTGTGGAAGATGTTATAGTATTTAGATTTTCTAATCCATCAATAATATTAACATTAGGATCTGAAGAGGTAAGAGTAGCTGTAACTCCTGATGCATTGATACTACCTAGATTTTGAAAATCAACATCCAAATAAAATTGTTCGTTAAAATCAGCAAGTTGATTGTTATTCGCTGCAGTATCATCAATTTGGTAAGAAATAGCCGTAACAAATGGTGCGTTTGTAGAAATAACCTGAACGTTTCCAATGTATGGCTGACGGTCTTGCTTTGTTACTACTACATCCAAAACCCCCATAGAGGCAAGTGGAGCAAAAGACATTGTTACATTTCCACTAGCTCCCACTAATTGAGCATCTAATAGAATGCCATTTTGAGAGACAGCCACATATGCATGCTCTTCTGCTGACACATTTAATGTAGATGAACCTAGAGGAGTTGTTGTAAGATGAGTTACTGTCATTGGATCTGGAACCGACATATAAGGCATTAAAGATGGATCACCCATTACATGATATATTTCCCAATAATAATCTTCTGAACCTCCCGCTGCTGTAACAGCAAGATTTCCTGAGTGAACCATTTGGGATAAGCTAACAAACCAGTCAGAAACTGGCTCACCATTTTCATGAAATAGGCAATCAAAAACACCAAGTCCTGTTTGAATATAAGTGGGATTTGCTGAGATTGAACCTGTTCCGACTGCCCACCAATAATCTTCATTCCAATAAGTATTGTTAGATCCTCCAATATGTCCTACAGCTCCTTTACCGTGAGCTCTTAAAATCGCTTCTCCAAAACATTCTGCATTATCAAAGGCATTTGGCAAACAGCAATTACTGACAATTACGCAATATTCATTTTCATTTGTTAACCCAAGCACGTCACTAGATTCAAATGAAGGGTCTGCCCATCCTTGTTCAAAACAATGCGCTGTATAATTAGCAAACCCAACTCCATTATTTACATCATCAATAATAAGTCCTGATGCTATAGATTGGTCTGATGTTACTGGACTTCCAGAACCATATAAATAAATATGTGATGTTATTCCGTGCGCGGCATTAAAATAGTTGTCAGTTCCATAATTTATTTGTCCATTACCATAAGTGGGTGCCATGCCGGCGTCTACTCCTGCAACCAATAAAACTTCATCTAAATAAGAAGGGTCTGGGAAGGTGTACTCCTCAAACATTAGTGTCTTTTCTATCTGAGGCATTAGCTGTGAAGAATTAGTTGCTGAGAACCTTCCATAATACATGTCTGGATAAATATCCGTAGGGCCATCATAGGTACAATAATATAAGTCTGAAACATGCCACCCGGTATTTCCGCTAAAAGAAGGTACTTGTGCCACATCACCAACAAATAATACATAAGATGGAGCTGGATCAGAAGGCGACCCAGCATTATAAAGCCCTTCTAAATATGCTTTAATAGAAGTTGTTGTATTTCCAACTGCAGGATCGTTTGTATATGCTTCTACAACCGTGAATCCTTTTTTTGTTTTCCACTCCACAAAACCTTGTAGGTCGGATTGAAACATTGGATCAGAAACTATAACATATTTAATCGGATATGTTGTGATAACATCTTTAGCTACCGGCTTGTAGTTTAATAGTTCTAAATAGCTTGGATTAAAGGCTGGTGAATAATATTTTTGCTTTTTAATTACTGTTTCTTCATAATCAGCATCGCCAAACTTCACTTGAACCTCTAGATTGTTAAACACTATTAACTCGTTTGTTACTGGGTTATATTTAAACGGAGCTATTGTTAATCTTGCCATTTGAACACCTCTTAATAGTCCTAATGGTTCTACAGTAACAATCTCTTTTCCTAAAAATTCATTTAGTTGATAAACCTCTGGATAATATTTAAACGGAACACTAGCAGCATCTTCTTCTTTTGAAATAGACGGTTGAGATGGTATTAGTGGATTTTCTATGCCATAATCTGAAAGTAATAGCGTTTGTTTTTCATACGCTAAAAGCTCTGTTTTTATGTTCGCTCCCAATGGTATTTCGATCAGTTTTTGTATTTGAGGGAGCTCAGGCTTCCCAAACTCTTTCGAATGCACATAACCAGGAAGAATCAGTTTTGTAAAAACCCCTTCTGATGTGTTTACATCAATTGACTCAATCGTTTGGATTCCAGAAAAAACTTCAAAATAGTGTTCTGCATTAGCTGTTAAAACAACATCATTTATTTCTGAATTAAACTCAATCTGTTGTGCAGAAACTAAAGAACTTAATAATACTGCTAAAAATATCCCGATTCTCTTTTTCATTATTCTAAAATATTTATTGCCCCAAATTTAACATTAACTGTTGTAACTAGAGCTATTTAGAATCCGTATTCTTACCTATTCATTAAAAATCGTAAGAAAACCCTGCGCCTAATATGTAAAACGTATTAGGGAAAGACACATTAATTTCTTGCTGAACACGGTAATATAAACTTGCTTGCACTTTTTTAACTAACGGATATGAAAGAGCTGCCGTGTAGCGAAATTTATCAAATTGGGAAGATTGTAAATTCAGGAAAGACTCTATAGAAATAGTTGGCTCCAGAGGTGTTTTTCGAATATTATAAGAAGTCGATATTTTCCCTCTATAATATCGCTCTAAATGATCAGCTCCCTTTTGGTGTTGAATGCGAGAACGAAAGCCAAATTGATACCTTTTTACTTTTTGTCTCAATGTCATATCGACATACCAACGATGTCGCAAACGAATGTTCTGTGCAAAATCGAAAGACTTAATAAAGCGATAACCCGTGCCTATTCTTGCTTTTTTATTATGCTTATAGGTAACCTTAAAATCTGTAAATATTTTAGATGGAAGGGATAAGTTTTCTCTTAGGCGAAATCCTTCCGTAAGCTCTACGGATATTTTTTTGTTGATTTTATATCCTAACTCTACTTTAGACCAAAGTTGAAAATCATCTTGACCAATCGCAAACAACGGCAACAAGCAACATAATATGCTAAGCTTTTTCATCTTCGAAAAAGAAGATTCTTATTTGAGCAGTGTCTCTTAAAAAATCTATTCTTCGCACCTCTATGCGCGTGATATTTAGCCCTGTTCGTTCCTTTAAGTCTGCCATCAACTCTTCTTTCTTTGAAGGTTTAATAAGTTCTATTTTTTCATAGGTAATGGTTTTGCGTGTTTCGTGTTGCAACAACCATATTTTCTCCAACCCGTAGGTGACAGCTATGATTATAAAGTTTGTAAATAGCAACTCGGAATGACTGATTTTTTTGTTTGCTAAAGCATTTATTACAGAAACTCCAATCACAATAAACAAATAAGTCATCTCTTTAATTGGAATAGGATCTGTTCTATAACGAATAATCCCAAAGATGGCGAAAAGACCTAGGGCAAATCCTAGTTGTAACTTTACATTTTCTAGCAAGAAACAAAGAAAGAATACCGTGATGCTAATCAATAAATAGGTAAATAGATAATCTTTGTTTTTTGTTGCTGGGTAATATAGATAGCGAATGATATAGGCAATAATAAGAAAGTTAAAAACAGCCTTTAC
>CEWG01087484.1_pt1 | contig 11402 bp, 10 predicted proteins | sample 361411 | NCBI WGS metagenome assembly CEWG01 (sample SAMEA2622173, study PRJEB7988) | marine metagenome | biome: marine biome (ENVO:00000447); feature: surface water layer (ENVO:00002042); material: "saline water (ENVO:00002010), including plankton (ENVO:xxxxxxxx)" | depth 5 m | reverse complement strand
TAACTGAAGACAAAACAATATTTGCTTTATATTCTTGGCCATCTTTTGTTTTAACGCCACGAACCTTGTTATCTTCAAGTATTAAACTATCAACTTCTTGATTAAAAATTGTTTCAACGCCAGCACTAATAGAGGATTTATAAAAAGCATCTACTAAATTTTTTATCCCACCCTTTGGAAGAACTTGAACACCTCTTTGTCCATTAAATTCACCTGAAATTTTGTAAAGCAAACCCATAAGTGATGTAGGTGATCTTGGTCCTAAATTAATTCCTAATGTTGCATCAAAGGCAATTAGTCCTTTTAAAAGATCATTGTCAATTTCTTCCTCTAAAACATCAGCCACACACATTAAAATCATTCTGAAAAACTCTTGAAACTCCTCTTTACCCTTTAGCCTAAGGTCAAAACCTGTTTTTAAAAATTTAAGTTTCTTTGAAAAAGTTATGTTATTACTGTTTACTGGTGTATCAAATAAAAACCGTTTCAGTAAACCTGACTGAAATGTAAGTCGCTTTATTAAATGTTTTAAATTTTCTTTATCCTTTAAAGATAAATTTTCTGAAATAGATTTATAATTATTAAAAACGGAAATGTATTCACCTGATGAATTTATACATGTTGAAGGAATTATATGGCTGTTAGTTTCTAATCCAAATTTAGTTAAGTTAAGTTCATGAATTGTCTTTGAAGGTAAGTTATTTACTAAATGTGCTAGAGTCGGTGACTTAAATCCATCACAAATATCATGTGATGAGGCCATACCACCAGGTTGTAAAGAATTTTCTAACAACAATACTTTTCTTCCTGATTGGGCTAATTTAATCGATGCTGCCATACCATTATGACCAGCACCGATGACTATTATATCATATGACTTCATAAGCACTTCTTGCATGAGATGTTTTTTTCCCAAGATCTTTTAGTATCTCAACAGCAGCATTTCTACCTGGTGCTCCCATCACACCACCACCTGGGTGGGTTGAAGAACCACAAATATATAATCCTTTTAATGGGCTTCTGTATTGAGCATATCCTGGAATTGGTCTATTAAATAAAAGTTGATCAAAAGTTAACTCTCCTTGAAAAATATTACCCTCTGTAAGACCAACTTCATCCTCTAACTCCTTTGGGGTTCTAATTTCCATGTGAATTATTTTTTCTCTGAAACCTGGAGAGTACTCTTCAATCTGACTAATAACACTTTCTCCAAACATTTCTTTATTTTCCTGTGTCCAATCTTTTCCATGGACTTTTGGAGGGCAGTACTGAACAAAACAGCTCATAAAATGTTGCCCAGGTGGAGCCATAGTGGGGTCAGTAGCAGAAGGAATCATCATATCAAGAAAAGGATCTTTAGACCAAGTTCCACTTTTCCAATCATCGTATGCTTTTTCCATTCTCTCTATACTGTCAGTAAAATGTATATCTCCCTTTAAGCAAGGGTCATTTTTTGGAATAGCAGGGAATTCAGGCATACTATCAAGGCCAATATTTACTTTCCCAGAGGAACCCCTAATTTTAAAATTTCTTACTTTTTTAACAAAATGTTCTGGTAACTCTTTTTCTTCAACAAGCTTCAAAAAAGTTCTTTTTACATCAGCATTAGAAATAACAGTAGAAGAGTAGTATTCATTTCCATTTTTAAGGACAACCCCTTTTGCAGAATTATTTTTTATTAAAACATTAGATACTTCTGATTCTGTTAAAATCTGACCACCATACGACTTAAAGGAGGACGTTAGTGCTTGAGTTATGGCTCCCATTCCACCTCTTGCATATCCCCAGGATCCTATAGAACCATCAACTTCACCCATGTAATGGTGTAAAAGCACATACGCTGTTCCAGGTGACATTGGACCAAGTGCTGTGCCAATAATCCCCGATAAAGCTAAAGAAGCTTTTATAACATCATTCTCAAAGTACTCATTCAGGAAATCAGAAATTGACATTGTCCAAAATCTTACTGTTTCAGCCATTTGATCTGCTGTAAGTTGATTAAATTGTTTTATTAGATAAAGCACCTCAGAAATATCCTTAATTTTAAAACTAGCAGGATCAGGTGCAGTTCTCATTAACAATGGTTGGATAAATCTGCATTGTCTTGTAACATCTCTAGAGTATCTCTCATATGATTCACTGTCTTTTACACTGAACCTAGCCATTTCTTGACGTTTTGCATGATGATTTCTGTAAGATGCTAAATAATCACCATTTTTTGTTAATACAGCACCACCTTCAATTCCAATAATCTGTAAACCATGTTTAGGTAATTCTAAATCACGCATGATTTCAGGTCTAAATAAACTGCAAACATATGAACAGTTTGAGTATAAAATATTTGGTGTTAATTCTCTGCTAACAGCAGCACCGCCAATCCAATCATTCTTTTCTAATACAAGGACATTTAATCCTGCTTTTTGTAAATAACAGGCGTTTACTAGGCCATTGTGTCCAGCACCAATAATAATTGCATCAAATTTTTGTATTTTATTATGCATATATTTATTTTATTACTTATCCTAAAAATTTAAAAGATTAATATAAATATCGATTTTCATAAGAAAGACTTGATAATATTTTATATATCGTGAAATATCATGAAAATAAAAAGTCTACAACGGAGGAAATAATGAGACTATTAAAAAATTTATTAATTAGTCCTTTAATCGGGCTCTTTGCAATAGTTAGTTTGTCTCTTAGTTCAAGTGCAGCAGATAGTGAATTAGTTGTATTTGATTGGGGAGGATATGAAGACCCAGGGTTTTTTCAAGCATATATAGAAAAATATGGTGATAGCCCTACGTACTCTTTCTTTTCTGATGAAGAGGAAGCTTTTCAAAAAGTAAGAGCAGGTTTTAGAGCAGATTTAGGACATCCTTGTTCTCAATCAGTTGTAAAGTGGAGAAATGCAGGCATAATTGTTCCTATTGATACTTCACGTTTGTCAAATTGGGATAAAGTAATGCCTAATTTTGCAAATATGGAAGGATGGAATGTTGATGGCCAACAGTGGGCTGTTCCAATTGACTGGGGTTCAAGTGCATTAACATACAATACTGAAAAAGTAACAGCAGAAGAAGCTTCCTCACTTTATATTTTGGCCGATCCAAAATTTAAAGACAGAGTTTCTTTAGTGGACAATGTTGACGATGCATTTGCTCTTGGTTTTCTTGCAGCAGGCGTTAGAGACTGGAATAAGTCAACAGATGCTGACTTTAAAAAGGCCGCAGCATTTTTAAGAGATGTTCATAAGAATGTTAGAACTTATCATGCAGACGGAGCTGAAGGCGCCGAACTTATGAAAAGTGGTGAAATTCTTTTAGAATGGACGTGGAATGAAGTTGCAGCAACTCTTGGATGGGATGGACTTCCAGTTGCTATGAATCGTGAAACAAAAGAAGGTGCTTCAACATGGGTTTGTGGGTACACAATGATGAAAGATGCTCCTGGTTCTGAACAAAAAGCATATGACTTTATTGATGCTTGGTTAGCTGATTCATCTGCTGAATATATTCTTACCGAATGGGGTTATGGACATTCCAATAGTAAAGTAATGGATGCCATTGGAGAGGAGAATGGATTTGGTTCATTAGAAAGCTACTCAAAGAATACACTTTGGCAATCACCAACATCACCTGCTTTAAGAGAAAAAATGATTAAAGAGTGGGAATTAATAAAAAGTGGATTTTAATTAATACATAAAACTAATCTTAATCAGAGACGATGAAAATTGTCTCTGATTTTAACTATAGAAACCAACTATACTTTTATTATCTACTTCAAACTTTACTAACTCTCCAATTTTATAATCCATCTGGCCAAAAGAATTTTGTGTTGAAACATTTAATGTTTCAGATCTCTCTCCACATTTTAATTTATAGTAAGTAGTTTCTCCAAAATATGAAATATCGATAATTTTACCGTCAATTAAATCTTTAGAATTTGTTTTAACAGGGTTTATTTTAATTCGTTCTGGTCTAATGCCAATTTCAATATTTTCATTAGTTGGTTTCCCTGAAATTTGGTTCATTGGTAATTCAAATTCACCCAATATATTAGATTTAATTTTCACTACGTTCCCTGAGTTTAATATTTTTCCATTAGTAAAATTCATTGCTCCAATAAAAGATGCAACTCTCTGAGTAGATGGTTTTTCATATAATTCTCTAGGTGAAGCAATTTGTTCGACCTTTCCATCAAACATAACAGCAACCTTATCACTCATTGTAAGAGCCTCTTCTTGATCATGCGTAACTAAAACAAAAGTTATACCAACAGCTCTTTGTAAGTGACGAAGCTCAGATTGCATTTGTTCACGAAGTTTTTTATCTAAAGCTGATAAAGGTTCATCCAACAAAAGAACCTTAGGTTTAAGGATTAAAGCTCTTGCTAGAGCCACTCTTTGCTTTTGGCCTCCAGAAAGTGCATTTGAAGATCTTAGATTTAAACCAGAGAGACCTACTAAATCAAGAGAGTCATTTATCATTTTTGATTTTTCATTTTTAGAAAGATTTTTTTTTCTAAGACCATATGAAACATTCTCCTCTACATTTAGATGAGGGAAAATTGCATAATTTTGAAAAACCATATTCGTTGGCCTGAAATTAGGTGCTATTCCGTCCATGGACTTGTTATCAATTAAAATATTCCCTGAATTTGGGACTTCAAAACCAGCTATAAGTCTTAAAAGAGTAGTTTTTCCGCAACCTGATGGTCCCAATAATGAAAAAAACTGACCTTCTGAAATCTCTAGTGAAACTCCATCTACAGCTTTTACTGAACCAAAACTTTTAATTACATTTTGCACTTCAACTTGATTACTCATATTTTATCCTTATTATTCTTTATTGCTCAAACTATTTACTCTTCCAAAACAGAATTGTTTGACCTTGACGTTCTCCTTCTAAAGTACTCACTTAAAGAGAGTAAAATTAACGATACTATGAGAAGAATTGTACCTAAAGCCATTGTAGTTGGTAATTTTTTTGGAAATCTGAATTGTGACCAAATATAAACTGGGAGAGTGGTATCTGTCCCAGTCAAAAAGAAAGCTATAATAAATTCGTCTAATGACAAAGTAAATCCAATTAATAGGCTCGCAATTATTCCTGGTAAAACCAGAGGCAAAATAACTCTATAGAATGTTCCAAACTGATTTTCACCCAAATCCATAGAAGCTTCTTCTAAACTTATGTCTAGGTTATTAAATGCTGAATTCATAATTATTATTGAAAAAGGTGTAAGTAGTAATGTATGACCAAGAATAACACTCCAAACATTTAATGTAATTCCAAGTTGTATAAGAACTATTAAAAGTGAAACCCCCACTATTATTTCTGGCAAAATAAGAGGTGCAAGTATAAATGTAAGGGATACTTGTTTACCTTTAAAGTCATATCGTGTTGTAGCTCGTGAAGCGAGTGTGCCCAAAATTGTTGCAAGTATGCATGATGAAATTGCAACAATTAAAGAGTTTTTTAGAGCTTGGTGAAGAGAATCTTGATATAGAAGTGTTTCAAACCATTGGAAAGAAAATCCAGTTAATGGAAAAGCAATAACCTGACTTTTGTTAAATGAAAAAATTGGCAATAAAAGGGATGGTGCATACAAAAATACTAAATAACTGAATGCAAAAATTTTTAAATATTTACCTGAATTTGACAAAGTTAGTATCTCCTCAAATATTTTTTATTAAAGAGTACAAAAACTATAGAAATAAATGAAACAATCATAAGTGAGGACATTGATAAAGCTGCAGCGAGTGGAGCGTTGTTAGCTTTTGAAAATTGAACCTGTATCATGTTTGCTATCATTAAGCCATCAGTCCCACCTACAAGTTTTGGTGTAATATAATCGCCAACTGTTGGAATAAAAATTATTAAGGCAGCTCCAATTACACCAGGTGCAGATAAAGGAAGAATTATCCTGAAAAATTGATCTATGGGGCTATCGCCCAAGTCTTTACTAGCCTCTAACAGTGATCGATCAATTTTTTCTAAAGAAACGAAAATTGGTAATATAGCAAATGGTGCCCATCCGTGTGTTAAGGCTAAAACAACAGCATTTGCATTATAAAGTAAAAAAGTTACTGGTTCAGTAATCATTTCTAACCACAATAAAAATGAATTTAAAACACCATTATATCCTAATATAACTTTCCATAAAAACATTCTAATTAGATAACTAGTCCAAAAAGGAATAGTTATTAAAAATAACCACAAAGCTTTTCTTTCACCACAATGAAAAGAAATAAAATAAGCCATTGGAAATGCCAAAGCCACAGTGAAAAAAGTTGCTGTCAGAGATATTAAAAGTGATCTAGTAAAAAGAAGTCTGTAAACTGGTTGAGTTGCAGCTTCAATATAATTATTTAAAGTGAATGTTTTATCAAGTGTCAGATAATCTTGTGTCCAAAAGCTTAATAAAAACATCATAGTCAATGGAGCAGCTAAAAGAAGCAGACTAAATATGAATGGAACTGATAATAAACGCCATCCCTTTATTGTTTCTGTTTTTATTGAAAAATTCAAAGTTTCCCCCAAACTTTGTCCTATGGAATAGTCTGATAAAATTAATTAATATAAATATAGACCATTATAAATAATTTAGACCCAAAATAACTATTATAAGCTATTTGAAAATATTTCAATTAATAAAATTGTAATTACAATCTTCAAAAATAGATCTTCAATTGTTATTGATCATCTTCTTATTTAACTCAAAAATCGAATTTCCTTTTGGTTCTTCTTTTGAATTAAGAATAGGGATAACTTGTCTTAAGTGGTCATGGTGTGATCTAACTCCATACTCTAAATCTGATAAATAAAACCCATCGAATGCTTTAGATTGCATAGACTCATTTGACCAAATTGTAAGTTGAATATCTTCTTCTACAGTATGGTTGTCAATTCTGTTACTAAGATAACGAGCCACCTTCTGCTTTCTATTTTCTTTTTTATGACGATAAATTCCGCCTCTTAGTAAAGTTTTATCAGTTGAAATTGGAAATTCTTGATAAAATTGAACGCTCTCTGGTGTTACTGCTATTACCGCATTTGGGAAAAGTCCAAAATAATTCCAAGATTTATGAAGAAATTTTGGGATATGTGGTGCGGGTGTAGTAAACTTCTTGTAGTTTTTAACGCTCCAGTTTCTTCCACCCTTCCCACTAAAAGATGCATGTGTTTTACAGATACCATTTACAAATGGTTCATCAAAATAATTTTTTCCATATAGATCTTGCAATGAGGGATGTGCCATAGCAACATGGTAACCTTCATTGTCAACATCTCTAACAGATTTCCAGTTAACATCAGAATATTGAGACCATATTTTGCTGGTAGGGACCATTTCTTCAATTTTATAATATGAGAGCTCTTTTGAGAAAGGGGCTAGTAATGTTTTAACAGTAGGTTGTGGACCTTTACCTAATCTAATAAAAACAAAACCTTTCCATATTTCGCATTCTACTTTTTTCAAACCAAACTTTTTTTTATCCAAAGATGGGAAGGAACTAGGCTTTGATACCCCTCGCAAAGAACCATCTAAATTATAAACCCATCCATGAAAAGGGCAAACTATAGCATTGCAGCTGCCTTCTTTATCTTGAATTACTCTTGATCCCCTATGTCTACAGAGATTATAAAATGCATTAATTTTTTTTTCTTTATCTCTAACAATGAGTATTCTTTCTTTACAGATGTCAAAGGTAATAAAATCTCCTATATTACTTATATCTGATTGGTGACAAATTAATTGCCAGTGCTTATGAAAAAGTTCTTCTTCCTCTATTTTTAGCAAATATTTATTATGGTAAGTCCAACTTGGAAGGCCACTTCTGTCCCAATTTTCTGGAATTGTTAAGTCTCTTTTAATTTCTTCAATGCTCATTGAGTTTATACTATTTAAATGCAGTTTTAGTTTTAATACTAATATTATTAAATAGGATTAAAAATACAATTAAAAATATAAATGAATAACCAAATACAGTGTGACTCATTTGAATGCTTAAATAATCACTAACCAAACCAAATATAATTGATCCAAATGCAGCAGATCCCATATTAATCATTATCCATATACTCATTACTCTTCCTCTAAAAACATCTTTAAGCTCAAGTTGTATTTTAGACTGTATAGAGATACCAATAGTTGTTGCTAAAAAACCTAAAATAAAAATTAAAAATAGAGAAATTAAAAAGCTGTTTGCATATCCTATTAATAAAACAACAATGGGAATTGTTAAGGCTGCAAAAAGAGTACTATTTGAAATATTTGTACCTGAAATTTCTGCTTTTCCGAGCGCTTTCGCTATAGAAGAAAAAAGAGCACCTGCTCCAGCAGCTGCAGTTATTAATCCTAATCCTGTTGGACCTTGACTAAATACGCCTTCAGATATTAAAGGTAAAGTTTCTAAAACTCCTCTACCTACAAAAGCTGTTAATCCACTCAAAACTATTGAAAATTTAATAACAGAGTTAGAAAAAATTAGTTTTATTCCTTCAAAAAAATCAAAAATTAGAGATCTGTTTTTATCATCAGAAATTAAATCTCTAGGTTTTACAAACATAATAAAAACCATAACTGGCAGGTAAGTAAAAATCGAAATGAGAATAGTACCACTAGCTCCTAAATATTGTATTAAAAAACCTCCAATTGCTGGTCCAATTAGCCTTGATGTATTGAAATTAACTGCAGTCAAGGCAACAAGTGATGGCACTTGAGATTCATCAATTAGTCTAGGTGCTAAAGACATTCTTATTGGGTGAGCTGCTGAAGCTATAATTCCAATAAATAAACAAATTAAAAGCAATGATTTTATAGTTAGTAAATCAGTTAAAATGAGAAAAAATAATATTGAAGAACATAAAATCATTGCACTATATGATAAAAAGAAAGCAACTTTTATATTTGCCCTATCAATTAGAACACCAAAAATTGGGCCGCTAAAAATTGTTGGAGCCAGACTCAAAAAGGCAGCAATTCCGACATAAAATGGTGAATTTGAAATCTCCCAAGCAAGCCACCCTATAATAATCCTTTGTATCCACAGACCATTAAGAGCTATAAAACTTCCAAATAAATATAATCTAAAGCTTGGAGAATTTAATGCAGCAAGATTCATATATAAAAATATATAGATATTTTATAATTCGGTATATACATTTTAAATAAAAAAGAATTTTGAAAAGAATTGATAAATTTTACAAATATTTGTTCAAGTTGTTTATTGAAATGGGAAAGTGACCAAATCTCATTAAAATGTTCAAAGTGCAATGCTAACAATATTATAAGTCATCAAGAAATAAACGATTTAAACATTGCTCATTTAGATTGTGATTCTTTTTATGCCTCGGTTGAAAAAAGAGACAACCCAAATCTACAACAAAAACCAGTTGTAGTTGGAGGTAGTGAGAAAGGGGTAGTTGCTGCAGCATGTTATGAAGCAAGAAAATATGGTATAAAGTCAGCAATGCCAATTTTTAAGGCAAAAAAACTCTGTCCACAATTATTAATCATAAAGCCAAGAATGGAGTACTACACTAAAATAAGTAGAGAAATTAGATTTATAATGGAAAGAATAACACCTATTATAGAACCTATTTCAATTGATGAAGCTTTTCTTGATTTGTCTGGCACTCAAAAACTTCATAAATGTATACCTGCGATATCAATGCTGAAAATACAGAAAGAGATTTATAAAAGCATAGGTATTACAGTTTCTATAGGCTTATCATATAATAAATCTCTAGCAAAATTAGCTTCTGAGCAGAATAAACCAAACGGATTTTTTGTTCTTGGTAAGAATGAAGCTGAAGAATGGCTTTCAGAAAAACCAGTTTCTATCATTTTTGGCTTAGGAAAATCTACTGTCAAAAAATTGAACTCAGTTAACATATTTTTGTGCAGAGACTTAAAATCTTCACCAATAAAAGATATAAAAAATATTTTAGGAAGCAACGTAGAAAAAATTCTAAATATTTCTAAGGGTATTGATAACAGGCCTGTAATTAGAAAAAATAAAACAAAAAGTATTTCAGTTGAAACAACATTTTCATATAAAAAAGATGACGATAAACTCAAAAATGAATTACATTTACTATGCCTAAAATTATCGCTTAGACTAAAGAAAAAAAATCTCTTTGGCAAAACACTGACATTAAAATTAAAAACAACTAATTTTAAATTAATAACAAGGTCTGTTTCAATAAATCAGCTTTTTCACATGGCTCATCACATTTATTCAAAGGCTGAAGAGTTATTAGATAAGGAACTTAAAAATTGTAAAAATTACAGACTTATAGGAGTTGGAATCTCAAACTTTATGGAAGAAAGCTCTGACAACTATGAGTTGAAATTTGAGGACAAAACCATTCAAAAGAAAAACAAATTAGAGAATGCATTAGATGAGATTAATGAGAAAATAGGCTCAAATAACGTAACTGTTGGGCGTCATTTTCATAGTAATTAATTAATGTTATAATTGTTGTATAAAAATTTATTCAAATAATAGGTGAATGTAATGGTTGATCAAAAGTGGAATAAAAATGCTTTGGGATATGGTGAAAAAAATAGAGTTTCATCAAATGATAAATGGAATAAAAATGCACTTAATTACGACCCTAATCAAAAGGTTGATAAAAAACACACCTCAAATAAACTAAAAAATCAAACTAAAGATAAATGGAATAAAAATGCCAATGAATATGGGAATAAAGATGGAATGTTTGATAATGATGGGTGGAATAAGAATGCAATGAACTATAAAAAATAATCTCTATTTTAAGGAAAGTTCTAAAATATCATTTTTAACGTCTATGTCATAATAAAAGCCTTTAAAATCAGTAAAAAACTTTACCAAATGAATATTATTTTCATCAATAATTTTTTTCCCACCTTCATCACCTTTAAGAGTTAGTAGTTTTTTATAAAATCTACTTCCAAATATTGCTGGGTTGCCATTTTGATTAGAATTGAATGGTACTGTTATTTTATTTTTTCCGCCAAAATTATTGTTGAAGTTTAATAGGTTATTATAGTCTTTACTGAGTAATAAAGGCATATCGCCCAAACAAATCATAACTGAATTACTTACTGGGTCTAAATTTTTAATGCCCAATGATATAGAAGAGTTTATTCCAAAAATATGGTTTTGATTTTTAATTACGTTGACTCTATAGTTATTTAAGATGTTAGATATTTGGTCATGATCTTTCCCGGTAATAACAAAGATATTTTTAACTTTTGATTTGCATATTTCATTGACCACATGAGATATTAATGGCTTTGAATATAATTGCGTAAATAACTTGTTTGTTGAGCCAAATCTTTTTGAATTTCCTGCAGCTAAAATTATTGCATCAGTCATTATTTACCCAATACTAATCAACATTATAAAT
>CEWG01190863.1_pt1 | contig 11411 bp, 23 predicted proteins | sample 361411 | NCBI WGS metagenome assembly CEWG01 (sample SAMEA2622173, study PRJEB7988) | marine metagenome | biome: marine biome (ENVO:00000447); feature: surface water layer (ENVO:00002042); material: "saline water (ENVO:00002010), including plankton (ENVO:xxxxxxxx)" | depth 5 m | reverse complement strand
ACATGCATAAACGGGATTGATCCAGTAGAACGAGAACCGTTGCCAGTTGACACACCATCACTCCTAACATCTCCCCAATATCCACCGATACCTCCACCTGAACTTGCGAGCCATATGTTTTCATCATAGTGATCAGAAAGACCAACCCTCGAATCAGGTACGTAATTGAGAAAGCAGCTAATAGGTAAGCCACGAGTTGTTCCCCCGTTACTAAGTATAGGAGTGCTAAACATAAACCAATGATCGGATGCATAATTATATAACCTCTGTGCTAAACTAAAATTTATTTGTCCTTTGTATGTAGCTCCAAAAACTGCAGCTCTTGCAAAAGCTTCTTGTGGACTCTTCTCATTTTCCCAATAGTATCTATCGGACAAAGTATCAATACTAAACTTATCTAGTTTTTTATCTTTACTGTAATCTATTTGTATTCCTAAATATTCTTTAATCATTTTTGTTTTCATCCTGATTTAAGTACAAAGCTATCAATGCGTAGTGTATAATCTTAAGTAAATCTTTATTTGACTTACCATTCTTCTTCCCATATCGCATAGAATATTTCATAATATTTCCTATACAAAAACCCTCACCATGTCCTGCATCTATAATCATATCGGTTGCCTGATATTTAGAATGAGCATAGTGTTGAGTGTAGGTACTATCGATATACTGATGTACTGTTTTCAAGTTTATGTTCTCATCAAATTTATATTCCATCCTATCTCCTTAGTGTATGACAGCATCTTCAGGGATGCCATTTAATCTTTCATCAAGTTTACTATTAAGTAGCTCTTCAAGTTTTAATAATACTTCTAACTCTATATCGTCAGCAGTACTCCCTTGAAAGATTGAACCACCTACTATAAATAGTAAGTCCTCTAATTTTAAATCATCTAGATGAACTTCAGGCATGACTAGTTAATAACTCATCTAGTGTTAAATCAAAATTCTTTTTTAATTTCTTTTCAACCCACTTATGATTCATAAACGAATGATGAATTGTGTATCCTTTATAATAATATTCTTGATCAGGTAATGCTTGATCTAAAGTTTGTGGAGTTACTTTATCTGCATCCTCTGTCAACAAACTATTGATCCATTGTACCTGAAGTTTTTCTGCTTGTCTACGTATTAATTTACTTTTTTTACCATTCATGGGTTATCTCCCGAACTCTAGGTTCAGTGACTATATCTGTGAAAAAAACAGGACCTCTCGCATAATCAAAAATACGAAGTCCTTGTCCGTGATTAGACTCCGAGTGGCATTCTATTTTATGAGGACACCATGTACATTCTCTCGGAAGTTTGAAGTTGCCCTGAGCACCATCTGCTATCGGTTGATAACATAACTCAGGAGGTTCAGGCTTTTTTAGAGTTGCCTTTAACCTTTTAATTTTAGACTTTATATCAGGTTTGTCAAGCTCATCCGGTCGAAAGAACCAAAGTTCTCCTGTTTCTTTATTGATGGCTAGAAAACCTCCTTGATCTGTACCTTCTGCCTCTTCGTATCCGGCAAGCTGTGCCATGTATCCGAAGCTATCATTCTCAGGTAGAGTTCCATTCTTAAATTTATTAAAAGCAAAACCTGATGTAGATTTAATATCTACTACCTCTCCATCTATTTTACAATCCATGTGTCCTTTAATACCATTTACGTTTACTTCTTTCTGTTGATCGGTAATCTTATGTCCAGATAACTTAACAAGAAAGACTACAAGAGCTTCTAGAATATGTCCATATAAAAACTTAATCATTAACGTAGCCTGTAAATCTTTAGCTTTGATTTTAGAATGCTTGTTATACCAAAGCTGTCTAGCAGGCTTACCTATGTTAGACATACGCAAAGAATCTTTAGTCTTAGGTTGTTTCTTAACCCAATCTCGCATAGCTGCTTTCATATCTTCACCAAATGAATCAATCATTTCTTCTGAAATATCTAAGCCTTCTCCTTTTGTTAAGGGAGCAATAGCTTTATATATATCAGGTACGATATTAACTAATTTCTTTTTCATTTTTTATGCTCTGCAAATTTAAGTTCTCTTGTATCAGGATTAAAAAGTAAAAACTGTACGTCTAATTTTTCTTGAAGTTTTGTTCTTCCTGTTTTAAACATAACTCTGTTGCCTGTTTTATTTCTGTAGTCAGGCTGTAATGTTTTCACATCAATCAAAACTGTTTTACCTTTTTTATCTAACGCAATCATATCAACAGGACCAGTACATCCTGAGTTTTGAAAGACTTCATAGCCATTATCCCACAACCATGTGACTGCGTAATACTCTGCAAAGTCTCCTTTTCTACTTGAATCTTTAATGGGTTTCACTCCAGTTATCTCCTATTTTATATTCACCAGTAAGTGGACAACGTAAATTGTAATACTTACCTGCATCTTCTATACAACGTACAGCTAACTCACCTACAAAGTCGGTGATATCTTCTCGTACTTCCATCTGCCATTCATCATGGATGTTCGCAACAAATCTAGCATCTAAAGACTGTAACTGTATCAAATTATTTAACATAAGTAAAGCTCGTTTCATAACAATTGCACCACCACCTTGTAGTAAACTGTTTAGTGCTGCATGCTCATTACGAATAAATATCTTACGACCATCTAATCCTTTGAGGTATCCTCGTTTAGCTGCTCTAGATACTCTTTCTCTAAGAACTTTAAGTGATGGGTTATTATCGAGGAAGCGTTGCTTAAGTTCTGCTCCAAGCTTTTTACCTCCTCCAACCACTGACCCAATTTTTGCATCTCCTGCTCCGTATATAAATGCATAGATGAATGTCTTTGCCTGATCTCTTGATTTAAGTCCTGCAGCTTTTTGATTAGCTGTGTGTATGTCTCCTTCTGTAACCTCATTTGTGTATTCCTTATCATCCATATAATGTGCAAGCATTCTTAATTCTAAACCACTTGCATCTATACCTACTAATTTGTAACCTTCACGTACAGTCCAACATGATCTACATTCTTTTCCATACTCACTAACTACACTGGGAACTTGTGCAACATTAGGAGCACGATGCGACATACGACCAGTTATTGTACCATTAGGTATTACAAACCCATGTACTCTGTTGTCTTCTTGAACCGATAATATCCATGAATCAATTTGAGCTATACGTTTTTGTAGCAAAAGAAACTCTGCTATTAAACGAGCTTCCGGAATCTTTTTAACTTTAGCTAACGAAGATTCATCTACGATAGGCTGACCTGTAGGAGTAAACCTATTAGGTTTCCATCCAAAGTCTGTGAGATATTCCCCTATCTGTTTACGAGAACCTAAGTTAAAAGGTTGTAACTTCTGTCTCATAAAAGGTAAGTAATCTCCAGATGCTATCAGTCTGTCATATTCTTCAACTGTTAATCCTGATTTAGATAATGTACCATCTTTCTTTCGTTTGGGTACGACTTGTTTTATATCAACCATCTTAGGTTTAAAGACCTGTTGTACTTCTTTCTCAACTTGAAACATACGTTCTTTGAGTTGAGCAACAAGCATCATTGCATATTCTTGATTAAATTCAAATCCAATATCTTCTTGATCTTTTAGAACGGTAGCAACTCCATGCTCTAAATTGACTGACTCTTCATCAAAGTTCTCACCTTCTTTTAGTAAACGTAAGTAAACTTTCTCATTTAAAACTACATCCTTTTGACAATACGTAAGCATGTCTTTAGAAAAACAATCCCAATCTTCGGGCTGTTCATCTTTAGGAAAACCTATAATGTATCCCCACGTTTTTAAACTATGTCCATTCTCACGTACTGGATTAAACAAGCGAGACATAACTAACGTATCTTTAATTTTATGTTTGGTAAAATCTACTCCATATAACTTTTTGATAACAGGTAAGTCAAAGCCTAAAATGTTATGACCAATTAGTGAGTCAGCAGATTTTAAATAATCTATACCTTCTTTGATCTTATCCGGACCAAATGAAACTACAGCCTCACCTAAAGGCTTGGCTACAATACACCAAATCTTATCAGGCTTTAAACCGTTAGCTTCTATATCAAATACAATTTCTTTCATACTATCTCCTAAAAAGGTAAATCATTAAGAGTTACTTCGTCAGTAACCTCATTCATTCTACCAGTCTGTACATCATAAAGCAAGCTGCAAGCTAATCCCGTATCACCTGTGTACCTAGATTTAAGTACACGAACTTTAGTTGTATTAGATTCGGTTTCATCTTCTGCTTGTTGATTACGTTCTAATGCAATCACACAGTCTGATAGTTGTGAGATACCTTGAGATCCCTTGAGATGAGATAGAGATACTTCGATACCCTGCTCATGTCCACGATCACCTGATGCTCTACGTAAATGAGATACTAAGAACATACCTACACCAGTCTCTTCAACTAGTGAACGTAATCTATTCATTAAAGAATCAATACCTCTACGTTCGTCTGACTCCGTAAGCTGATTAACTAACATGTGTAAATGATCCACGATTACCCAATCACATTCACAACCAACAATCATGTATCTTAGTTTAGAAAAGATTTCGTCTATATCTGTAGCTCCTAGATGAGCATGTATAAATACTTTATCTTTCTGTATAACTTTATCAAACAACTCTTGCAGTTGCTCGTCAGTATAGTTCTTTCTTTTCTCTTCTAAATACAAACGATCATTAGCTTCGATAGATACTATACCATCAGCAGTTCTCAACCAGTTCTCTTCTAATGCTATGATACCTACATTGTCTTCGGTATTCTTTATCAGGTAGTGAGTAAGCTCACGAGTGATGCTTGACTTACCAAGTCCTGTACCACCAGTCAACGTAACTAACTCTCCTTTACGCATACCATATAGTTTCTTGTTGAGTCCTTCCCAAGGATACGCAATGCTTTCTTTCTGCTCTCGGTGCAACCATTTATCTTTTGCACTAGACAGTTCCATGATACCAGATGGTGTGTATGTCTTAGCATCCCACCATGCTTTAGTAAACTGTGCATACTGTCCTTGTTCAAGCATAGCATTCGCATCTTTAAATCCCTCAGGTAGTGTAACTATCTTAGCCTTGCCCGGTTTTATAATACGTGCAATCTTACGTGCTGCTTCTCTACCGTACTTGTCATTATCAAAGCAGAGAACAACATTATCAAATGATTCAACAAACTCTATGCTGTCTCTAATATCTCGGACTGAACCTTGAGCACCACGTTTAACAGATACTGATGCCCACTTCTTATCAAAGATTTCATACACAGCCATAGCATCACACTCACCTTCGGTAATAGTAAGATACTTACCACCTTTACCAAAGAGTTGCTCACCAAACAAACCTGTACCTTCATAGCCACCGTCAACTACAAAACCTTTTGTGCTTACAGTTCTGGTCTTAGTTGAAACAACTTCATTGCTATTGTAGTATGGATAGATATGTTTAGCTACGTTACCTTGACTATCATACACAACACGTACACCGTACTTCTTGGCAACAGCTTCACTGATCTTACGATCTGTCAGATCACCAAAGACTCCTGTGTATGAGTTTAAAAATGTACTTGGTTCTTTGTGAGAAACCATGTCTATGATATTACCATCTACTTCTTGTTGATAGTTTTTGTAATGGTGGTTACAGCTAAAGCAATAACCTGAACCATCTTTGTTTGTAGATACAGGATCACTTCCACCACATTTAGAACATGGTAGTTTGTGTCTGTCCCAATTACTTTCTTCCATTTATCCTCCTCATAAAAGAATGAGGGCAAACCATTACGATCTGCCCTCGAGTTGTCGACACTATTATTTAGTGTCTTCTTCATCAGCACTGTCCTCTTCAACAACCTCTTCTTCGGAAGTTAGTTCTTCGACCATAGCTTCTTCTGTTAAGTTATTGGTTACTACATTACTGAATACCTGTCCAGATGCATCTAATACTTGTCTTAATCTTGCGATAAAGGCAATCATATCTACAGCCTGTTGTGCTTCAAGTGATAACAATCCTGAATCATAGACTTTGGCTGAACCATCGTCTTGATTAATTGTAATTGGTGCACCTTGTAATTGTGGAGTATCTACCATTAGAATTCTTCTCCGTCTAACAATTCTGCACCATCCTCAGCTCGGTACTCAACAAGGTCAAGTACTTGAACAGCTTGTAAGTCTAACCCTGTATAAGGACCATACTTATTCTCGCCTTCGTACTCATTGAATTGTACTCTTACTTTAGAACCATTACCAACTGAATAATTAACTTCATTCTTTTCAGCATCTAATAATCTAGGTGCTGTACGAACCATTCCATTTGGTCCATTAACTTTTCGTTTGATAACAAGTGATGGACCTTCATCCATCTGTTTTATCTTGTGTCCTCTTGACGCAAAATCATTTGCTGTATCTTCATCAACTACTAGGTTGACTGTGTATACAGGTTCAAATTTGGTATTAGGTGTTTTAATACTTGCCCAATACGCAGTTCCATTAACTACTGCCATATCTTTTCTCCTTTATTATTTAACAGTATTATAATAACCATAGCTAACTCTTTCGAGTTGGGGCTATGAGCCAGTTGCCCCATCACCTCAGATAACTGAACCAAGTAGCTCCTTGAGGAGGATGGAGATAGAGGGCTAATGCTACTCGGTGACTCAAGGAAAGCCTTTAATATCAAGGTCATGTCTTTGAGTGAGTGCATTATACCACAGCTATAAATCATATGCAAGCATTTTTTCTAAAAAGTTTTGCATACCTGATTGTTCATTTGAATCTATATATAAATGAAAGGTATCTGATGTAGGTATGTAGTGTACTACATGTCCATCTTTATTTTCATATATATTTTTATAGTTCTCCGTACAAAAGTTATTCCATTCTTTGTACTCAGAGTTTGTTAGTCTATAGAATTCTTGCATTTAGTTCTCCAATACTTTAATTGATAGTTTACAATTTGTTACATCACCATTGATCGTAAAAGAATTTATGTAGTTTATCATAGCTGATTTTAATTTACTAGGTATTTTTTTATCAAACCTCACGTTATCTATTTTATTATTTAGTATATCATAGTTTATAATAAACTTGTAATCTCTTCGTAGTGACACGTCTTTAATAAACTTACCTAGTTTATTGTTTGCTTTAGGACAAACAACTACCGGAACAGGTAGACTAGGAATATGTAACTTAGTTTCAGGATCATAGGTTCTTTCTAGTATTTCTTCTTTAACAGGCTTGGGCTGTTCTTTTATTTTAACTGATGGAACTTCGATATATACAGGTTCATGCTTATGTTTTTCTAAAGCAGTAGCTACATCTTTTATATTATCCATCATGATAAAGTTCATAGTTTCAAAGTCCATTCCTACATCTACTATATAATCTTCAATATTTTCAATAGTTGTTTTGTTAGAATTAATTCTTGAATCTAATAATACTAAAGCAGTTTCTAACCTGTCTTGCTCTTGTACGTTTAGAAAGATATTAGTTCCAACTACCAATGTTAATAGTGCTATTAGTGTTGTTACAATTTTCATTGTCTTCTCCTTATTAATTTAAAACCAGTTAACCATTTACGTTTTCTGTAAATTTCTCTTGTTCCATCTGCGTACCGTAGTTCAATCACTCCATCATTAGCATGAAGTGCTGTTACTCTGTTACGTTCTTGTTGTTCTTGGAATATTTTATGTGCATCATACTCTGTCATGCGACCACCATTTAGGTTTGTCTCTGCCCTTCTCCCATTTAGCATAGTGCTTTTCATTTACTACGTAGGTCCTGTATGCAACGATAGGGTCAGGATGTTTATATTCATCAGGCATAGCTTGTGCAAGCTTAGTTATTCTACCTTGTGTTATATTGTCAGGGCATTTAGCTAATGCTTTGTGTAACTTAACATAGCTTGCATGTTGCTTACCATACCTATAAGTGTATTCAAAAGATAAAGCAATGAAGTGTTGATATAACCATTCATAGTTACCACTAGCTTCTCTAGCCCAAATAGTACATGGGTGATTCCAATATGCTCGTTTGTATAAACCATTAGCATCAGCATACTCGTCACCATCAAGCTCTCTATGAGCTGTGCATAACATCTGTGCTGTTTCTAATGGCATCTTGACTAGCATCTTATCAGGTTGATCTTCTGCTGCTTTGATGGGACACTTGTTAAAATAAAATATATTCAATTACTCTTCCTCTTCATCATCTTCAAAACCAACAAACACTAACTTCTCATCCATCCATGCTTTATTGATTCCATCTTGAGCTAGTCTATCTTTAAATAATTTTTCTAGGTCTTTTGTTTTCATTTTCCTTGCCCTCTATAAGCTTTGTAGGTTTGTCGTTTACGTTTCGACATAGTAGAGTAACCTACATTTCCTCTACCAATCGAAGTCTTTTTACCTCTAGAACCAGTCTTAGAAGTATGTTCTATTTGTTGTTTACCTATTCTCATTGTATAGTATTATTATCCTCGTTGCTTGTTAGTATTTGTCTTAGTGATACTTCATCATCAATTAGTAATCTATACATTCTTAAGTCTTCTAAGTCTATAACATCTTTGGTTAATTTAATCTCTTTATTATCAGATACTCTTTTAATATTTGTAATAAATATAAATTGGTCCATACAAACTATATTATCTATTAGTTCTTGTATGCTTTCTGCAAAGTTCATAACAACACTAGATTCATTATCTTCATCTATAACCTCTACTAAATAACTTTCCATTCATCTCCTTACTTTATATATTCCTTTTGCTTTAACTTTTTTAGGATGTTCTCTATCCATTATCCCCTCAAAAATTTCTAAGGCAATTATACCATTTTGCTTTTCGTCTGTCAAGTCTACTAATAGTACATCCTCAACCTTAGGTTTCCAAGTCTTCCATTTTTTCTTTTTCTGATCACTCCAATACCATTGAACCATAGTACCATTGTAATCATACTCATAAACTTCAACGTCTACCATTTGTATGTAGTATATCCATTAGGTAAGAAACCTACTTTACCTTGAACTTCTTCAAGAGTTATCTTAGGGCTAGTAGAATAACCTTGATCATCTACGCCAAGGATTAATCCATTACCTGCCAATCTAACAGATTGTGCATCACCACCAAACTCAAAGAATAACTGGTCTTCTACATACAAACCTTCATCATCAATATAGATACTATCTACTTCATCAATCCTAACTACATCAAAAGTTCTACAGTCTAATAACTCATAGATATTATCTAGAGTATTATCATGTTCCACTTCAGTTATTGATTGGTCTTTTACGTTTATTAATATTGCTTTCATATTTCATTACCTCGTTGTTGTTGTGCCATATAATCTAAATCTTGTGATGATACTGCATCTCTGCAATGATTAGATAAAAACTTTATAATTAAAAAGTTTATATACAAATCATCTTTTGAAAACCCTTCATCAACATACTCGTCTACTATAAAATCAACACAGTCTTGCTCTAAGTCAGGTCGTGTATCTAACTGCCACATCTCACCTACTGTATCACTTACATATTCTAATACTTGTTCTCTGAATTCATTACTCATTTTTGTAAGTCCTCCACCATTTGTTTTAGGTCACTAATTTCGTTTTTTAATTCATCAATAAAGTCCATTGTATAATTATAATCTGTATTTACTCTTTCTTTCATATGGAAAATATCTGATCTAAGTTCTTCTATTGTCTCTGAATCGTCAATAACTTCTTCGATATATCTATGAGTATTCGAAATAAAATTATGCTGTCTTGCTGTTATATCTGCCACTATATTGCCCTCGCTTCTATTAAATTATCAACAACAAACCCTGAATAATCTTTCTTAGCAGGTCCTTTAGCAGTCAGTCCGACTACTACATTAGACTCGTCAAGGAATCTCATATCGTGTTTGTCACCATCTATTACTTTGAGACCTCTGAAAGTCTCAGGTAATTCTTTTCTAAATACAACAGCTTTGTTGCATTGTACATCATCAAATAACTTAGCATACTTGTCGTTAGCTTCTGAATAACTCCAAGTCAGATGATAGTTTTTGATATGTGAAACTTTTCGTGTAGGTATCTTGGTGTAATCATAAAACAATACATCAGGGAATATCTCAAACACATTCCTACCATCAACCAACTGATGTTCCCATTGTATATCCGAAGTACCATTTAGCCTGACACATGGTATCTTGTTAAGCTTGTAACACTCTCCAATAAACTTGTTGATGTCCTGTATAAGATACTCCATAAAGGTATCATACTCATCCAAGAACAGCAAAGTCTTACGTATTCTAGATTGTTGTACATTGGAAAACTTACCCATACCTGCTGTATTTAAACATGGTTCATGGCATTTAGCAACTGTAGCATATGGACATACAGTACGCTTGCCATCAGCTAAGTTGTGTGGTGCAAGATATAATATTCTACTGAAGTATTTATCTTGTATCTTGTTGCTCTTGTCAATCTTCATACTACCCTGTGATAGTAATTTGTAACTTGGCATATCTATCTCCTTAAATAAAAAAGTGTGTAGCTAAGTAGTGCATGGTGGTTTAGTTCTTATTTACTTTCAGCCTAACCTATACTCTAATGGTACTGGATTTTAAAAGGCTCACTCCCACTTAGCTACACGATTGCTTTAGACTAAGCTAAAGGCTTTTCTGAAGAACCTAGTAAATACATTACCATTCGCAAATGTATTGTAAGAGTCCATAACTTCAAATGTATCTTGAACATCTAAGTTATCTGCAACTTCAAGAACTTGCATACTCTTATTAGCTTCATTCAACTTAACAAACCTTCTGAACCAAAGCTCTCTAGCAGGATTGTCTTTCTGACTATAAATAGAAACTTTATCTTTGTGATAGCCATCGAATGTAGCACCAGTAGATATCTCATTACGATCTTGAACAGCTCTGACTCTTAGGATATTTACTCCTAACTCAGTTCCTCTATTCCAAATCTTTTGGATTGATAATGGTGCATTTGCGATTGATGTGGAAGTCGCACTCCCTTTTACAGTATAAGTAGTTTTACTCATATCTTGTTACCTCCTCAGGTATTATTATTATTAAAAAAGTATCTAAGAGATACCTCCATTGCCGAAGCCCTAAAAGTATAACCCGACTCGCCCATTCTTGTCAAGTCTATTATATCTATTATACTAATAAAAGCTTCTCGCTATCCAACTAGTTCCCAGTATATTATCATACTTGGGAGTTATAACTATATAGCGGTTGCCTTTTCTAAACATGTACCATTTATCCTCTCGGATACTCATGGAGTTATCATATCTAAAACCTTTATTACGATAGTGATCGAAAGCTAAATCTTGAGTTCTAAATGTCATTAGTCCTCCTCGAAGTTAAGTTCATCATCACTAGTATCTTCAATATCTTTGATGAGCTGTTTAACTAGCTCCCAGTCTTGAATAATCTTTTCCATTATACCTCC
>CEWG01227272.1_pt1 | contig 11423 bp, 11 predicted proteins | sample 361411 | NCBI WGS metagenome assembly CEWG01 (sample SAMEA2622173, study PRJEB7988) | marine metagenome | biome: marine biome (ENVO:00000447); feature: surface water layer (ENVO:00002042); material: "saline water (ENVO:00002010), including plankton (ENVO:xxxxxxxx)" | depth 5 m | reverse complement strand
TTATTATTACATAATGGATTCTGTAATAAATAAAAATAGTAAATATACTACAGAGGAAATTAATAAAAAAAGAGAAGAATTAAGAGAAATGTGTTTTAATAAGAATAAGAATGAAGTATTAGTTCAGGGTCGCGGTCCTTATTCATATTCAATTAATATAGACAAAGCAGATGATGAAACAATTATAAAACTACAAAAAATAGGAAGTTAATATACTCTTAATTTTTCTTTTGTTTCTACTAATAATTCTAATTTAATAATGAAATCTCCTTCGGCTGTATCATTAGTACCTGCAGGATTTCCTTGTATTTGTGTATCTCCATTACCATATAATGAATATGTTAATTTACTTAAACTATTTAATGGTGGGTCAAAATATTTAATATCTTCATATGTACCATTATTTTTATAAATATCTCCACTAATAGATGTATCATAATCAATACATGCAAAACTATCATTAAATTCTCCACCATTTGTTATACTTTTATTTTTTTTTAATTCATCAATTTTTAATAGTAAAAAACTAAAAGTACTTGTATTACTAGATGCATGTACTAAACAATTTATCAATTTAACACTTACAACATCTTTTAAAGGTTCATTTAATATAAATTCTTTTTCAGAAGCATTATTAGAAGTTACATTTTTAAACAATACTAATTTATATGGTTTATTAATATAACTGCTTTTTAAACCAGGATTAGGTATAACATCATATTTTTGAAATGTTTGTTCTGTAAGTAAGTTATTATTATTTACATTAGTATTCATATTACTAAATTGTGTATTCATTCCCATTAAATTCGGATTAACTCCTATTCTATATAGGTTATTATCATTTGCATTCACAAAATTAGAATTCATTTTTTATAATTTAAAATATTTAAATAATTTTAAATTAATTTAAATTTATTTTTTATATTTTTCGTAATTTAAATTTAATTAAATTTAATTAAAATTTTAGTAAACTTTTAATTTCTCTTTTGTTTCAATTAGTAATTCTAATCTTAATTTTAAGTTTTTATCATTTAAAAGATTATCATCTTTGAATAATTTAACATTTAATCTTGCTAATACATTTTTTGGAGGATCAAAATATTCTATATCACCATTTTCATTAAAAACATTTTTATAAAGGTTTTTGCTATTTGCTACCATATGGTTATCTAAAACAGCAAAACTACTAGCAAAGTTATTATTTGTATTATCTCCATAATTTTTACCGAATTCATCAATATGTAAAATAAAATAATCTATTCCTGATAAATCCGTTGTTGCACCAGAAATAAATGCTTTCTGTAATTTAACACTTACAACATCTTTTAGAGGTTTATTTAACTCAAATCTATGTTCGCCGTCTTGTGTAAAATCATGAGAAACTACTAATTTATAAGGACGATTTATTAATTGAGATTTTAAACCCTTGTTTTCTATAATATTATATTTATCCAATGTTTCAGAAGTTAATAAATTTTTATTAGTTTCAAATAAACTTACATTCTTAAATTGTGTATTCATTCCAACTAAATTAGGATTAACATTTCTTCTATATAAATTTTTATCATTTGTTGTTATATAATTTCTATTCATTTGTTTTATTTATATATTTAATTAATTTTAAATTTATTTAAATTTAATTAATTTTAAGTTCGTCTATCACTAAGCATTTCTACTTCTAATTCTAATTTAAGAACATTTTCATAATTAATAGGCTCAGTATCATTAAATAATTTTATTTTAAGATCACTTAAAGATACTGGAGGACAATAATAAATTATATCATTATTTTCTTCATATGTATTTGTATATATATTCATAGTAGTATTTCCATTATTATATATATTATTTAAATCTAAAACTGCAAAACTATTCTCATAATTATTATTTTCTTTTCCACTATTTATTCTATCAAATTCATCAATATGTAAAATAACAGGCCCTATATTGTTTGTTAGACTGTTATCATGCGTTAGTACTGCTTTAATTAATTTAATATTAACAACATTTATTAATGGAAATCTTAATTTAATTGTATAATTATTTATAGTACTTCTTTTACTAATAATTACTTTGATTTTTTCATTTGGAATTCTTTGAATTACTACTTTTTCATCATTTTCCATTTTATTTATTCAGTTTAATTAAATTTAAATAAATTTTAATTTGCGTAATTTAAATTTAATTAAATTTATTCATATTTTAATAATGAATACGATAATTGATAATAATGGCTTTATGACCATAGAAAATTTAAAACAATTAATAAAAATTTTTGATAAATTCATGATTGATACACATGGAATTAATATTAATAGTGAAAACATTAATTTAAAAAAAATTATGTTTGATATTATGCAGAAAATCTTTCAGACCAAATATGGTAAAGAATTAAATATTAAAGAATTAAATAAAATAACTCTGAAAAGTACCAGAGATAATATATATGAAAATCATAAAGAAATTTTTACAAGTGAAACAAAATTTTCTACCATACATAGAGAAAATCAAATACATAATAATAGAAAAATTAATGAGAATGTTAATTTTAAAGAAGAAAATCCTACTCAATTAAAAAAAGAAATTGCAAATAATATTAATGATAATTTCAATAAATTACAAGATCAAAGAAATAATAATAGTAGCTTACCAGAACAAATAGATTTTGAAGAAAAACTTAAAAATACAGAATTAACACAGGAAGATATTAATTTAAAAATGAAAGAATTAGAAGAATCAAGAAATAAACAAGATTCAGATATTGTTAAAAATATGAAAGATAATAATGAACTCATGACACCTACAAATTTTAATAATCCTGTAAAAGTAAATAAGCAATCAAGTAATATTGACCCTATTAATTTTAATAGAATTCCTGATGAAAATGAAAGAAATAATTTACTTGATAACATGAATACACATATTAATGATAATCAAAATGATAATCAAAATGATATAAATGGATTTGATTTAAATGATGACTTTAATGATTATAGTTTGTCTTTAATAAATAATAATCATTCTGATTATTTAATTGATGATAATCAGAATGTAATAAATATAGAAAAAAAATTAAATGAAGAAACAATACAATCACAAGAAATACAGCCACAAACTATGCAACCGCAAGTAATACAAGAACAAATAATGCAACCACAAGAAATGCAACAAGAAATACATCAAACCATATTAAAAAAAATTATCATTTGCTCTAAGGATAGAGATATGAAAAAATATCCTTTGCCAAATAAATATAAAATAACATTGGAACAACCTATAAGATATGTTAAAAGAATTAAATTAGTTAATATTTTAATTAATTTTAAAAAAGATAGAAAAAAGAAAAATACTGAAAATAATGATGAAACAGAAAACTTTAATTATGCTATTTTAAAATTAAATAATTATGATGTTAATAAATCTAATAATGAGAATATTAATAATAGTTTTGCTTTTATATATCCTAATAAAGTGTATGATGAAGAAATATTTTTTGATAATGAATTAGATATTTTAGATGAAATTAATATTGAGATATTAAATCATAATGGAGAATTACTAAAAATAAAAGATAATCATATAATTGAGTTACAATTAGAAGTTTTTTAATTTATAATTAATTAAATGTATTTATATTAAGACATGATTGACGATGATGATATTCTTGACTTATGTAATAATATGATTAGATATATTACAAGAGATAATGAAAATGAGACCATTATATCATATTTACTCAGAGAAATAAAACTAAATGATTTAATTTATATAAATTCTAATAATACTTGGTATTGTTATAATAAAACACAAAAAATATGGGTAAAATATGATTTTAGAAAAGTTCTATTTAATTTAGAGAATTTATATAATTTTTTTAATGAAATTATATTCAATTATTTAGAAATTAATAATGAATTAACAAAAAATAATAAAAATGAAATAATAAGAATTTCTAGAAATATATCAGATTCTTTACTAAATAGAAATATTGATTACAACAAAATAGAAAAATCAAGTAAACTAATATTTTCCATAAATAAGACAATTTAATTAAATTTTAGTATAATATTTTTCCCTTAATTTAAATACAAACTTATCATTTAAATTTTTTTTATTTATAAAAGAATCAAATGAAATATTTTGTAAACACCTGTCTAAATAGTATAATGAAAACATGCCACATTCGGAACCACCAGTTTGATGCTGTATTTTATTATACTTAAATTGCAATTCTTTGCTAAAATATTTTTTTGATTGTTTTTTTAAAATTTTAATAAAATCATAAATTTCACTGGGTGGTTTATTACCCACACTGTCATAATAATAAGCACCAAAATTCTTTGAGGATTTATTTAAATTAATAAACATACTGGTCCAATGTGACCCAGATTGATAATGTTTATCTAAATTAAAAACAAACCCTATTTTTGTTTTTTTACTATTAACTAAATTTTTTAAATTAATATTACACATTATAGGTGAAACACAACTACCTTCTATTTTAGTTCTAAAATCAATAGGAAAAACTCCTAACATTTTAAAATTTTTGTGTTTTTCCTCATATTGTTTCATTACATCTAATATATCATAAGTATTTAACCATTTATTTGGTTCATTATCCCATTCCTTTGGTTTTTGCGGTCTAAAATTTTTGTCTAATCCTTCATTTATTTTCATATAATTTTGTTTTAACCAACAAAATTCATTATTTTTACAATGTTTATAATTTTTTTGTTTTAATTCTTTCCATAATTCTAATTTACTAGAATTTAATTTAATTTTATTAGAATGCTTATTATTATAATTTTTTGCTATTTTTACTAGTTCAGATTTAGAGTAACATGTAGGTACCGATGAATTAATATCAACTTTTGGAGAACAAGTAGCCATTTTATTAAATAAATATTATTTTTATTATTAATTAAAACAACTAATTTTTAAAAATTTGAATAAAATATTACCATATCGGTTTAAGTAATTGTATTATATAATTATTCAAAATTTATTTTAAGAATAATTATATAAAAAATATATATATTTAATATTAATTATAATGAGTGGAAATAATAATGGAGATATTTTTAACTATTTAAAAAAATTTAGAATTGCTAAAGGTGCGGATTTTACTCATACATCAATGGGTATACCATTACAGTCTTATTATATTCAGTCAGAAGATTATGATGACTTCTTAAAAGAGTATACAAAGGCTATTAAGAATGGAGAAAAAATCCACATCACAGAAAAGCATAAACAAATATCACCAATATTATTAGATTTTGATTTTAGGTATAATGTTAGTGAATCTAATAATAATAGATTATATACTAATGAAACAATTAAAAAAATTATATCTATATACACAGGTCTTTTAAATACATATATAGATGCTAAAGATTATGATGTATATGTTTTAGAAAAGAAAAATCCTTCACTTGTTAATGAAACAACTGGTAAAGATGGTATACATATTGTTATTCCAGAAGTTGTAACACAACCAAATTTACAATATATTCTCAGAAATAAATGCTTAGAATTAGTAGAACCAATATTTAAAGAATTAAATTTTACTAATAGTGTAGAAGATATTTTTGACGAATGTGTAATTGAGAAGAATAATTGGTTAATGTATGGAAGTTCTAAACCTGACAAAGAACCATATAAAGTAACAAAAGTTTTTAATGTCAATCAGGATGATATAAAAGAGGTTAAAAGCGATAAAAAGATAAAAGAATTAATTAAGTTATTCTCAATTAGAAATAAGAAGAAAGAGATTAAAATAAAATTTGAAAAATCCAAAGAGTTAGAGGATTATGCAAATATCATGAATGAGAAAGAGAGAGAAGAGCTGACTTACAAACAAATTTTTAAGAAAACTAAAAACAATAAAAAAAATGAAAATATTGATATTGATTTAATTAGAAAATTTGTTAAAATTCTTAATCCACAAAGAAGTGATAATTTTGATTCATGGATTAAGTTAGGTTGGTGTCTTCGAAATATTGATTACAGATTACTTGATGAATGGATTGAGTTTAGTAAAAAATCTGAGAAGTATCAAGAAGGTGAATGTGAAAAGAAATGGGAATTTATGAAAGAAAGTAATTTAGGTGTTGGTACACTTAGAATGTGGGCAAAGAATGATAATCCTAAGGAATATGCAAAAATTATAGAAGAAGATTTACATTCTATAATGGTTAAAGCAAAAAGTGGCACAGATACTGATATTAGTAGTGTAATATATCAAATGTATAAATATGAATTTGTATGCTCTAATATCAAAAGTCAAGTATGGTGGGAATTTAAAGATCATAGATGGAAACAATCAGATTCAGGATATGCTCTTAAAATGAAAATGTCTAGAGAAGTTTTTAAACAGTTTAGTAGAATGGCAGCAGAATATAGTAATAAAGCAGTACAAACTGATGATGATGAAGAACAAGAAAGATATACAAAATATGCCAAAAACTACAATAAAATTGCTTCAGATTTAAAGAAAACACCTAAGAAGAGTAATTTATTAAAGGAATGTTGTGAGTTCTTTTATCAAGAAAGATTTGAAGAAAAATTAGATAGTAAATGTAATCTAATTGGATTTAATAATGGTGTATATGATTTAGAAACTTATGAGTTTAGAGATGGTCATCCAGATGATTACATATCATTTACAACTGGAATTGATTATGTAGAATACAAAGAGTCTGACCCAATTAATGCTGAAATTATTCAGTTTATTGATCAAATTCTACCAAAAGAAGAAATGAAAATATACTTACTTAAATTATTTGCTAGTTTCCTTAGTGGAAATATTAAAGATGAGAAATTTCATATATTTACTGGAACAGGTGCTAATGGTAAAAGTAAAATAATTGAGTTATTCCAGAATGCTTTTGGAGATTATTGTGGACAGTTTAATGTTACTTTACTTACACAAAAAAGAGTTAAATCAAATGAAACTAACAGTGAGTTAGCACAAGCAAAAGGTAAGAGATTTATGGTATTACAGGAACCATGTGAAGATGAGAAGTTAAATACTGGTTTTATGAAAGAGTTAACAGGTGGTGATAAAATCATTGCCCGTGGTTTATACAAAGACCCTATGGAATTTAAACCACAGTTTAGTATTGTTTTAACTTGTAATCACTTACCAAATGTTCCAAGTGATGATGGTGGTACATGGAGAAGATTAAGAGTAGTACAATATAGTTCTAAATTTATAGAAAATCCAAATCCTCAAAAGAAAAATGAATTTAAAATTGATACAGAATTATCACTTAAATTTGATGGATGGAAAGAGAACTTTATGGCAATCTTAATTCACTTCTATAAGAAATATATGAGTGAAGGAATTTATGAACCACAAGAAGTATTAATTTGTACCAAAGAATATCAGAAAGAGAATGATATCATGAAGAATTATATTGATGAAAGAATTGCTAAGAATGAACATGGATTTCTTAGTCAAAATGAATTATATGCAGACTTTAAATATTGGTATAAAGAAAGTGGTCATAAGGTTAAAACTACTCCAAATAAAAGTTCTGTCAGTAAATACTTTATTAAACTATATGGTCCTTATAACAGTGGTTCCAAAGTAAATGGCTGGAAAGGATATGAACTTAATAATATTAATATTATTGATGGGAATGATGATATTTAAAAATTTGCTAAATATCAATAAAAATTATATTTAAAAAATAAAAATTATTTAAAATTTGAATTTTTTATTTATATAATTAATAAATAAATATTATATAAATGAATTCCATGAATACTGATGATACTATTAAAAAATCATTTAAAATTCTCAAAGAAATGTTAAATGATAGAAAAGAAGATATTACAAAAATAGATAATATAACAGAACAGGAACTACTATCTTTTTATAATAATTCATCTATATTTGATATTGATGTAAATAGTAAATTAAAAATTATTTATAATATGACACCAAAAATAAAAATCCAGGATATTAGAAAATTTATTAATATTAATGAAGATATAGAAAATAATGATATTGATAAAACAATTATATTTATATCAAAAGAAAAATTAACTACAAATAATTTTAAATCATTTAGCGATTATAAAGGTAAAGTAGATTTACAATTCTTTTACATAAAGGAATTACTATTTAATATATATCGTCATGAATTTGTTCCAAAACATGAAGTCATTTCATCACAGCAAGAAATACAAGAAATTATGAATAAATATTTAATTAAAAATAAATATCAATTTCCTCTTATTTTACACACTGACCCCGTTTGTAAATATCTAAATATTAAATCAAATAACCTCGTAAAAATAACAAGACCTTCTATAACATCAGGAGAATACATATTATATAGATATGTAGTATAAAATATTATTTAAAAACATATAAATTATAATTTAAACTATATTTTTTCTACTTATATATTAAATAATTATAATGACAACTAATGGAATTACAGATAATAGAAAAGATATATTCTTTAATTCAACTGTCACAAGTGGAGGGTTTAAAGGTATGCGAGATATTCCAAACCCAAGCAACAAACCAAATTTAGCAGATTTAAAAAATTCTTTTGATATTGTTTCTTTTAAAACAAAATTTAATCAATTTTTATATGCATTAAGTACACATTTAAAATATGAAGTTGATGAAGTATTTAAATATTACAGAATGCAAGAAACATTATCTAAAACATTATTAGTTATTATTATACAGGCTTTATGGTTTTTAAAAGAAAAAACACATTATTTGACGAAAAATGTTAATGGAAATGAAGTACTAATTACTGATGATGAAATAGAAACTTTCAGAAGAGATTTATGGAATAAGAATAGAAATAATATAGCATCAATTACTTATACTTCTAATACTGACCCAGTATTTGTTAAATTTCGTAATTCATCAGATAATTTATTTGGATTATATAATTATTTAGTTCAGATTGAGAATGATAATCATTCTGATATATATTTAAATAGAATTAAGTTATTATCAAATGAAGTTAATAAATATTTCTTTTTAACAGAAATACTACTTAAAATGCTTTTAGATACTAAACGCAATGTTAATTCTAGTACTCCAAATGATAAAGAAATTGTAAGAAATTTTAATGGATATGCACCAGAAGATGGTATGCATAAACCAAATGAGGATGAAATACCTGGTTGGGCTAAAAATCAAAATGTATGTAGAAATAATTTAAATCCAACATATATTAGTAATACTATGAAAAATAAATTATTAAAAAATATATATGATACCATTACAAGAATAAATATTGGTGCAAATAATATTCGACAAAATGCAAATGATCTTGATGCAAATAATATAAATGATAAAGAAATGGATATTATTAATTTAAAGAATGATAAAGATATTGAAGTAAATAAGATTACAACTTTATTAAATAAACAAAAAGAAATTAATAGTAATAATAAATGGTCATTAGTTAAAACAATAGCTTTATTTATAGTTTTATTAATTCTAATTGGAGGAAATATTTATACATCTATAAAAAATAATCCTAATAAGTTACTACAAATAAATATTGGTATTATTCTTATAATATTTATTATGAAATTTTATTATTTATTTAAATAAATAAGATGAGTCAAATAGATATTACTAAAAATTATTCTTATAATTATAATAATTTACTAAAAAATGTTATACCATTACTTATAGAAAGAAAATATTGTTATAATACTCCTGATTTAAAAGGACCTTTGAGTGACAGAACAAGTCCTCAATCAAAATATTCTTTATATGGTAGTAGAACTAAACCCATGATTAAAAATGTAATAGAACCTCCAACCAGTAAGCAACATGATGATTATTTAAAAGAAAATGTAGTAAATGCTTTCTCTACAGTTTTATTTAATGAAGTAATTGCATATGAAGGTCTTTCGCAAATTGAAAAAACTAATCTAGGAGCATCTAATAATTTAAGAAAACTTAATAAACATCAAAAAAATATAATAAAAGATTTAAATATGGATTTAAATCACTTGAATAATAAAAGGCATAAAAATACTCTATCTTATTCTATGAAAGATTTTAATAAACATAAATATATGTTCTATAGAAATATTATTATCAATACAATGTTAGTATTTGCTATAATATTTACATTAAATTCATTAAGTTCTGGCGAAGTTCCTGTTTTACCTAAAAGTATTACATTTTATGTAAATATGACAATTATTGGTATTTATATGGTTATTCTGATAGTAAGTTTAAATTCTATTAGAGATAGAAATAAAACTAACTGGAAGCAATATAATTTTAGAAATATCAAGATAGAACAAAAAGTATAAATTATTTAACTAAATCTAATTCTCCTTGTGCTGTTATTAAAGAGTTTGTATAATTTCCACTAAAATATATTAAATCATTTTTTTCATTGAAAATATTTGTTTGTATTTTTTCTAAACTATTTTCATTTGTTTCATAAGTTTCTGTAATTAATATATTAGTTCTTTCTTCTTCATCCTCAAATAATTTATCACTAATTAATATATCATTATCCATTTTTTGTTTATCATTTAATTTCTCTTCATTTTTATTTGTAAATTGTTTTTTTATATCATATATTTGCTCTTTGTTATATAGAATTATCATAATTATTAAACATATTGATAATAATAGGGATATTGTATAATCTATTTGTATGAAATATAATATTAAAAGTATTATAAATATTTTAATTCCATTATCATTTACAATTGTAAGTAACATATCATGTTTTATATATGGGGATAATAATATATAAAAACATAATACTATTTTAAATATAAATAAATAATTATTAAAATTTGAATAATTCATTTTATTAATTAATAATATTTAAATTTATTAATATCATAATGAAAAATGAAACAATTAATAAAACATTTATATCTGAAAGGGGATATGGTTTATTAAAAAGTGAGTTTAATTATAAGATTATTAATGAATTGAAAGATGAATTAACAGTATCACCAAAAACTATGGGTAGTTTCGGTATGCAAAATATAACAAAATATAATATATACACAGAAAGTTCAAAAAAACTATACTTACCAAAATATTATGGATTAACAAAATTTGGAAAACCTGATGTTTATAAGTTAAATGAAGGAAAAGATATTGATATTAAATTTAATGGAGAACTTCGTGAAAATCAATTAAAACCTGTAGAAAAATTTTTAGAATCTGCAAGAGATCCTAATAAAATGGGTGGTCTTATTAATCTTTCGTGTGCTGCTGGAAAATGTCATGGTATTGATACTCAAATTATAATGTTTGATGGGAGTATTAAAAAAGTTCAAGATATTAAAGTTGGTGATCAATTAATGGGAGATGACTCAACACCAAGAAATGTATTAAGTTTAGCAAGGGGTCGTGAAATGATGTATGATGTTATACCATTAAAAGGAGATAAATA
>CEWG01079462.1_pt1 | contig 11425 bp, 11 predicted proteins | sample 361411 | NCBI WGS metagenome assembly CEWG01 (sample SAMEA2622173, study PRJEB7988) | marine metagenome | biome: marine biome (ENVO:00000447); feature: surface water layer (ENVO:00002042); material: "saline water (ENVO:00002010), including plankton (ENVO:xxxxxxxx)" | depth 5 m | reverse complement strand
AAAGAGCAGTTAAACTAGAATTCGGTGCTGTTGTTGAGTCTGATGTCCAACCAGGGTTACATTTTAAAATTCCCGTTGTTAACTCAGTAACAAAATTTGATGCTAGGATCCTAACCCTAGATGCAGCTCCTCAGAGTTATTTAACTTCAGAGAAAAAGGCTCTCACAGTCGATTCATTCGTAAAATGGAGGGTAAGTGATGTTGAAAAATACTATACAACCACCGGTGGAGACGAAGAAAGGTTAAGAAGGTTACTTATACAAAGGGTCGATGCGGGCCTTAGGAATGAATTTGGTAGTCGAACCGTTAATGAGGTTGTATCGGGTGAAAGAGATGAGTTGATGGATAAACTTACTCTACAACTCAATACCATTGCATTAGAAGAATTAGGTGTTGAAGTAATAGATTTAAGAGTTAAAAAAATTGATCTTCCTCCTGAAGTTAGTGATTCTGTTTATAACAGAATGAGAACGGAAAGAGAAAGGCTAGCAAAGGAACTCAGAGCGCAAGGTAATGAAGTTGCTGAAAAGATAAGAGCTACTGCTGATAAGGAAAAAACGATTATCTTAGCTGATGCCTATAGACAAGCAGAAGAGATCAAAGGTAACGGTGATGCAATAGCAACCGCAACCTATGCAAATGCCTATTCGAAAGATCCTGAGTTTTATGATTTCACAAGAAGTCTCAAAGCCTATCAATCCACTTTTGGAAGTAAATCTGATATTTTACTAATTAATCCCGATAGTGACTTTTTTAAGTATCTAGACGATTCGAAGGCAGCAAATTAATTATTAATGGATTCAAAAATACGCTGGAGCTTACCTGATGGCGTTGATGAACTACTGCCACCAAAAGCCCTTGAGGTCGAGACTTTAAGAAGAAAACTCATTGATAATTATATAGCTTCTGGCTATGAGCTAATTATTCCTCCCATATTGGAATTGTCCGAGACTATCGGGGGAGAGGCTCATGAAGAAATAAAGTCACATGCTTTTAGCTTCAAAGATAATTTAACTGGAAAGGATCTCTCTATAAGGCCTGACATTTCCGAACAAGCATCAAGAATTGATGCTTTTAGAATCAAGTCTAACGATATTGTGAAGCTCTGTTATGCAGGTGAAGTTGTAAAGAGCAAGTCTTCAAAAGTTCTTAGATCAAGAACAACTATACAAGTCGGAGCAGAGATTTTTGGAGACTCATCACTTCAGGCAGAACAGGAAAGTGTAAATTTGATGTTACAAAGTCTAGACATAGCAGAGGTAAATAACGTAACTCTTAGTCTAGGGCACGCAGGATTTACTGCTTCAGTGCTTAATTCCTTTAAACATCTAGAAAAAGAAGATCTTTTAAGCTTAGAAGTGGCTTTATCGAAAAAATCTAAATCCGATATTGAGAGGATAATTCCGGATTCAAATAAAAATAAAGAGTCTCTTTTATATCTATGTGATATGTATGGAAATATTGATGTCATAGAGGAAGCTAGGAATTTATTTTCCGATATAGAGACAACGAACAATTATTTAGATCACTTACAAAATATGATTGATTATCTTGAAGAAAAAGAACAAATTTCTATCCATATAGATCTTTGCGAGGTTCAAGGTTTCAAGTATCACAATGGCTTAGTTTTTTCGGCTTACACAGACTCGGCTGGTTATGTGCTTGCCAAAGGTGGAAGATATGATGGTTTGAGAAAATCGTCTGATCAAGATAGACCAGCAGTAGGATTCGATTTAGACCTTATTGCCGTTTCAAATTTATAGGATTGGAATAAATGAATAAAAATATTTCTTTATTGGGCCTCCAATGGGGGGATGAAGGGAAAGGAAAAGTTGTCGACAACCTTGCAAATGATTTAGATGCAGCAGTCAGATACCAAGGCGGGCACAACGCTGGACATACCTTAATCGTAAACGGAAAAAAAATAGTTTTCCATCTACTTCCATCAGCTATATGTCACGAAAACATAAAGTGCTACATTGGCAGAGGTGTTGTAGTGAGCCTTGAAGCACTGTTTTCTGAGATCGACGAAGCTCAGGAAGTGTTAGGCAATATTGAAGGAAGATTGATAATTAGTTCGGCTTGTAGCCTTATACAACCTTATCACATTCAATTGGACCAACTCAGAGAGAAATCAAATAATCTTACAAAAATTGGCACAACTGGAAGGGGTATTGGAACTTCTTACGAAGATAAAGTTGGAAGAAGAGCGATAAGGATTGCTGACTTGTTTAATGAAGAAAAGTTAAAAGACAAACTCACACAATCTTTAGACTTTTACAATTCTGTGTTTGAACACTCATTTTCAGCTTCTAAGATAGACGTAAATGAGCTTTTCGATCTTAATTTACAACAAGCTGAAAAATTAAAACCCTATGTTGGCAATGTAATCGAGGAATTAAGAGAGTTACAAAACAATAATAAGAAAATATTATATGAAGGCGCTCAAGGCGCTCTTTTAGACGTAAGTCTAGGCACTTATCCTTTCGTAACATCTAGCAGTTTAATTGGAGGTGTTTCTTCTGGGGTTGGAATTAGTCCTTCTGATATTGACTATACAATTGGGATAACTAAAGCTTATACAACGAGAGTTGGTGAAGGCCCTTTTCCAACAGAACTATTTGATGAGATGGGTACTTACTTGGCAGAAACTGGTGGTGAAGTTGGCGCAACAACAGGAAGACCAAGAAGATGCGGCTGGCTAGATGGATTTCTTTTGAAGAATATGGTTCAGGCAAGCGGAGTAGATGGTCTTTGCTTAACTAAAATTGACGTTTTAGACAATCTTGAAAAAATTAAAATAGGTACTGAATATTCTAGTAATTTATCTAAAGAAGAGATAATAGAGACAATGGATTTGGAAGATGCCTCTCCTATTTATCTTGAATTAGATGGCTGGTCAGAACCTACTGCGGGAAAAACTGCTTACGAAGATTTGCATGAGAATGCAAAATCATTCGTAGAGAAAATTGAAGAAATTTCAGGTGTTCCTGTTATCATGATTTCAACTGGACCCAAAAGGGAAGACACTATAATTAGAAAGAAAATTTAAAAGATGAGAAACTTATTTTTGATTTTATTGTTTACAACTTTCACGCTAAATGCTGAAGAAGTAGAGTACAAAGAAGGCGACGAATTCCAAGCTAAAAAATACGAGGCTCTTGCTCTGTATTTTTATAGAGCAGATGCAACAAGAGTAAATATTGCTAGAGATCTTAACTACTCATTAAGTGATTTTTCAACCTACGCTTCTGTTGATTCAAGAGATATTTATAGAATAAAGAGAGGTGAGAAATTCGTTCTTACTGAGAGTTATAGAGATGGTGATATCTTTGAGGTAAATCTTGAGAGCAAGCGTACATCAAGAGAAAAATATTTTGTTCTTTCTAAAGACTTGAAAAACTCTTCTATAGATTTGATTACTGAAGAGTCTTAGACACCTATGAATCGCTATTTCAAGATAGCATCTAAAGGTATTTTATTATTAGCTTCCCCATTTCTGATTTTATATTTAGCACTCGTTTTTGACTTTTTTGGTGAACATCAGAAGAAAGGTAAAGTAGAAGAATTTTCTAATCCTCTTGCTAAATCTATTTCGGAAAAATCAGATGAGAAGATTATCTTGTTTGGTGATTTGCATGTTCATACTACTTATTCTTTAGATGCTTTTTTAGGAAACTTACCAATCTTAGAGGGCGAAGGAACTCACCCTGTATCCGATGCATGTAATTTCGCACGATTTTGCGCCAATCTGGACTTCTTTTCTATAAACGATCATGCCGAATATTTAACAAGGCGTGAATGGATCGAAACCATAGAATCTTTAAGAGATTGCTCCGACGTCTCTTCGGAGGTAGATGGTAGTGGAATCATTCCTTTCTTAGGATGGGAATGGACACAAACTAGCCTTGATGTTGATAAGCATTACGGCCACAAAAATGTAATTCTTAAGTCCTTAGAGGAAAATGTTCCTGAAAGGCCAATTGGAGCTCCAGATCATAAATTCTTCAAAAGCATAGTTGACGCACCTTCTTATGCATTATTTGGCGCGATGCTTTATGACTATGAAAACATGTCGGATTATTTTAACTATCGACAAAGACAGCTAATCATAAGAAATCTGAAATCTTGCGATGAAGATGTACACGTTAAAGACTTACCTCTTGATTGTCTTGAAAGTGCAGAAGAACCTTCAGATTTATATAGGAAACTTGAAGAATGGGATACAGATTCTTTGGTAATACCTCACGGCTCTGCTTGGGGAAATACATCTCCTCCAATGGCAACATGGGAAAACCAATTAGATAGAAAAAATCATAATCCTAAGTATCAAAATCTAATTGAAATTTTTTCAGGACATGGGAACACTGAGGAATTTAGAAACTGGGAAGCCTTCAATGAAGTAAATGGGAAGTTTGATTGCCCAGCTCCTACAGAAAATTATCTTCCAGACTGTTTCCAGGCGGGAGAAATTATAAGAGAAAGATGTAGGATCTCAGCTGGAAGTGAAGAAGAATGTAATTTAAGAGCTAAAGAAGCAAGAGAAAATTTTACCTCTGCTAATCCTTTTGGATTGTTGACTATTCCTAATTTGAAGCCTGAAGAGCTTCTAGACAGCGGTCAGTGCCGAGATTGTTATTTACCTGCTTTCGACTATAGACCAAGGTCATCAGTGCAATATGCATTAGCTCTTCGTGATTTTTCAGGTAATGAAATCCAATCCTTTAGATTTGGATTTATAGGGTCTAGCGATAACCACTCCTCAAGGCCTGGTGTGGGATACAAAGAAATAGATAGATTACGAAATACAGACTCCAAATATAAGTCATCTAATAAGCTGAATAGCTTAACGCAATCTTCGGATGATTACGCAATCCCGAGATCTCAAGAAATAAATTTGGAACAAATGATTGATAGAATGAAGCCAAGTCAAGGAGAGAGAATAGCCTCGTTCCTGTATACGGGCGGTTTGATTGCAACTCATGTTGAGCAGAAAAACAGAGATTCAATATGGACATCGCTGAATGAAAGAGAGGTATATGCGACAAGTGGAGAAAGAATTCTATTATGGTTCGAGTTAATCAATCATCCTTCTGGAGATTTAATTCCTATGGGTAGTGAAACTTATATGCAAGAGAATCCTAGATTCAAGGTTAGAGCTTTAGGATCTCAAAAACAAGCTCAGGGCTGTAGCACGGGTAGCGAGATTGATAAGTCTTACTTAGAAAAGCTTTGTAATGGAGAGTGTTTCAATCCTGTAGACGAGAGAAATAATATTTCGAGGATCGAAATAGTAAGAATAAGGCCTCAAAGTTATCCCAATGAACCTATTGAGACACTTATAGAAGATAGTTGGATGGTTTTTGAGTGTGATCCTTCACAAGAAGGATGTGTTGTTGAGTTTGAGGATGCAAACTTTTTGGATGCAAATAGAGAAATAATCTATTACGTGAGAGCTATCCAAGAACCTTCAAAGGCTATTGGAGCGGCAAACCTTGCTTGTGAATACGACGATTCTGGTAAATGTAAGAAAGTGAATCTCTGCGGCGATGTGAATGGTCAGGGCGAAGGCGATTGCTTATTTGAGAGCGAGGAGAGAGCTTGGTCCTCTCCGATATTTATTAGGTACTCTCAAAATTAGATTTATACATCTTGTCTAGCACAGCATTGACATATTTATGTCCATCAGCTGCACCATACTTTTTACTAAGCCTTATGCTTTCATTTATTATTATTGGAACATCAGTTTTAGTATAAAGCATTTCGTAAGTAGCTAATCTCAATGTACTTCTTTCAATTGGATCAAGCGCAGTAAGGTCTCTCTCCATGAAGTTAGAAAGTGTCTCATCAATATCCGCCATGGAATCGACAACACCTACCAGAAAATCTTTAAAATGTGGATATTTACTCTGCAGTGACAAATCTTTTAAGATTTCTTTTACCTCTGATCCAGAAAGCTCAATTTCGTATAAGCTTTGAATTACCTTATCTCTTGATCTAACAGGAGAAGTGTCTTTTTTTGATTTCATGAATCAAGATAAGGCATCCACAGTGCTCATTGCGCTTAAAGCAAATTCCTTACCTTTATTCATTTTATCAGGGGAGGACCTTTCTATAGCCTGCTCAACGCTATTGGTAGTTAAAACTCCACAAATTACAGGGATATTGGTTTTCAAAGCGACATCTTTAAGTCCTTCAATACAAGCACTTGAAATAAAATCGAAGTGCGGAGTGTCTCCTTGAATAATTGCTCCTAAGGATATGACTGAAGAAATATTATCTTTCAAAGCCATAAATTGAGTTGCAAGTGGTAACTCAAATGCTCCAGGAACCTCTTTAAGAACTATATTTCTCTCTTCTACCCCTTGATTAATAAGCTCTTTTTTGGCTTCTTTAAGCAGATCTTGAACTATGTCTGAATTCCAAGATGTAAATACAATTCCATAATGACCCTGCTTGGCTTTTTCAGTTATTTTATTTAATTCGAGCCCTTTCATAGTCTTAGTTTAAAAACTCTGTTATTTCAAGGTCGAAACCAGCAAGGGGATACTTTGCAGAAGCTCCTAACAATCTTATCTTCTTGATTCCGAGATCTTTCAATATCTGTGCCCCAACACCAACAATCCTAGAGTCGGAACCATCATTATTCGAAGGACTTTTTTCACCCTTTAAAAAAGATACATTAGATAGAATTTCTTTTGACGTTTCAGTGTGCGACAGCAGAAGTAGAACGCCTTTTTCTTCTTGATCTATCTTTCTCATAGCTTGAGAGAAAGACAATCTGCTTCCAAACTGGTTTATCCCCATAATATCTTGGAGCGTATTATTTTGTTGTACTCTAACCATTACTTCGTCTTCAGGACTTACTTCGCCCTTCACTAAAGCTATATGTACATCGCCATTGATGCTGTCTTCGTAAGCATACAAAGAGAAGTTACCATATTCTGATTCGATATTAGTTTTATCAACTAGTCTAATGCTCTTCTCACTTATATTTCTGTAATGAATGAGATCTGCAATTGTTCCAATTTTTAGATCATGTTTTTTAGCAAAAATCTCTAGATCTTCTCTTCGAGCCATAGTTCCATCATCATTCATTATTTCTACTATAACTGCTGAGGGGTCAAGCCCAGCTAGTTTTGCTAAATCTGTACCTGCCTCGGTATGACCTGCTCTAGTGAGGACACCACCTTCTTGAGCTTTAATTGGAAAAACATGTCCAGGTTGGACAATATCATCAGACTTTGCATTTTTATTTACCGCCGCTTGGATAGTTGTTGACCTATCAGCTGCGGAAATACCAGTAGTTACACCAACTGCTGCTTCAATTGAAGTTGTAAATGCTGTTCCAAGCTCCGTCCCGTTGTGCTTCACCATTTGTTCAAGGCCTAACGTTTTACATCTATCTTCATTGATAGCAAGGCATATCAATCCTCTTGCATGAGTAGCCATAAAGTTTATAGCTTCAGGATCGACTTTCTCTGCGGCCAAGACTAGGTCTCCTTCATTTTCTCTATCTTCATCATCCATAAGAATTACCATCTTGCCCTTAGAAATATCTTCGATAATCTCTTGAATGCTATTTAATTTCATTATTCTTTATTAGGACTCAATGTAATTTTTTTATCTAAGCCTATATTAGTAACAGAGTCGATTTTAAATCCTATTGTACTCAGTTTTTTATCAGACTGACCTAATTTAGAGAAGGTTTTCCTATTTTTACCTAAAATCTTAGGAGATTGGTAAAGAACTAAGCAATCGATCAAATCTTCTTTCAGCAGAGCATCGAATATTCCACTACCTGCCTCAATAAGAATATTATTTATTTGTTTTTCTTCAGCTAAGTGATGCATAACATTTTTGAGATTGCTTAAGTCAGCACTCTGTTCAATAAATACATTTTTATCATTCGATTTTATATTGGAGTTTTTGTTTACAAATATCAATGTATCTGAGTCTTCGGAAAATATATTTTCATTTCCTGAAAGTTGGTTATTTCGATCTATTACAACTCTAAGAGGTTGAATCACCTCGTTTTCATCATAGCCAGAATTTCTTGAGGTCAGACTAGGATCATCTTTCATTACAGTCCCGATTCCTGTAAATATGGCGTCATTGATTGCTCTAAGCCTATGAACATCTTCTCGAGATTCTTCAGAAGTTATCCATTTGCTTTCTCCAGAAGCTAATGCAATACCTCCATCAAGTCCTATACCCATTTTTGCTGTTATGAATGGCCTTTTCTTTTCTATTCTAGAGAAAAACCCTTTGTTGATATCTCTTGCTTCATCTCGCAATAGCCCTGTTTCGATTTCAATATCAGTTTGTTTCTTTGCAAAACCATCTTGAGAATTATCTTCTGAAGCAATATAGACTTTTTTTATCCTGTTTTCTCTAATTGCTTCTGAACAAGGTGGAGTCTTACCTGTTTTAGAACAAGGCTCCAATGTGACGTACATTACTGATTCCTCTAAAACGGATTTGGCTTTTTCGCCTAAAGTATCGTAAACGTTTTGAATTGCATTAACTTCGGCATGATTTTGTCCCGCTCTTTCGTGCCATCCTCTTCCAATTACTTTATCGCCATGTGTAATAACACAGCCTACCATTGGATTAGGTCTGGTGGTGAGGAGTCCTCTTTTTGCCAGAGACAAAGCTTCGCGCATGTACTCTTCGTGAAGGGTCATATCTAGTCGCTTGTAAGTTTTTCAACCTCTTCGGAAAACTCATTGATATCTTCAAACCTTCTATAAACAGAGGCGAATCTTATAAAAGCTACTTCATCAATTTTTCTTAGGTTTTGCATTACAACCTCACCTATTAATCTAGACGGAATCTCTCTTTCACCAGAGGATCGAATATCTTTCTTTATGTCTTCTACCAATGTTTCAATCTCCTCTTCACCTACTGGTCTCTTCTCAAGTGACCTATATAAACCCTCTCTAAGCTTGTGTTCATCAAAAGGTTCTCTAGAGTTATTCTTTTGTTTTATGACTCTTGGCATCAAGAGTTCTGCAGTTTCAAATGTAGTGAATCTTTCGCTGCATTCTGGACATTCACGCCTTCTCCTTATCTGTTGACCTTCAGCTATCAGTCTTGAGTCTATGACTTTAGTATCAGAAAAACTGCAGTAAGGACAATGCATCGACTAATCCGTATATACAGGGAACCTAGAGCAAAGTTCAATCACTCTATCCTTAACTTCATTGATAACTTGTTCGTTATCTATATCTTCAATTACATCACAGATCCATCCAGCAACTTGAGTTACTTCCTCCTCTTTAAATCCCCTTGTAGTTGATGCAGGAGTTCCTATTCTCAACCCGCTTGTTACAAAAGGAGATTGGGGATCATTGGGTACGGCATTTTTGTTAACAGTAATGTTCGCTCTACCAAGAGCCGCATCAGCATCTTTTCCAGTTATTCCTTTATTTACAAGGTCTACTAGGAACATGTGATTTTCAGTTCCATTTGAGACAATATCTATACCTCTTTCCATAAAGGTAGCTGCCATTGTCTTGGCATTAGCTTTTACTTGTTTTTGATAATCTTTAAATGCGGGATCTAAAGCTTCTTTGAAGCAAACTGCTTTCGCCGCTATCACGTGCATCAAAGGTCCGCCTTGTGTTCCAGGAAATATAGCTGAGTTGAGCTTCTTATGAATCTCTTCATTTTCCTTTGCCAAGATGAGACCACCTCTTGGCCCTCTTAAAGTTTTATGTGTTGTAGTGGTTACAACATCAGCATAAGGAATAGGGGAGGGATATTCTCCTGCTGCTACTAAACCTGAAACGTGAGCCATATCAACAAGAAGATAAGCATTAACCGAATCGGCAATAGATCTGAATTTTTCCCAATCAACAATACCCGAATAGGCTGAAAACCCTGCCACTATCATTTTTGGACTGTGTTTTTTGGCTAGCTCTTCCACCTCTTTGTAATTTAATTCGCCTGTAGAAGGATCTAAGCCATATTGGAAAGATTCATACGTCTTTCCTGAGAAATTTACTTTGGCTCCATGAGTTAGGTGGCCACCATGATCCAAACTCATACCTAAAATGGAGTCACCAGCTTCACACAATGCAAGGTACACTGCAGAGTTCGCGCTAGCACCTGAGTGAGGCTGAACATTTGCATATGCTGCACCATAAAGCTCTTTAGCCCTTTCAATTGCTAATGCTTCCGCAACATCGACATGCTCACAACCGCCATAATATCTTTTACCAGGGTAACCCTCAGCATATTTATTTGTAAGTACTGAACCTTGAACTTCTAAAATGCTTTTAGACGTGTAGTTTTCAGACGCAATAAGCTCAATGTGCTCTTCTTGACGGGATGTTTCGCTATCTATGGAGGCCCACAACTCTGGATCAAATTCCTTTAAATTCTTTTGTGTAATGAACATATTTAATAAAAAAGTAGTTATGTTGGGCTGTATAGCAATTATACAGAATGAGTTGGGACTTCTCTCATTTTATTTAGGCTTTATTGGTGATGATAGGAGATTTTCGTCCCTTGTTTACAGCTGAACAAATTTTACAAACTCTGCCATCACAGCCTCGAGCAGTGCAGTATTCCCTTCCGTAAAAAATGATCTGTAGATGAAGTTTGTTCCAAGATTCTATAGGGAAGCCTTTTTTGAGATCTTTTTCTGTTTGTTTAACGTTCTTTCCTTTGGATAAACGCCATCTCTGAGCAAGTCTATGAATATGAGTATCTATAGGGAAGGCAGGATGATCAAAACCTTGACTCATTACAACTGAGGCAGTTTTGTGTCCAACGCCCGGCAGTTCTTCTAATGCTTCAAAACTTTCGGGTACTTCTCCATCATATTTCTTGCATAAAATCTTACTTAGTTCTGATATTGCCCTTGATTTTTTTGGAGATAAACCGCACGGTTTTATGATTTCTCTTATCGTATCTGAATCCACCAAGGCCATGTCAAAAGGGTTATCAGCTAAAGAGAATAGGGCGGGGGTGACTTGGTTAACCCTAACATCTGTACATTGAGCAGATAATAAAACTGCGACCAAAAGGGTATAGATTGAGTCGTGATCAAGCGGAATAGGGGTTTTTGGATAGAGCTTTTGGAGCTCCTTACTGACATAAATAAATCTTTCTTCTTTATTCAAAACTTATTTCTTGTTTAATTTAGTTAGTATACTTGTTTAATGCTTGATGGAAGAGCCAAAAAAATAATAGCCTTTTTGAAGGAAAAACTTGCTGAAGAGACTGAGCCTTCAAGAAGCATGCTTAAAACTTATTCTGACTACATTAAAGACGAAGCAACTGACGAAGAATTAGAAAAAGCAAATAAACAGTTGAACGAAATACTCAAAGATTTGAGCCTAGGTCTAATGACAATTATTCCTTTTGCACCAATAACTATTCCTTTGGTCGCAAAGTTTGCTAAGAAGCATAATAT
>CEWG01007383.1_pt1 | contig 11427 bp, 11 predicted proteins | sample 361411 | NCBI WGS metagenome assembly CEWG01 (sample SAMEA2622173, study PRJEB7988) | marine metagenome | biome: marine biome (ENVO:00000447); feature: surface water layer (ENVO:00002042); material: "saline water (ENVO:00002010), including plankton (ENVO:xxxxxxxx)" | depth 5 m | reverse complement strand
GCCGGTTACAGCGCAGCGCGATGGGATGCCCTTGGTCCAATGCTTCCGTGTCCCGGATACTCCGACGAGGTGATCCATTGCTTCCTTGCCAGGGAGCTGACTGCTCTGGAGAACCCTCCCGCCGGCGATGACGATGAGGACCTTGAGGTGGTGTTGATGAGCCCTGCCGCCCTCGATGCCGCGCTGGCCTCCGGTGATGAATGGCTCGATGGCAAGAGCGTCACCGCCTGGTACAGGGCCAAACAACTGCTGAAGATCTGATGACAGGCCTTTCGACGACAACAAGCCGCGTTCTTTTCTGGCACCGACGCGATCTGCGTTTTGCAGACAACCTCGGACTGACGGCCGCTGCGGAGATCAGCCAGGGGGTGACGGGTTTGTATGTGCTCGATCCTCAGTTGCTCAATCCACCGGAGCATCTGCCGCCCATGGCCCCGGCGCGCCTGTGGTTCCTTCTTGAAAGCCTGGTTGAACTGCAGCAACGCTGGCGGGAAGCCGGCAGCCGGTTGCTGATTGTGGAGGGTGACCCAGTGGCGCTTGTGCCACGGCTGGCTGATCGCCTCGGCGCTGAAGCTGTGGTGTGGAACAGGGATGTGGAGCCCTATGCCCGGGAGCGGGATCGGCAGGTGGCCCGGCAGTTGCAGGCCGATGGTCGTCGGGTGGTGGTGGACTGGGATCAGCTGCTCATCGCTCCGGAGCTGTTGAAGACGGGCGGTGGTGATCCCTATCGGGTCTATGGACCGTTTCTTCGCAACTGGCGCGGCCAGGTGCTGTCTCGGAAGCCTGCCACTGTTCCTGCGCCATCCGGATTGATCGATCTGGCACCGGAGCTGGTCTCTGATGCCGATCCGTTGGCGGAACTGCTCAACAGCCATGGTTTTCAGGGAACGGAGCTCTGCCCCTGTCGCCCGGGTGAAGCGGCTGCGCAGCAGCAGCTCGCCGCGTTCTGTGATGGACCTCTGCTCGGGTATGAGCCGGACCGTAATTTCCCCGGCACTGCCGGCACCTCTCACCTCAGTGCAGCTCTGAGTGTGGGAACCCTCAGCCCGCGCCAGGCCTGGTGTGCGGCCCAGGCGTCCCGCGATCAGGCCCGCAGTGAGGAGCAGCTGCACGCCATTGCAGTGTGGGAGCAGGAGCTGTGCTGGAGAGAGTTTTACCAGCAGGCGCTGTTTCATTTCCCCGAACTGGCGGATGGTCCGTACCGCGAGCAGTGGCGCCGATTTCCGTGGGAGAACAACGCCGAATGGTTTGAACTGTGGAAGGAGGGTCAGACGGGCATGCCGATCATTGATGCCGCCATGCGACAGCTCAATCAGTCCGGGTGGATGCACAACCGTTGTCGCATGATCGTGGCCTCCTATTTGGTCAAGGATCTGATCTGTGACTGGCGGTGGGGCGAAAGAGCCTTCATGGAACTGGAGGTGGATGGCGACCTGGCTGCCAACAACGGCGGTTGGCAGTGGAGTGCCAGCAGCGGCATGGATCCCAAGCCCCTGCGGATCTTCAATCCCGCCACTCAGGCCAGCAAATTTGATGCCACAGGCGATTACATCCGCCGTTGGGTGCCTGAGCTGCGACACGTGAACACCAGGGACTTGCTCAGTGGTGAAATCGGTGCTCTTGAACGCCGCGACTACCCTGAAATGCTGGTGAATCACAAGATTCAGCAGGCCAGGTTCAAGGGGCTTTACGCGACCATCCGCTCCTGAGACCCGCCTCGGGGCAGTTGAGTTGGAGATTTGGCCCGCAACAGTTTCCGCAATGTCTCGATCACGGTCTGCTGCTGCTGATCAGTGAGCTCCGGGAAAATCGGCAGGCTGAGCACCTGTTGGCAGAGTTGTTCGGTGATCGGCAGCGGCCCTGTCTGTTGGCGGAGATGGGCGTAGGCAGGTTGGCTGTGAATCGGGATCGGGTAATAGATGATCGTGCTGACGCCGCTGTCCTGAAGGATCTGTTTGAAAGCATCACGGTCGCTGTTGATGCGAACCACGAATTGGTTCCAGCTGTGGCCTGGCTCGTCCGACGGTAGAGAGAGTCCCTGCAGGCCAGCCAGCTGTTCCCGGTATCGGGCTGCGATTGCAGATCGACGCCTGACCCAATCCGCGAGATGCGGCAGTTTCACGTTCAGCACGGCGGCCTGGATCGCATCGAGTCGGCTGTTGTAGCCGAGAGCCGTGTGCAGGTAGCGCTTGGGCATGCCATGCACCGCAAGCTCGCGCATCGTCTGAGCCAGGCCGGCATCATTTGTGGTGGCCGCACCGCCGTCTCCAGCTGCTCCGAGGTTTTTCGTGGGAAAAAAGCTGAAGCAGCCCACATCCCCGAAGCTGCCCACGGGCTGACCATTCCAGCGAGCACCGGTGGCCTGGGCGCAGTCCTCCACCACGTTGAGTCGGTGTGCCTCGGCGATGGCCATCAGCCGGGTCATGTCCACCGGTCTTCCGAACAGGTGCACCGGCATCAGCGCCTTGGTGGCCGGCGTGATGGCCGCCTCGATCCGATCGAGATCGATCAGATAGGTCGCAGGGTCCACATCCACGAACACCGGTGTTGCGCCCACGGCGCTGATGGCTTCAGCGGTGGCGAAAAAGCTGAAGGAGCAGGTGATCACTTCATCGCCTGGCCCGATCTCCAGGGCCCGCAGGGCCAGGATCAGTGCATCGGTTCCGCTGTTGCAGCCCACGGCATGGGATGTATCAACGCTGGTGGCGAATGCGTCTTCAAACGCGTTCAGTTGCGCCCCACCGATGTACTGGCCGCTGCGCAACACCTGGAGCACCGCCTCCTCAAGATCCGTGCCCAGATCATTGATCTGCTGGCTGAGGCTGAAGGGAGGAACCTGCATGAACCAAATCTTAAGGGGCTCAGCCGAACCACTCCGGCTCGTGTCCGGGGTTCCACTTCACGTTGCAGCCCACCGAGGGCTGCTGGTCTGGATTCACGGTGGTGCCATCAAGCACGGCATTCAGCGCTGCGCGCAGGTCCTGACCGTTCAGGGGTTGGTCGTTGCCAGGCCGGCTCCCGTCCAGCTGGCCGCGGTAGCGCAGGGTCTGAAGGCCGTCACCCTGCTCCGCGAACACGTAGAACTCCGGCGTGCAGGCCGCCCGCAGATCCTTCGCCAGGCTTTGCTGTTCATCCAGCAGATAAGGAAACTGCCAGCCATAGCGGCGGGCCTGATCGGCCAACTGCGTCGGTCCGTCCTGGGGATGGGTGATCAGGCTGTTGCTGCTAACGCCCACCAGTTGCACCCTCCCTGCAAAGTCTTTTTCCAGACGGGTGAGTTCCGGCTCCACGTGCTTGACGAAGGGGCAGTGGGCGCAGATCACCATCAGAAGAACAGGCTGTCCGGTCAGTTGGCTGCTGTTGAGAGTCCCTGTGCTGACCAGCGGCAGATCGAATGCAGGCAGAGCAGTGCCGAGCGCCAGCATCGTGGAGGGTGTCAGGGCCATGACGCGGCGTCTCGAGCGGCGAAGTTCCATCAGGATGGCTCCAGACTGGGCTGGACGGATGCGTTGGAGGCTGCTTTTTGGTGGTTTGTTGGGGTTGGCCGCCTGTGGTTCGCCATCCGACCCCCCCAGCTGGCGTTTGTTCGAACTGCAGCGCCATGAGCCCCACGATGGTGTTGCCGTGGTGAATCAACCCGATGGTTTCGGTCTGCACATCCATCTGGAGACCGACACGAGCTTCAAGGGGATCTGTCGCCCACGCTGGTTGCCGGATCCTGCGCGATTGTTCAACGGCAACGGCAGCAGGCCGTTCAGCTCAGGCCTGGCGACGCGGGCTGAATTTTTTGAGGCTGTTGCCCGTCGGGATGTGCGCAATCTGCTGGCCAGGGAGCTTGAGGCCCTTTGCAGGGACCGCGCGCCTCAGCATCGCTGGCAATGGACCGAACCACCCCGCACGCCTGATCAGGTGGTACCGGTGCAGCTGCCGGCTCTGGAGGAGGGTGAGTTGCTCGTCAGTCCGGTGGAGGAATTGCGGCGTGTCGAGATGTTGCTGAAGGATCAACCGGCTGGGGAGTAGTTCTCCCAGACCGCGGATTCCGCTTCACGCCAGTACCGGCTGAACCTCCCCAGCCGTGGCGGCCGGGCCAGCTCCACAAAGGGATCTGGATCGAGCTCCACCAGTGGCAGTTCAGTGTTGATTTCCTCGGCGATCAGCTCCAGCCGAGGATCAACCCAGGTGCTTGTCAGGACGCCATCGGCCTGGTGACGGCGGGCGAATGACAACACTTCAGAGGCCACATCTCCTTTACGGAGGGTGAGGGGCAACTCCAGTGCGCACTCGTACAGAAATCCCAGTCGCTTGCGACTGATCCGGCTGGTCCGAATCCAATGTGTGTCGAAGACGAACAGGGCCGGTGCCTCCGGCCAGGCCCGCAACGCGGGGTTCGCGGGGCCCAGGGCCTCCTCATGGATCCAAAGAACGGGTCGTTGCAGCGTCATGGCATCGTCTGGGGCTTATCGCTTGGGGCGTGCGAGGGCAGCAGCGGCACCGCTGTGGCCTCGTTTGGTTGAACCGTTGCGATCACGGCCGGAGCGACGGTTGCGTCCGTTGCCCGTGTCGCGAATGGCCGGCATCGGTGCAAACAACTGACCCTCCAGTTGCTCGTAACTGCCGTCGAAGGGGCAGCGGCCAAAGCTGGTGCAGTCGTCGCAATTCCTGGCGCCGCCGTAGCGCACCAGATTGTCTCGATTGAAGAAATAGGGCTTGTGGCTGAACGTGCTGGCCACCCATTGCCAGCTGAGGTGGTTGCTGGCGGGGTCACCATCCACGAGGTGCTCCAGAAACCAGTCGGCCCCGGCTTTCCAGTGCACACGCCGCCAGTGCACCAACCAGGCGGCCATCCACATGCGGGCGTGATTGTGCAGCCAGCCCGTCCTCACCAGCTCATCGCGGAACCCGTCCATGCAGGCCAGCCCCGTGGTGCCGTCCCGCACATCCGCTGGCAGCTCCTTTGCATAACTCCCAGCTGCGTGGCCGGTTTTGGGCTCTTCCTGATCCTCGTGGATCCCTTCACCCAAATCCAGCCACATCCGTTGCCAGAAGTCGCGCCAACCCAGTTCGTTGATCAGCTTGCTGCCTTCGTTCCGGTTGCGGATTTTCTGAAACACCGCATCCCTGACCTCCGCCAGTGTGAGCACGCCGTGGCGGATGTACGGGGAAAGTCCGGTGACGGCGCCATTGATGTGATTACGGCTTTTGGCGTAGCGAGCCGGATTCATCCGGGCCAACCTGGCTTCCGCAGCCTGGCGCCCACCTCGAATGGGACTGAGGGATCCTTCCGCTTCGGGGAATTCCTCCGCCAGCAGTTGCTCAAGCGCATCACGACTGGCAAACGTTCGGGGAAGATCGCCGGGGGCAGGGGTGTTCTGGACGGTGGGCACCGGCCTGTGCAGATGTGGAGTCGAGATCTTGGCGGGGGATAGGGGAGAATCGCGCGATCCAAACCGTTCCGGTCCGCTCCGATGCTGCTTGATCTCACCGGCAAGAAGATTCTCGTTACCGGCATCGCGAACAACCGTTCGATCGCCTGGGGCATTGCCCAGCAGCTGAAGGCAGCCGGAGCAGAGCTGGGCATCACCTACCTGCCCGATGAAAAAGGCCGCTTCGAGGCCAAGGTTCGTGAACTCACCGCGCCGCTTGAGCCCAGCCTGTTTCTTCCGCTGAATGTGCAGGATGCCGACCAGATGGCAGAGGTCTTCACTGAGATCAAGACCAAGTGGGGTGTTCTCGATGGTCTGGTTCATTGCCTGGCCTTTGCCGGCAAGGAGGAGTTGATCGGTGACTACAGCGCCACCACCGCGGAGGGCTTCGCCCGTTCCCTCGACATCAGCGCCTACTCTCTCGCCCCCCTCTGTGCCCACGCCAAACCGCTGTTCAGCGAGAAAGCCGGCGTCATCACCCTCTCCTATCTGGGGGCTGAACGGGCGATTCCCAATTACAACGTGATGGGAGTGGCCAAGGCTGCTCTCGAGGCTTCCGTTCGTTACCTGGCAGCAGAGTTGGGACCTGAGAAGCAGGTGCGTGTGAATGCCATCAGCGCTGGCCCGATACGAACTCTGGCCAGCTCCGCCATCGGCGGAATCCTCGACATGATCCACAACGTCGAGGAAAAGGCCCCCCTGCGCCGCACAGTCACTCAGATGGAGGTTGGCGGTACCGCTGCGTTCTTGCTCAGCGACCTTGCAAGCGGTATCTCCGGTCAGACCATTTATGTGGATGCGGGCTACTGCGTCAACGGGATGTGAGGCACGATGAGCAAACGGGAGGTTCTGTGATGGCACGTCAGGGAGACATCCACCGGGTCACCGGTGAAACCGACGTGAAAGTGCGACTTGATCTGGATGGCTTTGGCCAGTGCCAGATCAGCACAGGTGTGCCTTTTCTCGACCACATGCTTCACCAGATCAGCAGTCACGGGCTGATCGATCTGGAGATCAATGCCGTGGGTGATACCCATATCGACGATCACCACACCAATGAGGACGTGGGGATCGCTGTGGGTCAGGCCCTGGCCCAGGCCCTCGGAGATCGACGGGGCATTCAGCGTTTCGGCCACTTCGTTGCACCGCTGGATGAGGCTCTGGTGCAGGTGGTTCTGGATTGTTCCGGACGCCCGCACCTCAGCTACAGCCTTGCGATACCCAGCCAGAAAATCGGCAGTTACGACACGGAACTGGTGAAGGAGTTTTTCGTGGCTGTGGTGAACAACAGCGGGATGACCCTGCACATCCGACAACTGGATGGTGTGAACTCCCACCACATCGTGGAAGCCTGTTTCAAGGCTTTCGCCCGTGCGCTGCGCATGTCCACCGAGGTGGATCCCCGCCGTGCGGGGGGTGTTCCCAGCAGCAAGGGAGTGCTGGAGCAGGCCGGCGCGAACTGACCGTTGGCCGCGCTTCACAGTCCGTTACGAGATGATGAATGGACGTTGATGACTCACCTGTGACCGTCGCCCCCACCCGCAGCTACGAACGCAGCGACTGGGCCAGCGCATTCGTCAATGTTGAGAAGGAACTCACCGATGTGGAATTGATCCCGGCGAGTGGGACCGTTCCGACTGAACTCAACGGCACCTTCTACCGCAATGGCCCCGGCCGAATGGAGCGGGACGGGCACCGCGTCCACCACCCGTTTGATGGCGACGGCATGATCGCGGCCATGCGGTTCGAGGGCGGCCGTGTTCAGCTCAGCAACCGCTATGTGCGCACCGAGGGCTGGCTCGCGGAAGAAAAAGCAGGGAAAGTGCTCTATCGCGGTGTGTTCGGCAGCCAGAAGCCCGGCGGCAGGCTTGCGAACGCATTCGATCTGCGTTTGAAGAACATCGCCAACACCAATGTGGTGCGTCTCGGCGATCAGTTGCTGGCTCTGTGGGAGGCCGCCGAGCCCCATGCCCTCGATCCTCTCAGCCTCGAGACCCGTGGTCTGTCCCGACTGGATGGTGTGCTGAAGAAGGGCGAAGCCTTCAGCGCCCATCCCCGCTTTGATCCCGGTCATCACGGCCGGCCCTGCATGGTGACCTTCGGCGTCAAGACCGGACCTCGCAGCACCATCCGCCTGATGGAGTTCGCCACAGATGGTTCAGATGCCGGAACTCTGCTCCATGACCGTTCCGACAGTTTTCCGGGCTTCGCCTTTCTGCATGACTTCGCCATCACCCCCAACTGGGCGGTGTTCCTGCAGAACGCCATTGCCTTCAATCCCCTCCCCTTTGTCACCGGCGAAAAGGGGGCTGCCCAGTGCCTGACGTCCCAGCCAGGCGGCAAAGGCCGCTTCTGGCTGATCCCCCGCGATTCCGGATCTTTTGCCGGCCAGCGTCCCCGCATCCTCGATGCTCCGGATGGCTTTGTGTTTCACCACCTCAACGCTTTTGAAGAGGGTGATGAGGTGGTGGTCGAGAGCATCGTCTATGACGACTTTCCTTCCATCGGTCCGGATGATGACTTCGCTCAGGTGGACTTCGAGAAGGTGCCTGAAGGAATCCTCCATCGCTGCCGACTGGATCTCAGCCGGGAACAGGTGCAGACCGAACGCATCAGTAAACGCACCTGTGAGTTCGCCATGGTCAACCCTCAGCGTCAAGGCCTGAGCGCTCGCTATGCCTGGATGGCCGTCACCGAGCGTGAGGAGGGGAACGATCCGCTGCAGGCCATTCAGAAACTGGATCTGCAGAGTGGTTCCACCCACACGTGGAGTGCTGCACCAAGAGGATTCGTCAGTGAACCGTTGATGGTGCGTCGCCCCGGGGCTGACACCGAGGATGACGGCTGGGTGCTGGATCTTGTCTGGAACGGAGCACGAGCTTCCTCCGACCTTGTGATTCTCGATGCCCAAGACCTTTCAGAGGTGGCGGTGCTGGAGCTCCCGCTGGCCGTGCCCCATGGTCTTCACGGCAGCTGGGCGGGAGACTGATTGAAGCGAACTCCTCGGACATTCGGATCCGGTCACAGCTGATGGAATCACAGACACAGTTCCGTCTCTTCTGACGGTCCTGTGGGCGCTAGATCTTCAGCAGTTGAAGCGTCCCGATGCTTTCCGGTCGGTTTCTCAAGCGTTGCTGGATTGTTCCACTCCTGTTGAACGCAGCTGCAACCGGTCTCTCCAACGCTGTGCAGGCATCTCCCGCCTGTGACGGAACCCGGTTTGAGCTTGCGGTTCGGGAGCAGGGAGTCAGCCCTGCAGAGCACTTCCGCTTTTCTCTTGCGGTCACCGGCGAAGGTCGCAGCGAACAGGCGGTGATGCAATTGCTCAATCGCCGCCTCGGCCGGTTGCGGCGGGAGCTCCAGCCAATCGTGCAGGGGACGCTCACGGTTTCCGCACCCCGCAGCCATCGGCATCTCAATGACGAAGAGAGGCGGTTTCAGGCCTCAGCAGCAGTGTCGGCTGATGTGAATGCGGCCAATTTCAACCGGTTCATCCAGACCGTTGGTGCCATGCCGGGGGTGCGTCAGCAGGGCATGCGGTCGATGGCGAATGCAGCCGCTGAGCAGCGCTTGCAACAGACCCTGATGGCGAAGGCCATTTCGCGCGGAAAGGCTGAGGCCCAGGCAGCAGCACAGGTGATCGGTTCGCGGCAGGTCAGGCTTATCTCGATTCAGCGAGGGGACAGCGTCCAGGGTCCCCGACCCATGCGGCTCAACAGCGCTGCAGAAGGATTTGACCCGCAACAGGCTCCCTCGCCGAAAACATCAGTCGGTTTGAAATTGGTGTACTGCCTCAGCTGAGTCCCTCCCTTCGGGCTTCCTTCCAGGCCAGCCGCGGAGCAGACCACAACGTTGCCAGCACCAACGGCGTGACAGGCACCGCCGTGATCACGATGAAGGCCTGCAATGCATCGATCGAGGTGCTGTCTCCCAGTCCGGATCCGATCCGCAGCAACACCATGGTCAGGCTGCCGATCATCAGGGCCCAGAAAAGACGAAGCAGGGCCGGCGGCTCGTTTCTTCCGCTCACGACCATGGCCGCTGCGTAGCTCATCGAGTCGGCGCTCGTGCACATGAACAGCACCACCAGCACGAGTCCTACGGGGATGAACAACACCGACAGTGGCAGCTGACTGAGGATGCTCAGCAAAGCGGCAGCTGCTCCGTTCTGGGCCAGTGCCTCAGCAATGCCGCCACCCTCCAGTTCCATATGGAGTCCGGTGCCGCCCAGCAGCGTGAACCACAGGTTGGTCACGATCGGGCAGAGGATCGCCACCGCCAGCACCAGCTCACGGATGCTGCGGCCGCGGCTCACCCCGGCGGTGAACAAGCCCATCAGCGGGGCATACCCCAGGAACCATCCCCAGTAGAAGACCGTCCATCCGTTAATCCAGTCGTCCGGGGCGAGATTCGGCGTGAGAGCCATCTGAGGCAGATGGATCAAATATGTGAGGAATCCACTGAAGAAGTGCTGAATGAGCCATAGACCCGGTCCCAGCAGCAAGAGGCCCGCCGCCATCGCGAGCGTGAGCCAAACATTCACTTCAGAAAGCCATTTGATCCCTTTCTGGATTCCACTCACGGTGGATGTTGCGAAAACAGCGGTCAGCAGCACCACCACCAGAGATTGCAGCCCTGCGCTGTCGGTGATCCCGGGCAGCTTCCCGGCGGCATTGCTGAGCTGAAGGGAGAGAAAACCGAGGGGACCGACGGTACCGGCAATGGCAGCCACCACCGAGAGACCATCGGCAAGGTGACCCAGCGGCCCGTCCACCCAGCTGCGGGGCACGATGTTCACCAACAGGGTGCGCGGTCGCAGCGATTCGCCCTGCTGCTCGAGAAGGGAGAAGGTGATGGTGGTGGTGGTGGCCACCAGGGCCCAGGCCAGAAATCCCCAGTGCAGAAAACTCACTGCCAATGCCGGATCCACTGCCGCGGCGGTGCCACCTTCGATGCCCTTGAAGATGGGTGAGGGCGTCTGGAAGTGAAAAAGAGGCTCCGCAGCCGACCAGAAGACTCCACCACCCGCCAGCAGGGTGCAGATCAGAACGGCGCACCAATCGAAGAATTTGAGGCTCGGTTTGGCCTCCGCTCCGCCGAGCCGGAGTTTGCCGACAGGGCTGATGGCCAGAACCAGAGCGATCAGGAACAGCAGGGCCACCATCCACTGCCAGACACCACCGAGGGCATCGCTGATCACGGCTTTGCCGTTTTCGGTGAAATGCTTGGCCAGTGCCAGGTCGACGGCGGAAACCAGCAGGAAAATCAGCAGGGGGATCGCGCCGACCCAGAGAGGTGGCTGTCGCCACCAGGAGCGTTGGCTCGAGGGCATTTCAGACATCAGTTGGCGGGGGAGGGGTCAGGCGCTGACGGCGTCGCGATGGTGGCTCCAGCAGGACAGGTCGACAGCTGGTTTTTCGCCTGCGGCGAGCCGTGCAAGGGAATCGCCGATCAGGGGTGCGAACTTGAACGCCTGGCCTGAGCCGCCTGCAAACAGGCTCAGCTTCGGACTCAGACGATCCAGCACGAAATTGACGTCGCTGGCCATCGAGTAAGGACTGATCACAGTCTCGACGCGTTCCTGAACGCCTTCGAGTTCGTTGAACAGAAAGGTGTCCAGCAGCTCCACCAGGCGGGCTGGTGGTTCGGTGGTCATCGCATTGGGATCTGCGACCCGCAGCTCCCTGGGGGCCCAGTCGATCCCGGCCTTGATTCTCGGGCGTCCGTCGCTGGTGTGGCTGAGCACAGGGAAGCCGTAATAGAGCCCACCGTCATCCCCCCGCTCCCTCTGGAAACAGAACCACTGGGGATAGCGATCGGCGAGTTCCGGGTCGACGGTGTAGTGCGCCCAGAGCATCGGCCACACCTCCAGTTTCGGTGCCAGCCCCAGGGGTGCCAGCAGCAGCTGGCTCCAGATGCCGCAGGCCACAACCAGTTGTCCAGCAGCGATGTGCTCCCCGTTCTCGAGGGTGACGCCACCACCATCCGCATCCAGACCGGCCAC
>CEWG01020249.1_pt1 | contig 11437 bp, 9 predicted proteins | sample 361411 | NCBI WGS metagenome assembly CEWG01 (sample SAMEA2622173, study PRJEB7988) | marine metagenome | biome: marine biome (ENVO:00000447); feature: surface water layer (ENVO:00002042); material: "saline water (ENVO:00002010), including plankton (ENVO:xxxxxxxx)" | depth 5 m | reverse complement strand
CAATTGAAGTAATGATGTTTACTTCAACAGATTTAAATACTTTACCTGCATCATTTGTTTCAGGACTGACAGAAGTTACAGCAACAGGCTCAGATCATTTAATGATTTTTGATGCAACTGATAGTTCATTAAAGAAAGCTTTGGCTTCAGACTTAGTTGAAACTGTAGGCTCAACACCTACATTTACTACTGCTACTGTTACAGGCGATTTAACAGTTGATACCTCAACACTAAAAGTAGATTCAACAAATAATAGAGTTGGTATAGGAACTACAAGTCCCTCATACAAACTTGATGTAAGTGGCACTGTTAGAGTAAACACTAATGACTCAATAAGACTCTCAAGCATGAACGCACTTGGTCAGTCAGTTTCAGGTGCAATGTTCATTTTAGGTCATAATGCTCATGTTGATGGTTCAGCATCTAATGTAGTAAAAGCAATCAACAGTAGTTGGTATCCGTCTTTTATAAAGATGTACTACAATCATGGCATAACCTTCCACACAAACACCACAACACAAGCAACAGCAGGTGATACTTTATTAAGTGGTCTTGGTGCAAACAACCTAGAGAAATTAAGAATTGACAACTATGCCCTTCATAGTGGTGGAATGTTAAGAATGAGTGGTTGGTATAACGATAATCAAGGTTATAACATTGGTCAAGCAATGGAGATTGGTAAAACAGGCTCATACTCTTACTGTTTATCTTTTGACAGAACAGCAAGTCAATACAAAGGATTTATACTTAGTGGAGACACAATCAGAATACAAACAGCAGGAAACCAAAGGCTAATTTTTGATGATACTGCAACTTATCCATATTCAGATAACGTATATGATCTTGGAACAGGTGCATTTAGATTTGATGACATATATGCTACAAATACATCAATCCAAACATCAGATAGAAACGAAAAAAATACTATTACTGATACAGACTTAGGTTTAGATTTTATTAGCAGATTATCTCCTAAATCATATAAATTTAATACAGGAACAAGAACACACTATGGTCTTATTGCTCAAGATGTGGAAGAGGTACTTGAAGATATTAGCAAACCAACAGCAGATTTTGCAGGATTCATTAAAAATCAAAAATACAGAACGGTAGGTGAAGAAGTAACAAACGATGATGGAACAATTGTAAGTGAACCAACTCAAGAAGCAGTAGAGGGCGAACACACTTATGGTCTAAGATATTCAGAATTTATCTCACCAATGATAAAAGCAATACAAGAACTTAAAGCTGATAATGATGCTTTAAAAGCAAGAATAGAAACATTGGAGAACGCATAAGATGGCAAACACTAAAATACCAAGCGAGTTATCAAGCACCCCTAGTATTTCAGATGGTGGTAATGCCACAGCGATTACTATTGACTCATCAGAGTTGATAGGTGTCAATACCTCAAGTCCACAAAAAAGGCTACATATTCTTGGACAGGATGGCTCTACAGGTTTAACTGAAGGCAATTCAAGGACACAGCTATTTTTAGAAAACAATCAAGGTTGTTATATAAACATAGCTTCAGCAAACAATAATAAAGGTGGTATATTCTTCTCAGATGCAGATGCTAATAATCAAGGTGCAGTCCGATATAACCATCTTGATGATACCTTAACTTTTGATACTGCAAATTCAGAACGCATAAGGATTAATAGTTCAGGACACGTAGGTATTGGAACTACTTCGCCAACAACTGCTAAGGTAGTTATTGCACACGATAATTCTACTATTGCATTACACACAACAGGTGCATATAACTACCAAGCTAAGTTTGAATCTACTGATGCAGAAGCAGGAATAGTTTTAGCAGATGTTAACAGTACAGGTAATTATAATAGAATTGGTGTAGTAACAAATGATATGACGTTCATTACTAATAATTCAGAACGCATGAGGATTGATTCTAGTGGAAATATAACTAAACCAGGCCATCCTGTATTTGATGTTTCAACTACAGCTACAGGCTTATCAGGCGTCATTACATACAATACTGTTTATACAAATGTAGGCAGCCATTACAGCACATCAAATGGTAGATTTACTGCACCTATTGCAGGAACTTATATGTTTACAACTCAGTATATAAAAAATGGAACTTCTGGTGTTTGTAGAAGAAATTTCAAATTAAATGGCGGTAGTACTGGAATGATGGGTGGACGACAACTTAGAATGGACTCAGGTGGTAACTATGGCGATAATGGGACGATGATTATTATTGTAACGCTTGCAGCTAATGATTATGTACAGGTTAACCAATATGCAGGTCAGTCTCATGGTGGCACAGCATACGAGCAATTTTCAGGATTTTTAATAGGATAGGAGAAAAATATGGATTATACAATAACAGTAACAGATACAGAAAAGAAAGCATTAGAATATATTGCTAATGATGTAGATGAATGGATTACTAATGCCGCTCAGAATAGAGCAAGAATAGCTAAAGAAGAAATTATTACTTTGCTTGTAGCACATTGTAATGCAAATGATATTGCATTGGAAGTAGGAGAAGATGCACAAGTAACTCAAGCATATTCACTCGGAGTAGTGAAAAAACTTAGTGAAGTAAAGGAAGAATCAGGGGTCTAAATGGCAAACACTAAGATTACATCAAGAGTTTTAGCAGATGATGCAGTAAATATAAGTAATATAAATACAATTGATGCTACTGGCGGTGGAAGTAGCCCTAGTGCTGACGGACAAGCATTAGTTGCTAAAAATACTGTAGGAACACCTGATTATTACCTAGATTGGGCTACTGTTTCAGGTAGTGTAGCAGGTATTTCAACAAGTGCTAATGCGACTGCAATAACCATTGATAGCTCAGAACGTGTAGCAATTGGTAGTAGTACAGCAAACAAAATATTCAATATTGCAGACCCAAATCAAGGTGGTGAAACTTTAAAACTACACTTTGAAGCGGAAAGCAGTTCTGATAAATTCGCTATATATTCATATGACAGAACTAATAGTCATTATGCAAATATGTCATTAGGTCAAAATGCAATTTGGATTAATGGTGCTGATGCTAATATTGGCATTGGAACTACAAGTCCTAGCAAACAGCTTGAAATCAGAAACAATACTGCTACAACAGGTCAAGGTGGAGCAGAACTAAGACTAACTAGAGGTGATTCTAGTGGTGCTTCAGGTGATCCGATAGGCACTATTGAATTCTATAATACAGATTTAGATGGCGCACACGTTAGCTCTTTTGTAAAAGGCATTGCGCAAGAACAATATTCAAGACAAGGTGCTTTAACTTTTGGTACTGCTGGTACAAACTCCACAGATGCTACTGAAAAAATTAGAATTTTACCTTCAGGTGGTCTTACCTTCAACGGAGATACAGCAACAGCCAACGCACTTGACGATTACGAAGAAGGTACTTGGACACCTATCTATTCATCTAATATTAGTATGGGGACTGTATCAGGAATTACAGGTGCTTCAGGAGATTATGTAAAAATAGGTCAAATGGTGCATTTGCGTGGACAATTTACTTTGAATGGTAGTTCAGGGACAAGAATAGATCCCGGTGATTGTGTAAGAATTACAGGGCTGCCCTATAAAATTAATGATAGAAAAGCAAGTGGTACAGTTTACACAACTAGGGCTTTTACAAATACGGGTGGCTTTACAGGAGCAGCTTATTGGTATGCTTCAAGTTATGCTGTAATCCAATTTTTAGGTCAAGGAAGCACAGTTTGGTCAGGCGATCAGAATCAAACTGTATATTTCAGCATGAATTTTAGAGATATTAATAATTAAGGAGAAAAGAAATGACATTAACAAAAGAAGTCGTTGAAGATAAAATTGAAATAGTAGGAGATCACAAAGCAATTCAAGTAAGAACTGCCACAGTCATTAAAGAAGATGGAGTTGAGTTAAACAGAACTTTCCATAGGCATGCACTTAATTGTTGTGAAAGGCATCCTGATACAGGGGTTTGGTCAGATACCGATGTTTCAGGTGAATCTGAAGAGGTGCAAGGCATAGCTTCAACAGTTTGGACAGATGCAGTCAAAACAGCTTTTAAAGAGCATATTGATGCAACTTATCCTCATGTTGAATCTGAAGAAGAATAGAGGAGTTAGAAGGATAATATGGCACTAACTAAAATTACAACAAGTGTTATCGCAGCAAATACACTGGCAACTTCAAATATTGCAGATAACTCTATTGATGCAACAAAAATAGCATCAAATAGTATTCTTACTAGACATATAGATGATGACCAAGTTACAGGAGATCAGTTAGCAGATACTATTTCTATTGTAACTGACTTAAATGTTGGAAATGATTTAGCAGTTACAGGAAATACAACAATCACTGGTAATCTTACAGTAAATGGATCAACAGTTACAAACTCTGCTTCAAATACAACAATTGAAGATGCACTTATAGAACTTGGAACAGGAACTTCAGGTTCTCCTTCAACAGATGCAGGTATAGTTATTGAAAGAGGATCTTCTGATAATGTATTTATTGGTTGGGATGAAAGTGCAGATAAAGTGACTGTAGGTACAGGAAGTTTTACAGGAGCATCAAGTGGTAATTTATCAATTACTCCAGCTGCTTTTGTATCGGGTGCACTTACTGCATCTGGACTTGCTTATCCAACAAGCGATGGTAGTGCAAATCAAGTTATACAAACAGATGGATCAGGTAATTTAAGTTTTGGCAATAAACAATCTTCAAGTCAAGTTGATACTTATGCTACATCAGGAGACGGCTCAACAACAGCTTTTGATACAGGCACAAATCCTTTAGACGAAAAGAATACTTGGGTATTTATAGATGGTGTCTATCAGCAAAAATCAACATATAGTTATAGTGGAAGTACAATTACATTTGGAACTGCACCAGACAATGGAGCAGCAATAGATGTTATAACTGGAACAACTGACAGTATGTCAAGTTCTGATACTGTACTTGGAGTTTACGAAGCAACTACAACTGCAACAGCTACATATAGCACAGGTTTAAGTGCATCAAATGAGAACAACACTTGGGTATTTGTAGGCGGTGTATTGCAACCAAAAGATAGTTACACCTTTAGTGGTGGAACACTCACTTTTGACGCAGCAACTCCAGCAGGAGAAAAACTTTCTGTAACAGCAACAAGAGCATTAACAGCAGGAAGTGTAGTTACAGCATCAATGGGAGCAAATGCAGTTACAAGTGCAAAGATAGCAAGTAACTCTATCCTTTCAAGACACATAGCAAATAACAGTATTGTTGGAGCAGATATAAGTGCTACAACAGGAATAACAGCAGCAACCTTTACAGGTGCACTCACTGGTAATGTTACTGGTAATGTTACAGGTAATATTACAGGAAATGTACTAACGGCGGCACAAACAAATATAACGAGTCTTGGAACTTTATCAGCATTAACAGTATCGGGGCAGCTAACAGCAGGAGGTTTATCTTACCCAACTTCAGATGGAAGTGCAGATCAAGTACTCAAAACAGACGGTAGTGGGGCATTATCTTTCGGAACAGTAAGTGGAACAACCATAAACAGCAACGCTGATAATAGAGTTATAACTGGTAGTGGTACTGCAAATACACTTAACGGAGAATCAACACTTACTTTTGATGGTAACAACTGTTTAAAAATTATTGCAGCAGGTAATACAACAAATGGTGGAAATATACAACTTGGTATAACCACAGATGATACTGCTAAATATACTGCTATAACAGCAAATCAACATGATTCAGGCACAGAAACAGAGGGCTTTCTTTTAATTGGTGGTAACTCTGCTGCTAATGATTCAAACCTTGTAAATATTGGTGGTGGTTTTGGAGAAGCAAATCCTGCTACCCAAATACAATTTTACACAGGTTCAGCAGCTACAAGAGAAGGAACTAATAGAATGGTTATTGATCCTTCAGGAGACATAGGTATTGGAACAGCAAGTCCAAATACACAAATGCACATTTATAAGGCTAGTACAAATGCACACCATGACCACATTAAATTAGAAATGGCAAGTGGTTGGGCAGGATCACAAAATAAATATAAAAGCATAGTTTGGAATGACGGTAGTAGTAATGTTGGTGGTATTGGCATGACTTACGATGGCACTACAACCAATATGCACTTTCATTCAATGTATAGCGGAGGTTATAAATCAGAGACAACTAATATTTTAAGTTTATTAGGATCAGGCAAAGTTGGTATTAATGCTTCAGCACCCACACAAGCACTGGAAGTTGCTGATTCAAGTAACTATAAAGGCATACATATAAGAGGTAGTGTTGCTCCTTGTTTAACTTTTGCACAAAGTTCAAGCACTACTCCAACATGGAGAGCAGGTATCTCAGGTTACGATGGTAGTGCTTTTGCTATAGCAACAGGTGCAAGTGTTGGTGATAAGTTACATATTAAATCAAATGGAACAGTACTAATAGGTAAAACAGCAACAAACCAAACTACTACTACAGGACATGAGTTTCAAACTTCAGGAACAGTTTATAGGGCAGAATTTAATGTATCAAATAATGAGTTTATGATTCTTAATAATCATAGTAGTCCTTCTGGAACTGCTAGTATGTCTTTTAGATATAATAATGCACAAAAAGGCTCTATTGGTCTTACATCAAGTGCAGTTTCATATAACTCAAATTCAGACTACAGATTAAAAGAAAATGTAGACTATTCATGGGATGCCACAACAAGGTTAAAACAACTTAAACCTTGCAGATTTAATTGGATATCTGATGAAACCAATACTTTAGAAGATGGTTTCTTAGCACATGAAGTTTCAAGTGTAGTACCAAACGCAGTAGAAGGCACAAAAGATGAAGTGTATGACAGCGAACATGAATTAGCAGGAGAAGCTAAATATCAACAGGTTGATAATTCTAAGTTAGTACCTTTGCTTGTAAAAACTATACAAGAACAACAAACAATAATAGATGACTTAAAGTCAAGAGTAGAAACATTGGAGAATAACTAATGGCATTACAAAGAATAAGTTCAGCACTCATTACTGATGCTACAGTAGCAACAGGAGATATTGCTGACGATGCAATAACAGCGGCAAAACTAGATGCAGCAGCACTTGCCGCAGGAACATTCAGTGGAAGTGTACAATTTTCTGGAGCAGTTACTTTAAATGAAGACACGCTTTCAGATGGAGCAACAGTTGCATGGGATGTTACAGCTTCGCCAGTAGCAAAATTAACTCTTGGTGGAAATAGAACATTAAGTGCCCCTTCTAACGCAGTAGGAGCCGGACAATATATTTCACTATTAGTTATTCAAGACGGCACTGGATCACGAACACTAACTTGGAACGCAGCATATGAATTTAAAGATGATACTGCACCAACACTTACAACGACTGCATCAAAAGGAGACTTATTTACTTTCCGTTATAATGGAAGTAAATGGTTAGAAACAGGAAGAAATCAAAATCTCACATTATCATGATATTAGATAGTAATTCAGCATCTGGCGGATATGACATTGATAACTCTGTAAAGACAGAGGCTGCTAATAACGAATATTTTTATAGAAGTAGTCCGACACAAGGAAATAGACAAACATTTACATTTAGTTTTTGGCATAAAAGAACACAGATAACAGGCTATCCTGCTGATCCATATTATATTGGTCAAGGTTCTAATGGTCGTTTTCACCTTACAGGTAATACTCATCCTACTATAAGATTTATGTTTGATGGAAACTCTACTGAATTAGAAAGCAGTCCACGTTTAAGAGATACTGCTGCTTGGTATCATATAGTTTTAGCAGTAGATACCACACAAGCAACAGCATCTAATAGAGTAAAACTTTATTTAAATGGAGAGCAAATATCTTGGGATAATAGTAAATATCCATCTCAAAATGCTACGAGTGATTGGATGTCAACAACAAATATGTATTTCAATACTTCTGCTAATGGATTAAATGCATATGATAATTCAGGATATTGGGCTGAAGTATGCGTAATTGATGGACAACAATTAGCACCTACTAGCTTTGGTGAATTTGATAGTGATAGCGGAATTTGGAAACCTAAAGATGTAAGTGGTCTTACTTTTGGCAATGAAGGATTTTATTTAGATTTTGAAGATTCTTCTGATTTAGGTGCTGATGTTAGTGGTAACAACAATGATTGTACCCTTAACAACATAGCAGCAGCCGACCAAGCTACTGATACACCTACTAATAATTTTTGTACGCTTAATATACTTGACCAAGAATTTGATGGTACAAACATAGTTACTGATGGAGCTACTAACGTTAGAATAGCTGGTTCAGGTACTGGATGTATTAGAGCAACTCAAGCTGTATCTAGTGGTAAGTGGTACTGGGAGTTTAAACTAACTCCAATTAATACTTCAACTTTTTATGGTGTATGGGGTATTTATACAGCAGAAACATCACCACCGGAAGGTTATCCGGGAGCAACAGGTCAAACTGGAAGTTGGGGAGTTTATGGTGGTAATGGTGAAGCTGCTGGGTCAAGTGGATTTAATACTTTTTACACTGATGGTTTTAGCTCGGGAGATATTATAGGATTAGCATACGATGTGGATGGTGGTACTTTAAAAATGTATAAAAATGGTACACTTGTTGGAGCAAACAGTGGAGATATAATTGCATCTTCAGGTGTTTCACATCCTGCTGGATTTACTTCTTTTTTACCAGCTTTTGCAGATGGTACTAACTCACCTGAACCAAGTGGTTTATTAAGTAGGTTTGAGGTAAATTTTGGTGGCTTTACAAATTTTTCAATCTCATCAGGTAACAGTGATGCCAATGGTTATGGAAACTTTGAATACGCACCACCTTCAGGATACTATGCAATATGCAGTAAAAACTTAGCGGAGTACGGATAATGGCTTATACAAATATAGACGACCCTTCAGCACATTTTCAGACTACAGAATATACTGGTGATGGTAATAGTGGTAGGCAAGTTACTAATAGCGGTAATTCTGATTTAAAGCCTGATATAGTTTGGATTAAATATAGAAGTGCTGGAGTTAGCCCTACTTGGTATGATAGTTCAAGGGGAGCAACAAAAAGACTTTATAGAGACTTTAATAGTTCAGAAGCTACTCTTGCAGAGGGAGTACAATCCTTTACAACAGATGGATTTACTGTTGGAAACTCAGGAGAAGTTAATAGTAATAATATTCCATATGTAGCTTGGCAATGGCACATGAACGGTGGTACAACCTCGTCTAATACAGACGGAACTATAACTTCTACTGTACAAGCAAACACAGATGCAGGAATGAGTATAGCTACCTATACAGGGAACGGAACAAGTGGAGCAACTGTTGGTCATGGTCTTGGTGAAAAACCTGCTCTAATTATTGTAAAAATGAGGACAGGTTATGATTGGCAAATGAGGCATCATGCAACAGGAGGATATACACAAGCATATTATGGTTGGCCTTGGAGTAGTACAGCAGGTGCAAATAGTGCTACTTCTATATGGTCAACCACAGAGCCTACAACAAGTGTTTTTTCATTAGGTAATGGAGCAACGACAAATAGAGATGGTTATTCATTTGTAGCATATGCTTTTGTTGAAAAACAAGGATTTAGTAAGTTTGGAACTTATACTGGAAATGGAAATGCAGAGGGTCCTTTTGTTTATACAGGATTTAAACCTGCTTTTATAGAAATGAAAAGAGCATCAGAAAATTGGCACGTTTGGGATTCAGTAAGAAATCCAAGTAATCCAGCTACGAAATGGATTTCATCATCAACAAGTGCAGCAGAATACACTAGTGCTGCTAATATAGATATATTAAGTAATGGTTTCAAAATAAGAAACACACAAGCAGTTACAAACACAAATGGTGTTGAATATATCTATCAAGCATTTGCAGAGAACCCATTCGTAACATCAACAGGAATACCAACCACAGCAAGATAGGAGAAAAATATGTGGGCATTAGTAGAAAACAATAACGTAACACAAGTCTTTACAAGACCAAAGGCACTGACAATTGGTGAGAATCAATATCAGGCAAATATATTTAATTTATGGAGTACTTCCGAACTAGAAGCACTTGGTATTTATGCCGTCGTAGTAGATAATACAAATTTAAAAGATAAAGAGTATTATATAAATACGAATCAAATATTTACTTTTAGAGGTGGAGTTGTAACTGCAAGTTATAATAGTGCAACAGCTAGAAACTTAGACGAGTTAAAAACAGAACATAAAGAAAGAATAAATGCACAAGCAGGAAGTTTACTTGCACAATATGATTGGTATACTTTAAGAGCAGCAGATGGGGGTACAGCCGTACCAAGTAATGTGGCTACTTATCGTGCAGCAGTTAGATCAAAAGCAAATGAAATGTGTAGTACAATAGACTCTGCACCAAGTGTAGATCATCTAGCAAGTTTGTATGTATATAGTGGTGATCCCGCAGCGAGACCACTCGGAGAATGGCCAACACTAGGGAGTTAATAAATGGTAACAAAGGTTAAATCAGGAGTAATTGGAGATAATACAGTTGGTATTACTCAGCTAAATGTATCAGATGGTAGTAACGGACAAGCCCTTACTACAAATGGTTCAGGCACATTATCTTTTGCAAGTGTAGGTGTATCAGGCATTTCCTCTAGTGCAGATGCCACAGCAATTACAATAACATCTGATGAGAAAGTAGGTATTGGAGCAACAAGTCCAACAGTGCTTTTAGATGTTTATAATGGCAGTGGTTGGGGCGGAATAGATGTTGACGGTACTTCAGGGGGAGAAATAAGATTTCAAAAAGCAGGAACAAACTATGGAAACATCTATGCCAATGACTCAAGTGGTTTTATAATTAATGCACAGAATGGTTTAGCAGATATCTTTTTTCAATCAGGTGGTACTACTAAAATGGCTATGCTTGATAGTGGAAACGTAGGTATAGGTAGTACAAGTCCAGACGGAAAAGTTGATATTGCTCAAGCCCAAAACACAACAGCAGCTTCTTTTACTACTCCTCACCTTGCTTTAACTGCTACAGGTACTACCGATACAACAGGTTTTACAGGCATATCGTATGCTTCTTCTGTACTTACAAATTATGGTTGGACTGTAGGCGCACAAAGAACAAGCACCTCAGGCGGTACAACAGCATTTATTACAAGGTATCACAGTAATAGTGCAGCAGGTACAGAATATATGAGACTTACTCAGTCGGGAAGATTAGGAATAGGAACTTCTAGTCCTGCAGGTAAATTTCAAGTAGAGGGTTCACATAGTGGACAAATTGGATACTTTAATCAAACTGGATCAGGTGGCGGTAATCATGGTGTATATATTGATAGTGCATCTACAAGTGGTTGGACTCTTTTAGTTAGAAATGGTGGAAATGCAAAATTTGGACTAACTGGTAACGAATTTAGATGGTTTAATGGCGTAGTTGCACAAGCAGGTACATCTACTTCAGA
>CEWG01048344.1_pt1 | contig 11454 bp, 7 predicted proteins | sample 361411 | NCBI WGS metagenome assembly CEWG01 (sample SAMEA2622173, study PRJEB7988) | marine metagenome | biome: marine biome (ENVO:00000447); feature: surface water layer (ENVO:00002042); material: "saline water (ENVO:00002010), including plankton (ENVO:xxxxxxxx)" | depth 5 m | reverse complement strand
GAGTATCGTTGCAAATATGACCCAGGGGGATCTGAACCCAACATAGATAGTGTAGTAGACTCACTTAACGACAGTTTTAAATAGGAAATAACATGGCACTACAACCAAGAAGAAGAGGCGAAACTCAAGCACAGTATAGGCGTAGAGTTGGTAATAAAAGACCACAAACAGTTGGTACGTTGCCTAGACCTGCTCCTATAGGCAGACCTAAGACAGGAGGACCTTTACCACCAACAAGAGTTCGTATCAGACCAAAAAGACCACTTGGGGGTGCTACACCTTTAAATCCTATTACAGGGCGACCACAGCCCATTCAGTTCACCACACCTCCTAGTAGACCTAGAATCCCACCACCACAGCAGGGAGTATTTGCTGATACTCTAACACAAGAGCAACATCAAGCTTTAATTAAAGCTCAAACGGATTTATATAATAAGAGAATGCAAGATCCAGAGTTTCAGCGTCAGCAAAAACTTATGATGGAAAGAATGAATAAACAAAGACCTTTGAGAGAACAGTTCTTAAAAGGAGAAATAACAGTAAAAGACTTAAGAGGCAGTGGACTATTTACGCCACAACAGCTTAGAGAAGCTAGGACTAATAGAAGAATGCAACGTATGTCTCCTGAAGAAAGACTTAACTTTATGAGGAGAGAAGCTGAAAGAAGAAAAAGGCGATTAGGCAGAAGAAGAAGAACTCTTGGCTTAGGCACAGCAAACAGACCACTAAAGCCTAAACCACAAAGACCTAGACGAGTCATGCCAAGGAGAGGGATGCAAAGCCTAGAGCTAAGACCTCAAAGGCGCAGAGTCAGAAGAAGAGTTAGATAACTATGGAGATAGATCCTGTTATATTTTGGAACGTAGTCCTAACACTCATCATAGCCCCTGCTGTGTGGGCATTTAGGAATATGATGCAAGAGGTAAAGCGCATAGATATACTGCTTAACAGGACACGAGAGGACTACGCATCAAGAGCAGAGGTAAAAGATGAGATGCAAAACGTAATGGACGCATTACATAGATTAGAAGATAAGTTAGACAGAGTTTTAAGTAGGGACGTTAGATAATGGCAATACCAATGAGAAAGTTTTTAGGGTTTACCCCTGATCAAGCTAATATATTGTTAGGACAAAAAGGATTTAAGCCTAACTCTCGTGAGGCTGCAGAGTACTTAGCCGGAATGTATGATAAGGCACAGAACCTTATAGATCAAAGAGCGTATCAGTATGGTGGACAAGTTGGTGGCTTTGACGATAAATCTAAAAAACTATTTGATGCCGCCGTTAAGCGCACAGCAGGGACAGACCCTAAACCACCAGAGCTTCAGCGATATCTTGATAATGTAATTGCAACTCGTGGTAAACCCACTATGATCTATCCTACTACGGCTGATCCTCTTCAGGGATATCAAGAGGGTGGTGCTGTAAACACTGAAGCAGAAGCTGTTAAAAACCAAATAAAAGAACAGGGGGGAATGCCTTTTGATCCTACTTATATGGATGCTAGACCTAACCTCCCCACAGAACCTCAGCCACCTATAGAACAGCCACCTGAACAGCCAACGCCTGAACCACCACCACCACCTACTCCACCTGAGCAAGCAAAGTTAGATTTAGACAATGCTCAAGCTAATTTGTCTGCACAGCAAACCACATTATCTAATCTTCAACAAGAATTAGCTAATTTAGGTACAGGCAAGAAAAATGATGCAAAAAGAAAAGAGCTTGTAAAAAAGATAAAGAACCAAGAAACAGCTATAACACAAGCTGAAGCATCTTTATCCTCAGCCTCAGCTGCCTTTCAAGTGGTAGCTACACCCACTGCTGCAGAAGCTGTTGGTGCTACATACTCTACTCCTGAGGAGGTAATAACTAAACAGGATGTAGATCTCCTTACAGACACGCAAGATCCTGAGCAGTTTATAGAGGAGGGTACTGGTGAAGTAGGTGATAGGACAGATGTAACAGCAACAACAGGTGTGGCTGAAACGGCTGACGCACCAGTGCAAGATACAACTGTTCAGGCTACTGCAACAGACGTAACAGATGATATCAGAAATGAGGATCTTAAAGCTGCAACAGGTAAGGTAAGTCCTGATGCCGAAGCTAAAGCGCAGGTTCTTGAAGAAAAAGAATTAGCTATTAATGACGTTGAAGCTGCGACAGACACAGAAAATGTACAAGTTGATTCTCCTGCAAAACGTAAGTTAGAACATGGAGAAACTTTTTCTGGTGTAGCAAACGCTGAAGTAGCTAAAGAGTTTTTAGAAGGTGTTGAGGCGGCAACAGGCGCACCTTCATCAGCTGCCACAGTACAAGGACAGCTTACTGGTCTTATGGAACAGTTTGAGGGTGACGTACCTCCACCTTGGGCTGCAGGGGCTATGCGTCAAGCAACTGCTGTTATGGCACAAAGAGGTTTGGCGGCAAGCTCTATGGCAGGACAAGCTATTGTTCAGGCTGCGATGGAGAGTGCTATACCTATTGCTCAACAAGATGCAAAAACTGTTGCTCAGTTTGAAGCACAGAACTTAAGTAACCGACAAGAACGACAGATGTTGGCGGCACAGCAAAGAGCGCAGTTTCTTGGCATGGAGTTTGATCAAGAGTTTCAAGCAAGAGTAGCAAACGCTGCAACTATTTCAGACATAGCGAATAGAAACTTTTCTGCTGAGGTGCAAATAGCTCTAGAAAATGCTAGACTAGCGCAGACAACGGATCTCACTGTATTAGGTAATAAACAAGCACTAGTTATGGCAAAAGCTGCAGCTCTGCAAGAAATGGATATGGCTAACCTAAACAACAGGCAACAAGCAGAGATAAGAAACGCTGACGCTTTCTTGCAAATGGATATGGCTAATCTAGATAACGAGCAACAAGTTGCAATGTTTACCAATCAGTCTATAGTACAAGGTTTGTTTACAGATGCTGCAAACGAAAATGCTATGGCGCAATTTAACGCTACAAGTGAAAATCAAGCCAATCAATTTTTTGCTAAACTAGAGACGCAGGTAAATGAGTTTAACACTGCTCAGACAAATGCTATGACACAGTTTAACGCAGGAGAAGAAAACGCATTAACAAAGTTTCAAGAAAACTTAAACAATCAAAGAGATATGTTTAATGCACAGAATCAACTTGTAATAGCTCAAGCTAACGCTCAGTGGCGACAGCAACTAGCCACAATAAATAATGCTGCACAGAACGAAGCGAACAGACAAGACGCATTACAGGCTAATAACCTGACGCAAAAGTCTTTAGATGAAATATGGCAAAGAGAACGTGACTTGATGGCTTACGCTTTTACCTCTGCAGAAAATGCTGAGAATAGAAGAGTAACACTAATGCAGTCGGAGCTTGATGCAGAGGCGACATCAGACTCAGCGTTTTCACAAGCTTTAGGTATCTTTGCAGGGGCAGTTGTTAATGGAATATTTGGAACATCAGGATAAGTGAATGACAGATTATATTTTAAGTTTAGACGAGATACAAAAAAAGTTTATTGATCCAGAAACTAAGGAGAAAAAAGACTTACCAGAAGCCTTTGGTCTAGGTGCTAATCCTCTAAAGAAAAAAGCTCCTACAGTAGAGAAGGAGGTTACAGAGTTAGAAAATGCTAATCCTGCTGTTACTGCACTAGGAGAAGCATATAAATACGATGACGGTGATTATGGAGAAGAGAAGTATACTTATCAAATACAACCAGGTGATACACTAACTAAAATAGCTCGTGAAGCACAGATGACTATACCTGAATTAATAAAGATGAATGAAGGTAATCCTGCTATAAAAACTGCTGATCTTATATACGCAGGTGGTAACATAAATCTTAGTAAAAAAGTTAAAACAAAATCAGAAATACTTAACTATGACACTAAACCTCCTGCAGTCTTTACCAAAGAAGGTAACGTAGCTAGTATTATGTATGACTTATCACAAAAGTACGACTTACCTTTTGAACTTGTAATGGCAGTGGGACAAAAAGAGAGTGGACTAAATCCATACACTGTAGCAGGAGATGCCGGTACAGCACTAGGTCTTATGCAGGTTAGAGGTCTAGCCCTGAAGGACGTTAACGATCACTATGGGCTAAATATCACAAGGGATGAACAGAATCCTAAATCAAAAAACTACGACATAAGAAAGTCCATTGAGTCTGGTGTGGCTTATCTAGCTTTGCAAAAAGAAAAGTATGGTGCTAAAACAGATGAAGAAATGTTAGCACAGTACAATGGTGGTCCTACTGGCATGAAGAAGAAAGCAGCTAGGGACTATGCTTCAAGCGTACTAGGTTTAATGAAAGACGTAAAACCTTTTGACTTTGACGCTAAGTTTACTTCTAGCGATAGGACACCTATGAGTGAGGTAGACTCTTTTGCTGTGGAAATGGACAACACAGTGAGACAAGTTAAAAATGCTAACCTACCCATAGTTAACAACGGTGTGCTAGACTCTGCTTTGGATTTTATAAAGACAGGAAAAGTATCAGACCTAAGTCTTGTTGGGACTGCTGACGCAACAGTTGTGAATCCTAATGAAATAGACGCACTGAAGCTTACAGACACAACTAAGAATGAGCTAAAGAAAATAAGTAAGACTATAGGAGAGTATAGTGAAGAGCCTAGCATGATAGCTAAAAAACTACAGGAAGCAAAGGAGGCTTTATCTAGATTAGAAAGTGGCATATCATCTTTCGGAGAAAAGTTTGGCGTTGCAACAGATAAAACATTAGAGGCTTTAGGCAGTGGTGCATCTGCTGAGAGTGGTGGCATAGGCTTTTCTGGACAAGGAGAGTTTAGACCTGATCTTAGTGGTGCGGCAAAGATTATTTTAAATAAGATAAAAGGTGCAGGGGAAAGTGTAAAAGAGTTTTTTGATACAGATAAATTAGTTGATGTAGACGGCAAAGGTACTATGGTTACAACACAAGACATAGTTAATGCGTACAAATCAGGAGATGTATTTTTACAAAACTTAATTAGTAAAAATAAAGTCGAGGAAAAAACAGTAGATCAAAAAAGAGGAGATGTAGTAGACGTTGATAAGGTTGTTGCAGCAGGCTTCCCCATTAGTATAGGCAATCTTTTAAACAGATTCAAAAGTTCTGGTAAAAAAGATGAAGTGTCTAGTGCTTTTTTCACAGCAATAAAAGACAGAGTAACGCAAGGGATTGCTGACGCAAGTAGGAAAGCTTCATACACTCTTCTACCTTCAAACTTCTCTACTTTATTTAGTGATGTTGTTTTAAAAAACATGATGGGTTTACCTGTTCAAAAAAGTTATGTAACAGAAAAAGATTTTAGTGCAAGTGAATTTAATACTGTAAAAAACGCAGCTATAACAGCCCTTAATAAAGGTAAGATGAACATTGACTATGAAGACTATGGAACAAACAGTAGTGGAGTAAAAGCATCTGAGTTAGTTGGTAAAGATGATACTGGTATTTACGCAGGAGTAAAAGGTGGTGCAAAGTTTATGAAAGACTTGTTTACTGATCCAAAAACAATAATGACATATACTTTAGGAGGAGCGTCTATTCGTATAGATGAAAACGATAATGTAATAGTAACAGATCAATACGATGCAGAAAAGTTTAAGTATGGTTCAGCAAATCCTGGTTTATACGGAAAGGCTAGAAACTTTTTACAAGACTTTTTAACACTAGAAGACCCTAACATAAAAGGGGAAAATCCAAACGCTATACGTTTTGAAATAAACCTTGGTAAAAAAGAAGATCTACTAAAGACAAAAGGACTAGGAGCTAAAACCTAATGATACAGAAACCAAATTTTTCAGCACCAATTCCGGGGCAGTCTCTAACTGGTGAACCAAAACAATACGCTTGGGAGCGTCCTCCTGAGTACAACACACCAGAAGAAGCACTAAAGTTTTACCTGCCAAAGATAACAGACGAAGAGGCTATGGATGATATACTTTTAGTTTTAGAAAGTGGTTATCCTTTGTCTACCTTAGTAAAAGGCATGTACGTAAACGGTGTTATGGACGGTTTACATTCAATAGATGTAGGTCTTCTTATAGCTCCTGTTTTACATGAGGTGATAAAAGCATCAGCTAAAACTAACAAGATTAAGTTTAAAGAAGTTCCTTTATCTGAGACAGAAAGACTAGAAGAAAAAGAAAGAAAACGATTAGAGTTATCTGTGCAGAGGTTTCTGGAAGAGACAAAAGAAGAGGACGAGGGAACAGAGTTTGTGTTACAGGCTACACAAGCTGCACAACAAAGCGCACCACAAGCAGAGGGTATGCAAGAAGAAGCAGAAGAACAACCTACTAAAGGTTTAATGTCGAGGAGTGAGTAATGGGATTTGATGCACAAGCATTTGCTACGGCTTTTTTAACTAAGCTAGGACAAGGCATAGACACTAGGGTGGCTGAGGCTAAAGAGTTTGAGAAAGAAGAAAGAGAAAAAGCCAAGAGAAACCTGCAGATTTATAATCAAAGAAAAGCTAAGATGAGTGCTGCAAAGGTATACGCACAAGCTCTACGCAAGGCTTTGGGTGCAGGAACGGCTGATTTTAACGCTGAAGAGGCTAATAGAGCTATTATGTACTACGCAAAGGATGGAGTAGGCTCTTTACAGACAGCGTTTAATGCCATAAATAAACAAATGTTACTGGCAAAAAGTAATGGCTTAGAGTTTAGCCCCTCAGACGCTAGAGATTTTTTAAATGTAGCAGAAGAGTTTAAACCAGAGAAGATGAAGATGGAAGACTTCTGGAACAAAACATTTAACTTCATACAAGAGAATGAACAGGTTGAGCCATCTAAAAGCACAGAAGGTATGATGGGTAATGTTTTCATGTCGGCTATGGGTATTGGTGCTAAGGATAGAGTAAGACGTAAACTAGCACAAGAGCAGTACATTGGAGATCAAACAATATCATCTTTAAATAGACTGGCTGAATCGCAGGAAACAAGAGACATATTTGGTGGTGTGTATACTCCGGCTACACTAGATATTAGTGCCTTGCCTACCGTATTAGGAAGCACTAAATTAAATCAAATTTTTTCTGACTTTGATAGGTTAGAAAAAAGCTATTTGAAGAAGGCTAACATCGCTGACTATCTAACAGAAAAAGGTTTAAAGACTGATGATGCAATACTTGTAAATGCTATACAAAATGAACAGGGTGACGCATATGAAAACTTTGCAACGTGGGCTAAGGGTAAAGCGTCAGCAGATACAATAAAGAAACACTTTGGTGATAGAGTTATAGACACTGGTATAAAACAACAGCTATCTTTCTTAGACTTTGGTGAAGACGATATTGAAAAAGAAGCCGTAGAAGTAACAGTAGATACAGAGGTAGCAAACAAAGCCAAGGCTCAAAAGGATACTTCTAAACAAGATTTAACCGTTAGTCTTCCCTCTAACATAGACATTAAAACAGATAATGAAAGTGTTTATGTTTATGTGGAGGCACAACCTTCAATGAGAAGAAAGTTTGGAAGACGAATATTTAAAGTGCCTGTTAACAAAGCACATCTTGTTGATGATTTTATAGATCAAGCTGTAAATAAAACAGATGGGGGCTACTATATCTCTACAAATCTGAATGATGTAAGAGAACATATGAAAAAGTTCTTAGGCTCTAACCTGCTACCAGAGGGAGAGTTTTTTAACGTGACAGATTTGCTTGAAGATAGAGGCGTAGATACATCTTATGGTGGTTTCCCTGCTTCACTAGATGGCAAAGAATATGTGGGTGTCACTGTATCTAGAAACAGAGTTGTCCCTGTATATCAGGGCAAGGAAAGTCCAGACGGTGAGGCAGAGTATGTCACAACTAGATCAACAATAAACCCTGTCGACTTAAAAAAATATGTTAAGGAGTTACAATTAATACAAGGAACAGTCAACGAAGAAAAAGACACTAAAGAGTTAAATGCCTTTTTTATGAATAGATATGGCTTTTTACCTACACAAGCACAGATAATTGACGCTATGGGAAAAATGAACAATGAGTAGTTTAGACAATAATCCTTTTATAGGACCTGTTCGAACTCCAAGACCATCACTTAATATAAAGACTAGTGCCGGAAACAATCAAGAAGCACTAACCATGAGTGACTTGGAGACTAACTCAGATTATCTAGAGACTATCAGAGACTATATGATAGATCGTAAGGGTAAACAGTTTGTTGACATGGAAGCTGAGGACGTTGTGGATGCTTTCACTAGACACATGAGGTTCTTCAACGTCAACGAAGCTGTGACGTTAAGTGAAGGTATATACATAAGCAAAGCAGATCAAGATAAAAAGAACAGAGCAGGGGAAGCCTACAAACTATACGATAAGCTAGGTAATGTGTTTGTTAACGATGGCTTGTCTGGTGCTGTAGACGGTGTGTTTGATTACATATCAGCAATAGCCACCTCTCCTTCCACATATTTTGGTCTTGGCGCAGGTAAACTTGTGAGCATGGCAGGTGGTAAAGCTGCTACACAAGCTGTTAAAAAACAAGCACAACTTGCCTACAAAAATACCTTTAAACAAAGTGGAAAAGAAGCGGCTAAAAAAGCTTTTAACTCTGTTGTTAATGACGCAGCCAAAACAAAAGCGTACTACGCAGCAGGTCTTACTGGTGTAGCAGACTTGGGTGTGGCTGTAGACCAAGACATACGTTATCAAAATGTGCTTATGGAGGGTGGTGCTAGAGACGAGTACGATCCTTTTCAGACGTTGTTCTCTGCGGCAGGAGCAGGTATAGGCACAGGACTTGCCATGAGTGTTATACCTAAAACAAAAGACAAGACAGATATAACAGGCATATACAAAAGAACTAAGCGAGCCAGATTTAAAACACAGCTAGGTGTCAGACTTACAGAAGAGCAGAGAGCAAAGTTCTCTAATCGTTTCATATCAGCAATAACTAAGGCATATAAAAACGAAGACAAATATCAGTTCTTCAGAGGCGAGGCTTTTGAGGGAGAAAAGTTCTTTGCACAAAAACTCGCTGAAGATATAAATAAAAACGGCAAAGTTCCTGTCTTTTCTGTTGATGATGCAGGTGATCTGAAGGTTAAAGAACTTACAAAAGAGGGTGGTAAATTAATTGAAAAAGATAAACAGTTTTTTAGTGCTGATTTACTACAGGCTATTATAGGTAACAAAACAGACGGCACATATATTCTTGATATAGCTAAAGAGGCAGGAATATCCTTACCCTCTGGTATGAATCAGGCAGGTCAAATAGCCATGCTGTTGAGGGACTTAAATGAGGATGCCCTTCTACGTTATAATCAAATGGTGTATAACAGAACAGGCATACATCTTGGTGATGTGGCTGACAGTATGGCTAGAAACTTATCAGCAGGAGTATCAAGAAGTATACAAAACTTTGCTCAGGGTCTAGTCGCTGTGCAGGGATCAGCTTTAAATAGCTCTGCAGCTCTGGTAAAAGGTAACGTGAAGCATCAAGTAGTAGAGCTAGAGGCTGTCGCTAGAGAGGTAGCTGAGGGTAATATAGAGAAGAGGGCTGATATAGCTGGATATGTACAGAACACATGGAAGAGATTGCTTGTTTCTGCTCCACCAACAACAGCTGCAAACGTGTTTGGTTGGGGACAGTATTATACAGCTAACTCTGTAGCTGAAGTATTTCAAGCAGGTACGCTAGGTGTGTTAGGTCTTGCCAGAGGTGCAGGACTTACAGAGGCTAGTAAGAGGGATTTAACACAAGCCTTGGCTCTTGGTAAGCTACAATCACAAAAACTTAAAAACTTCTTTGATCCTTACACCACGTTTAATACATACCTTGAAGTCTTAGAGGGAGACCCTAAACTAAAAAGAAAGTTATTTGAAACTTTTGCCGGAGGTGTTGAACGAACAGCAGATAGGTTTGACATAAACGAAGCTAATGTATTGTTCAGGGCAACAGAGGGTTACGTTGATATAGCAAATAAAATATCTGGTGTTAGACTGCAGGATAGTATAACTAAGAGCCAGATGTTTATAACCTCTATAGATAAACAGTTGCGCTTACAAAAGAATATAACTTTTTCAGATGCTATAGAAAAAGGTGACTTTTCTGAATTAACAAATGATGTTGTAGATGCTGCTATGGATGAAACACTAAAATCTGTGTTTGCTAAAGACTACACCAAGAGATTAGCAGATAGAAATATCTTTGATATGCCTGGATCTTTTGGTAGTTACATAGCAAAATTTGTGGAGGACGCTTCTAACACTCCTGGTTTTGGTTTTGTTTTACCTTTTGGTAGATTTATGAACAATGTTGTAGCCACAGCCTATCAATGGGGACCAACTGGTTTGTTTCCTTTTATGGGAGCAGCACTTAGAGGACAAAAACTAGAAGCAACAGAGGCTTTCGGTAGAGCATTAGTGGGTGGTGTAAGTCTTAAACTAGCTATGGACTTCCAAGCACAAAGTGAGGCTAAAGGTTTAGCATGGAACGAGTTAGAAACAGGCAGTGGTGATGTAACTGATGTAACTAATATGTTCCCCTTTTCTCTGTGGATGGCAGGTGGTAGATACATGAACACCATAATGAGAGGTGGAGAGACGAAAGAACTGAGAGCAGACTTCTTGAAGCAAATAGCGATTGGGCAAACCGTAACAGATTTACAGTTTGGTAACGATCTAACTAAAATGTTTGCAGCTATGGAGGGGCTTATATCACAGGGGGATGGTGATGTTGTTAAAAATCTTTTTGAGGGAATGGCAGGTGGAGCAGGTAATGTGTTCGCAGGATTCACCAGACCTTTCGATTCAGCTAACAGATTGATAGGTGCAGCCTCAGGTATGGATACAGCCATTGATAGACGACAGGCAGAGGGTGCAGGTAAACTAACTGTGAACGCATCTCGTTACGTGGACAATATAATAGAGACACTCAGAGGGAGACTAATGGGTGAGGAGTTAAGTGTTGGTATAAGAGAGGGAGAGATTTACGATCCTAGTCCACTGAGAAGTATTACAGGTGTTAAAATGAAACAGCCAAGAACATCTGCTAATATTGTTTTTGGAATGGTTAACTTTCCTGAGTGGAAGGTTAGCATGTATTCTGGCATACCAGAACATGATGCTTTTGTAAACAGAGTTATGACTCCCTTGTTAGAACAAGAGTCTGAATTACTATTAAAGAATAAGAAGTTTAAAGACGCAAGCCTTGCCAAGAAAAGATTAATGGCAGATCAAATGCTATCAAATGTGAAGGGCGTTGTTACTGACGTATTAACTTCAGAGCCTACATCAGAGGATGGTCTAAACTATAGAAGAAAACTACTTGACAGAAAGAAAAATACTTTGATGAAAGAGGCTAGGAAGATAACAGGTATAACAAAACCGTTGAGAGATCTTAGCCTTTACGAGGTAGAGCTTTTAGAGACAGCTACAGAGATAGTAAAAGACGAGCTAAAAGAAAGGGGAGACTAAGCTCCCCCTAAGTTTAATACCATTTGGTATATA
>CEWG01116208.1_pt1 | contig 11462 bp, 13 predicted proteins | sample 361411 | NCBI WGS metagenome assembly CEWG01 (sample SAMEA2622173, study PRJEB7988) | marine metagenome | biome: marine biome (ENVO:00000447); feature: surface water layer (ENVO:00002042); material: "saline water (ENVO:00002010), including plankton (ENVO:xxxxxxxx)" | depth 5 m | reverse complement strand
AAAAAAATATAGATTTTTTAGTCAATATTTACATCAAAGATAGAAAATTATAAATGAAGAAAATAAGTTGGGTAACACACCCACAATATGACATACCACTGCCTAAAAACCATAAATTTACATCAAGTAAGTTTTCTGATTTATACAATGAACTTCATAGAATTGGGCTATCTAAACATGCAGATATTTTTGTTCCAGAAAAGGCTTCTGTAAAAGATTTAACTTTGGTTCATGAGCAACAGTATATTGAAAAAATTAAAAATGGGACTCTTGAAAATCATGAAGAAAGAAGGTTAGGTTTAAAGTGGTCACCAGAACTTGCAAATAGATCGTTTTTGGCAGTAAATGGAACATTTTTAACTACAATTAAAGCTATTGAAAAAGGTGTTGCATGTCATATTGCTGGTGGCACCCATCACTCACATTACAACTTTGGATCTGGTTATTGTGTTTTTAATGATCTTGCATATTCATCAATTCATTTAATTAATAAGGGGTTTGTAAACAAAATTTTAATATTTGATTGTGATGTTCATCAAGGTGATGGTACAGCAAGTATTCTAAACTCACACAGCAATATTTTTACTTGTTCAATACATTGTAAAAATAATTTTCCAGCAAGAAAATCCATTAGTAATTTGGATGTAGAACTAGGTGATAATTTGAATAGTGAACAATATTTAGCAATTCTCAACGAAACTCTAAATAATTGTATGAAGCAATTCGAACCAGATTTAGTCATTTACGATGCTGGTGTAGATATTCATAAAAATGATGAACTAGGAAAATTAGATGTCGATGACCAAGGATTATTATTAAGAGATGAAACTGTACTTAGTTTTTTTAAAGAACTGTCAATCCCAATTGCAACAGTAATAGGAGGTGGTTACTCAAAAGATAATATGGAACTTGCTAAAAGACACAGTACGGTTTTTAAAGCAGCTAAAAATATATTTCTATAAAATTTTAGTATTAAATTTGTTGTCTATATACTTCAAAATTACTCTTCTTTATCTTTATTAATATTAATTTTTTTTCTTAACCAATACAAACCTAAACACAAAAACATAAATGCTATCCAAAGAGCTGAAGTATAACCTGAATATTTTTCAGAGTGTGAAGAAAGTTGAATGATATATAAACAACCAATTATAAAAAAATAAAATACTATTCTGTTAAAACTTGGTAATTTCATATGACATAATTATTAATTAGGAAAAACAATTTTACCACCTGTTATTGGATTTGATATACCTGTTGTTAAAGGATAACTTAAAGGGTAATTTTTTAATGATCTAACTGCAAGAAATGCGAATGCTTCTGCTTCAATAGCATCGCCACGAAATCCAATGTCTTCTACTTTTATACATTCAGTTTGTGTTTCATTTTTTATTTCATTCATAATTATAGGATTATTTCTTCCTCCACCTGAGACAATGATTTGCAAGGGTTTTTGAGGTAAAAGTTTGAGAGCTCTTGATATTGTTGATGCTATGATTTTAGTTAATGAAGCGCAGCCATCTTCTAATTCTAAATTATTAAATTTTTCAAAATTAAAATCATTTCTATCAAGTGACTTGGGGTATGGTTTATCGAAATAATTATTCATCATGAATTCTTTAACAAGCTTTGTATTAACTTTTCCTAATTTTGCAAAATTTCCATTCCTATCCATTTCCCCAGATTTTTTAATTTTAACAAAGTCATCAATAGGTGCATTTCCAGGACCGGTGTCAAATGCAATTAGTGTATCTTTATTTCCAATATAAGTAATATTAGCAACACCTCCAATATTCAAAAACACTGTAGGATACTTATTTATTTTTTTAGACAAAGCTGAGTGATATATAGGTGCTAATGGAGCACCTTGACCACCATGCGCAACATCATTTGTCCGAAAATCGTAAACAACTGGTAAATTTAACAATTTAGACATAAGTTTGCCATCGCCCAGTTGTCTAGTCATACCTTTTAATTTTTTATTTTTAGGAGGATGATGTAAGACTGTCTGTCCATGAAAACCAACTGACAAAATTTGATTTTTTGATATATTGTGTTTTTCTAAAAAAGTGTTAACAGCATTACTTTGCTCTACAGTAATAAGATTTTCTAGTTTAGAAAATATTTTGGGTTCTTTGCCAATAAAACCCCAATTTTTAGCCTCATCATAGGTTTCAAAAATTATATGTCTAATATTTTTGTTTTGGTATGGCACCAACTCATAAGGTCCAAATTCAAAAATTTCTTCTCCATCAGTTCTAAGTGCAGCAATGTCAATGTTCCCATCATTTACTGTACCTGTCATTAATCCAATAGACCAATCTTTTTTCATTTCACCTCCTGCTAAAAACCTCTATCATTTTCTCACCCACCCTAACTCTTAATTCTTCAATTTTAGAGTTATTGTGTCTTGATGGATGAACTCTATTTGTTAGAAGTGTCCAAGCGATTTTATTCTTAAAATCTATCCAAATACCAGTTCCTGTAAATCCTGTATGTCCAATTGTTTCATTAGAACAAAGATTACCTCCTGACCAACCTTTGTTTGATACCTCCCATCCACAAGACCTATTTTTATATAGCTTTTTTTTAATACATTCTAAATGGTTATTAGTAATATTGCGACCTACTAACATATCATAAGCGAACTCTAATATATCATTTATTGAACCAAATAAACCAGCATGACCTGCTCCACCAAGTGCAAATGAATTTTCATCATGTGTTTCACCACAAATTAAGCGGTTTCTCCAAAAGCATTTTTCAGTTGCTGCTATATTTATTCTGTTAGGTTTGAAATTGAACCCATATCCAGTCTCAATATTTTTTATAGATTTCCTAAAAATTCTTTCTAAAATTATCCCAAGAAAGATAAAGTTTATATCAGAGTAAACTGGTTTATGTTTTTTCCATCTGTTTTGTAAAATATAGTTTTTCAAATTATTTGAATTTGATGAGTAAGTATAAAAAGGTTCTACAGCTGGAAAAGGTGTTGAATGACTTAAGCATTGTTTCAATGTAATCTTTCTCTCCCAAGCGTCGTGTATATTATATTGACACAAATCTGGTATGTATTTTGAAATTGGGTCATCTAAAGCGAGTTTATTAATGGAGCAAGCTTTCAAGACTTGATGAGTAGTAAATAAAACTTTTGTTAGTGAAGCTAAATCAAATTTTGTTTCTGTATTAACGGGTTTCTTTTTTGGATAAATTTGTCTTAACCCGCTTGAAGAAAAAAAAGTATTTTTATTGCTATCAACATAACCAAGAACTGCGCAGGGAATTAAACCGCTTTTTATGTAATCATCTACAATTTCAAAAACAGTTTCGAATTTACTTTGATTTTTACTTCTTGTCATTTACGTGTAACTTTTATTTCATTCCAGGTACTGATGATATAAGCATTCTAGTATAGTTATGTTTAGGGTTTTTTAATGTTTTAATAGTATCTCCTATTTCAACAATTTCACCTTTATTCATTACTGCAATCTTGTTGCTGATATGCTTTATAACTGAAAGATCATGACTTATGAAAATCATTGATAAACCATAATCCTTAAGAATTTTTGAAATAAGATTTATAATTTGACTTTGAATGGAAACGTCTAATGCGGAAACAGCTTCATCTGCCACTATAAATTTTGGTTTTAAAGACAATGCTCTTGCAATTGCAATCCTTTGTCTCTGGCCTCCAGAAAATTCATGTGGGTAAAGTTCGAGTGAATTTTTAGGTAATCCAACTTGATCAAGTAATTCAGAAATGCGTCTTTGAATTTTTATAGCATTTCCAAATTTATGAACAACTAATGGCTCTGATAAAATTGTTTTAATTGAATGTCTTGGGTTAAGAGAACCAAAAGGATCTTGAAAAATGACTTGAATATCTTTTCTTAAAACTTTCATTTTTGTTTTTGAAAAGTTAGTAATATTTATATTGTTATAAAGGATTGATCCACTATCGATTTCTATCAGTCTTAATATTGCTCTTCCGAGTGTTGTCTTGCCTGATCCAGACTCACCTACAATTCCAAGTACATCTCCCTTATTCATCTTAAATGATATATCTTTCAAGACTTTTAATTTATTGCCATTTGGATCTTTAAAACTTTTTGATAAGTTCAAAACTTCTAGAATTTTCATTACAAAGGGTAATCCCTCTTAATTACTGGAAGTGGTTTTCCTGGGGGATTTGCTGCAGGTCGTGTTTTCAATAAATCTTTCGTATATTGATGTGTAGGTTTTTGAAATAATTCGTTACAATCTGCATTTTCTAAAATTCTCCCATCATACATTACATAAACTCTATCACAAAAATCCTGAACAAGCCCTAAATCATGGGTGATTAACAAAACTGACATTTGAAATTCTTCTTTTAGTCTTTTGATAATTTTTAAAATTTGTGATTGAACAATCACATCCAATGCAGTTGTTGGCTCGTCAGCGATTAATAGCCGTGGACCACATGCAAGAGCCATTGCTATCATTACTCTTTGTCTTTGTCCTCCTGATAATTGATGGGGATATTTTTTAAATGAAACATTTGGATTGGGAATTCCAACCTTATCTAATAATTCAATTGTTTTATTGGTTGCTGAACTTTTACTTAAATTTTCATGTATTAATATTACCTCATTTATTTGGTCTCCTATTGTAAAAACAGGATTTAAAGAGGTCATAGGTTCTTGAAATATCATTGAAATTTCTTTGCCCCTAATTTTTGTTAAATCTTTTTCATCCTTTAAAAGAAGATTATTTTTTAGAAAAATAATTTTACCTGAAGAAATTTGCATGGCATTTTCATCAGTAAGCTTTAAAATTGACAATGCTGTAACAGATTTTCCACAACCAGATTCTCCGACTAAACCAACTATTTCTTGGCTATTAATCTTAATATTAATATTACTGATAATGTTTTTTTTGTTAGCTTCTATGCTTAGATTTTCGATGTTTAGAATTTCTTTGTTAATTTTTTTTGAATTCATAAGTGCAAATAATTTTAAAATACTCTAGTAAAGTTTTTTTTTAAGGCTAGTATATTATTATTGATATGTACATATTTGTATTAACTAAATTTACTATGGAGAGAATATGAGGAAATATATTATATCTATTTTTGCAGCATTGATTTGTCTTTTAAACATTAACAATCTTTCTGCTTCAACTGTAAATGTTGCTATTGATTCTTCACCTGCCGGTCTTGACCCTCACTTAATAACAGCATTTAACTCAGTTATTATTGTTCAAAATAATATTTATGAGGGATTAACCAATATAGACAGCGATTTGAGTGTTCAACCTGGTTTAGCTAAATCATGGAATGTTTCATCTAATGGTCTTACTTATACATTTAATCTACACCCAAATGTTTCATTTCATGATGGTTCAAAAATGAATGCGGATGATGTTAAGGCTTCTATTTTGAGGGTTCAAAGCAAAGAGATGGCGTCTCCTTTAGCTAGTAGAGTTTCTCCAATAAAGGATATAAAGGTAGTTAACGCAACAACTATACAACTTGTTTTAAACGAACCTTTTGCTGCAATTCTTTCGTCCCTATCTGGTATTGCGATAGTTCCTTCTGAGTATCAAAATGATACTGAAACTTTACAAAAAACTCCAATAGGAACAGGCCCATTTAAATTTGCAAGTTGGCAACCAAATAGTCATATCCAGCTTAATAAATTTAATGACTATAGAATGAATGGATTTCCTAAAGTTGATGCAGTCAAAGTAAGTTTTGTTCCAGAATCGGCTACAAGACAAGTTGGTCTTTCAAATGGTGAATATGATATTTTGCCAGGTGTTGATCCAGCCACAGCACTTCAACTACAAGCAAATTCAAATGTTGAAATCTATCAGACAAGAAATCTTTCATATACTTTGTTAGGAATGAATACAACAAGAAAGCCGCTTGATAATGCTAATGTTCGTAAAGCAATTAATCTTCTTTTGAACAGAAAAGAAATAATCGATGGAGCATTGTTTGGTGCAGGTGTCCCAGGTGGGCCGCTATCTCCTGCATTAGCTACATGGGCAATGGATACAAATAAATTCGATTGTTATTCAAATGATGTTAGCGAGGCAAAAAAGCTAATAAATGATTCAGGAATTAAAACACCTATTGAATTAGAAATTTTAGTTTTACCTCGTCAAGATGCAAAAGATATTTCTCAAGTTATCCAGCAGCAATTGAATTCAGGAGGTTTTGATATAAAACTAGCTAACAAAGAAATTGGTGAATTTGTTCAAGACTGGAAGAATTCAGATTTCGATATGTTTGTATCTGCAAATGGAGGTAATCCTGATCCAGATCAGTATTTTTATAGAACTTTTAGAACTGGAGGATCTACAAATGTATTTAAATACAGTGATAGTGAAATTGATGGATGGTTAGATCAAGGAAGACAGTCAACATCAACATCTGAGAGAAAATCAATATATGATCAAGTTCAACAAAAATTAGCTTGTGAAGGACCTATCTCACACTTGGCATATGGAGACCTTTCTACTGCAGTCAACAAAAGCATCAAAGGCTTTGAAATATACGCTACTGGGAGATTGGCAAGCTTAGTCTCAGTAACTAAATAACCTACTTGAAAACACCCTAAAATTTTTTTTAGGGTGTTTTTTTATCTATGAATTTTAAATATTTAATTAATAGAATTATTGATCTTTCAATTGTTCTTGTTGGTATATCTCTAATTGTCTTTTCAATGATTAGACTGATACCTGGGGATGCTGTAGCAATAATGCTGGGCGCCAATACAGAAATTACTCAAGAAGGCATGAATGAGTTAAGATCAAGACTTGGATTAGATAAGTCTATAATAGAGCAATATATTATTTGGATAAAAAATATATTCCAAGGTGATTTCGGGACCTCTATCTGGACTGGAAGACCAGTAATCTCTGAAATTTATATAAATGCTTGGCCTACAATTGAGCTAACAGCATTATCTGTAATTTTAGGTGCGGGACTATCAATTCCAATTGGTTGTTTTATGGCAATTTCAAGGGGTAGTTTTTCAGAAGTATTGACAAGAGTAATAGCAATTGCAGGACTAACCATACCCTCTTTCTGGTTGGGAATTGTTTCAATTTTTGTTGTTGCAAAGCTATTTCCAAGTTTTATAGCACTAGGTTATGTTCCTTTTACAGAGGATCCTATAGAAAATTTAAAAAGAATGATATTACCAGTTTTTGCTTTATCATTACCCATGATAGCCAATCTATCTAGGTTAGTGAGATCAGCAATGCTAGACTCACTAAGTCAACATTATATTAGAACAGCCAAGGCAAAAGGAGCGAGTAGTTTTTCTATAATTTTTAAACATGCGTTAAGAAATGCATTAATACCATATATAACAAGCGTAGGTGTTTCCGTTGGGTATCTTTTAGGAGGTTCAATTGTAATTGAACAAGTTTTTGCTATACCTGGACTAGGTAGATTGGTTTTGGGCGCAATTGCTGAACGAAATTATCCATTACTACAATCTAGCATTTTGGTAATGACGGCTGCCTTTGTTTTGATTAATTTTTTTGTAGATATTTTATATTCAATAATAGATCCCAGAGTTTCTAAAAATGATGAGTAGATTTTTTACTATTATTACAAAAGATAAGCTTTTAAATTTCTCACTTTTTATAGTTTTAATTCAGATCTTAATTGCAATATTTGCACCTTTTCTTGGTTTTAAAGACCCATACCAAATAGTTGTGGTTGAGAGATTAAAAAGCCCAAGTCTTATTCATTTTTTTGGAACTGATCATCTTGGTAGAGATGTCTTGTCTAGAGTTGTGTATGGTTATAGAACGTCTTTAATAACAAGTTCATTAGCAGTTATTCTTTCATTGCTTGTTGGTGGTACAATTGGCCTTTTAGCTGCCTACTATAAGGGATTATTTGATAGGATAATAATGCGCTTTATGGATGTATTATTCGCCTTTCCAATCCTACTTCTTGCAATAGGCATCATTGCAGTGATTGGCCCAAGTATTTGGGGAGCAGCAATAGCAATTGCTATAGTTTACACGCCAATTTTTTCTAGGTTAATTAGGGGTCCAGCACTTGTAATATGTGAAACTGAATATGTTGAAAGTGCTTTAGCAATAGGTGCTTCTGATTTTAGGATAATTATATTTCATATTTTACCTAATCTCTCATCTGTTATATTAGTCCAATCAAGTTTGTTACTCTCTGCAGCAATCCTTGTTGAAGCTTCTCTTTCATTTCTTGGATTAGGTGCACAACCACCTATACCATCTTTAGGGTTGTCACTTTCGGAAGGAAGGAATTTTCTTCTTCTGTCCCCTTGGCCAGCTATATTTTCAGGGGCGGCAATTCTTTTTCTATCTTTTGGTTTTAATCTCTTAGGTGACAGTTTGCGAGATAGACTTGATCCAAAATTAAAAACTGAATTTGATAATAAATTATAATTTTAGAGCCTCATGAAGGTTCCCTTCAGTTTGCTCTAATATTTGTAATGCTCTATTTTTGGAAAATTCATTTATTATCATAATTGATAATTTAATATTATAATTATTCTTTTGCAAAACTTGACGAGCTTTTTCAACTTCACAAGAAGTAATATCAACTAAAATCTTTTCAGCTCTTTCGCGAAGTTTTTTATTTGTTGCAATCATATCCACCATATATCCTTTATAGACTTTATTCAGTCTAACCATTAAACAGGTTGAAAATAAATTAAGAGCAATCTTTTGGCTAGTTCCTGCAGATAATCTTGTGGAGCCAGCTAAAAACTCAGAGCCAGTATTAAGAAAGATACTTGCATCAGAATTAGTTAGTAGGTCAGATTTTTTATTATTTGAAAATGCTATTGTTAATGCACCAATTTTTTTAGATTCATTGAGTATGGTATTAGTGTATATTGTAGATCCACTAGCTGCTAAACATAATACAACATCATTTTTTGTGATTTTTTCTTCCTCAAAATGATTGATGGCCAAATTTATGTCATCTTCAGATCCTTCAGAGGTTTTTCCAATGTTAATACCAGAGAAACAAAACCCTAAACGATTTTCTGGCCATCCAAATGTAGGAACCAATTCAATTCCGTCTAAAACCCCTATCCTTCCTGAAGTGCCTGCACCAACATAGATAAGTTTAGAGTCATTTTTCTTCAGTCTTTTAACAGCTAAAGATACAGCAAATTCAATTGATTTAAGTTCACTTTTTACAGCATGAAAAGCAGTCTCTTGTTTATTGAGCATTTCTGAAAGAATGGATTTATTTTTCCATAACTCAATATCTTTTAATTTGTTCTCTCTTATTTCTGTTTCTAACATTTGTAATTCCTGTTATATTTTACTGAATTTAAGTTTCTAATGATCTCAAAACATTTTTAGCAAACAAGTCTACTTTTCCCCAATTAGTAAATTCAAATGATTGTGAAGTATCTTTTGGTCCATCTGTTAAAAACATTATAAATAAAATGATATATTTATTTAATAAACTATAATTTGGGTAGTCAACTTTACCAGCAAATACTGCTAGATTTAGAGGCTTCCATTTTGAAAGTAGTAAAAACTTTTGAACATAGGGATTTGTTTCAGGCGAACTTTTATTTTCTTTTCTAGCAACAACATTTACTGAAAAAAAAGCATTAGGAATTTTATTAAGTATTTTATAATTTTTATTAACAAACTTTATTACATTTGGTCTATATTTGCCGTACCTAATACTTGCACCAACAATAATTAAATCAAAATCTGTTAAAATATTCTCATTTACGTCATCAAAAGATGCTATTTCAACTTTAGATGAAACGTCATATATTCTTTTAATATAAGAACATATTTTTTCTGTCTGTCCGTCAACACTTGAGTAGATAATTAGAATTTTTTTCATTAGGTTTTTTTAGATAAAAATATTTATAATTTATTTTTTCTAGCAAAACGAAATGACATAATACATAAGTAGCAGTAAAATCCTCCAGATAATAGCATCATTAGTTTAGACGAACTTGCCCAAACACTTCCCATTCCAGACCCGAATGCTCCTCTTAAAAAGTCCAGACCACCCAGAAAAATTAGCAAACCAAAAACAACAGAAATATGCATGAAAAGTTTCTGCCTTGAAGGGAAAATTTTTGATAAATATGAAAATATTAAAATTGGCAAACCAAGTATACTTGGAATAAAAGAGGTGAATGAATTACTTTCACTAATAAAACTTATGCTCATGCCCCATATAATAAGGAACATTGCATAAATAATAGATAAATCAACAATATTTATATTAAAGAAAGTAAATTCTTTTTTTTCTGACATTTTAATTGCTCCATAGATATTTATAAAATTTGTTACTATATATGTAAGATTGTTACTATTAAATATCTATAATTATGTAATATAAATAAGTATTTTTCTATTTATGCAAAAATTAATTTCTTATTATCTAAATTTTAGAACTTTTTACTTTACTAGTATTTTAATTTTTATTGGTTTGGGGTGGGGGTTATCATTTTCAATAACAAAAATAGCTGTATCTTCAAATGATCATCCTTTAACGATATTACTCTATCAAAATATAGTTTGTTTTCTTTTTTTATTAATTTTTTATTTTTTTAAATTTGAAAATTTTAAACTAAATTTAGAGGCTATTAAATTCTATTTCTTAATTTCAATTTCCGGTGTTGTAATCCCTGGGACACTTTTTTTCATTGCTGCCAGTAAAGTTCCTGCTGGTATTTTATCGTTATCTGTCTCTTTTGTACCAATGCTTACGTATGTTTTCTCTCTCTATTTAAAAATTGAAGTTTTTTCTTCTTTAAGAATAATAGGTGTTTTTCTTGGTTTTGTTGCTATTTTATTTTTAGTTGGCCCTCCAGATAGCTTTGCAGATAGATCAATACTACCTTGGGTTTTATTAGCAATGGTCTGTCCTATTTGCTACACTTTTGAAAATATTTTTATTGATGTTAAGAAACCTAAAAATATAAATTCAATTATATTGTCTTTAGGTTCTACGGTGGTAACAATCTTAATTTTACTTCCCATAATATTTTATTTTGAGTTATTTATTGAAATAAATTACCCGCCTAAAAAAATTGAATTATCAATTATTACTTTAGGTTTCATAACAGCAGTTGCTTATACTTTATTTATATACTTAATATCAAGGGCAGGTGCAGTTTTTGCGTCAAATGTAGGTTATGTTGTAACAGTATCTGGTGTAATTTGGGGCATAATTCTTTTTAATGAAAGCCATTCTGTTTGGGTATGGCTTTCACTTATTACAATGGTTCTTGGTCTTTCGCTTGTTTCCCCAAGAAAAAGAAAGAGAAAGCCAATAAGTTCTTAATTAGAAATAAGTTTAGCTTATGTAAAAATTATTTTTATATTTTATATCTTTGTTTCAAAACTTCTCGCAAAATATTTTTAGATATTTATTATATGGCGCCTAAATTAAACTTTTAGTGTGCATGTTTCCAAGGACCAAAATC
>CEWG01104839.1_pt1 | contig 11466 bp, 4 predicted proteins | sample 361411 | NCBI WGS metagenome assembly CEWG01 (sample SAMEA2622173, study PRJEB7988) | marine metagenome | biome: marine biome (ENVO:00000447); feature: surface water layer (ENVO:00002042); material: "saline water (ENVO:00002010), including plankton (ENVO:xxxxxxxx)" | depth 5 m | reverse complement strand
GGGGTATTTTGTACTAATGATAATGTTGTTGTTGTAGTATCTCCTTCAGGTAATACTAACTGTTGAATTTTAAATGTAATACCAACATCTGGGTTGTAATTAGCACTAGTATCTCTTCTACTAGTAGGGTTATTAAATCCTCCTTCTTTTGTAAATGTTTCTTTTATAACACCATTAGTAACTCTTTGAATTGAATTACCATAAGTACTTTTAGATCCTCCTTTTATAGTTACAGTTAAATCAGATGATTTATTAGTTGATACCCATGCTCCAGGGTCAAATGAATTATTTGTATAATCATATGTAATTGATTCCTTAGCCTCTATAATATAATTTTGATTTCCTCTTTCACTTCTAATTTCTACTTCCATTGGTGAAGATAAAGTATTAGTAAATACTACTTCTACTGTACTTTTACTTAATGGAGGGATTAAATCATAAGTAAATGATAATAAATCTGAATTAGGTGAAGGGGTAGGTCCACTACAAGATGTAAATGCTCTAAAATATACTGTCCCACTTATAAAGGAAGATGTTATTGGAAATAAAGTACCTATTGAAGCAGAAAATATTTCTGTTCTTCCTGATGAAAAATTTATATCATCACTAACTGAAGCGGTTATTCTAGTAGGAGTGTTTGTTGAAGATTGAGTAACATAATTTACAGTAAATCTTCCTCTTCTAGATCCTGTTGTTAAACTAGTTAATAAAGGAACTAAACAATCTTCAAACCCAGGTTCACATGTTACTGGGTTATAAGACCTATTAAAAAATTCTTCTCCATTTAATGATGCACTAAAAGGAGTGAGACCTAAATTTACATCAAAGCTACTTGTTACTTTACTACCTGAATTAGGTCCTGTAGTAAAATATTGAGCTACATGTTGTGATATTTCAAATCCAGTATTAGCCATTAATTACATTATCTATAAAATATTTTCCAATTGATATTGCTCTATTATCTAATTGAGCTTGTGATCCTGATGTTGCTATAGGAGACATAAATAAATAGTATATTCTATTAACATCTCTTATTAAATTTAATCTTCTTCTAAATATTTGTCCACTTCCTATACCAGTAGGTAAAGGCATATTAGCAAACTCATCTTCATGTATTATCATTAAATACATTAAATCATGTTCCATTCTTTGAGTTGCAGCAAAAATATTATATCCACGATGACTACCTGTAGTATTAGTTCTAATTCCTATAGGGTCATTTTGATACTGACTATTATCTGTGTAGGAATAAGCTTCTACAAAAGGAATACTATCTATATCTGCTGTCATTAACCATGCTTTATCTGTTCTTTGAGTAAAATATTGTGCATTATCACTTCCAAAATAACTTGCTGATATTGATCCACTAAATATTTTTCCATTAGTAAATTCTACATTAGATGCAGATGGTGTATTAATTATATTTCCAAATGGATATTCTTCTCTAAACAATAAAGTATTAGGTCCTATAAAACTACCTGTATTACCATATATAGTATCTGTAAATTCATTATCTCGTGCTATAAAGTTACTACCTGAACCATCCGCTATGTTTGTTCCTCCACTTCCTGTTAATGATAAATTTGTAGCACTACCTGTAAAGTTATCTCTAATATCTTTTAAATCAATAGTTTTACCAAATTTAAAATTAATATTAGTAACTAACTCTTCAGTATTAACTTTTGATGCTGTTAAATGTAAAGAAGAAATTGAATGACTAGTACCAAATGATAATGAAACATCTTTATTTTCATAAAAATAATCCATTCTACCACTACCCGTAATAATAGCTGAATTTGTAATTTCACTACCTGTTAAGTTTGCAGGGTAATTTAGTAAATCACTGGATCCACTAAATTCTCTTACTAGTGAAAAATTATTATTTGATCCTGTAAATATATCTAAGTATAATGTACTATTATGATTCCATGTATAGCTTCCTGTAGCACTACCTGAAGTAGCTACTTCTACTGGGGTTTCACTTCCAGAATGTATTTTAACTGTTACCCATTCTGCACTTGCAGTATTAAGAGTATAAAAATTAAGATTTCTTGCTGATACACTACCTGTTCCATCTTCACAAAATGATTGGCTTACTTCCCATGTTCTACCATAGATTTCTAAACTTGAAGTAGAAGCTTGACAACCTAAAGTATCTGTAATAGTTAAACTAGCAGAACCCGAGTTAAGACCTATTTCATCTAAAGAAATATTATTAGACCCTGTAGTTACACTTCCTGTAAGTATACTTTGAGAAGTAGATAGAACATAATTATATTCAGCACTACTACCACTTAAATTTGTAATATCAAGGGCAGTAAAAATACTACTACTATAATTAATACTAGCAGTATATTTAATTTCTTCAGAAGAAGTTATTTCATAACTAAAAAGATAATTACAATTATCATTATCAAATATATATAATTCATAAGTTCCACTTACTAAGTTGTTTGCATCTATAGAGGTAGTAGTAAACCCACCAGGGCCCGTCCAACTCCAAGATAAAGGTTCTCTACCCCCTGTTATAAAAGAATCAGAAGCAGTATCATTAGTATCTAATACATCAAGTAAAATTTGCCCACTATTTGAAGCAAAACAATCTATATGAGTTAGAGAATAGCTAGCTGTTACAGGTGATATTTTACCTACTGTAATTGTAGAAGAACTTGTACATAAATTAGAATCTTTAAAATATACAGTATAAGACCCTTCAGTTAATAAAGAATATGAGTTTGGTAATGATACTGAGTTAGAGAATGAAGATGTTAATGATGCTGATATTATGCCTTCTGCTCCACTTGCACTAATTATTATCTCACCATCATCTGTATCACAAAATGATACTTCATTTTGAAATACCTTTCCATTAATTGGGATAAAAGAAGTATTTAAAGATTGAGTTACTTTATTTCCTTCATTATCTTTTATATAAAGTACTAAAGAACGTGTTGGAGTTAATGAGGCACTTAATATAGGTTGAAATAAATCATTTGAAGGAGTATAATTTAAATCATCAATAGACCAACTATAAGGTGGTAAACCTTTATCTATTGAAAATGTTACAGAAGCAGAATCATTTCCTTCAAAACAAGATTCTGTTACAGAATTTATTGAAGATGTTAATGGCTCTGCAGTTATATTTAATGTTATTGATGCTGTATTGCTTGTATTTCCTAAAGTATTATCTACTGTATATTGCAATTTATATTGTCCCGGAATAGCACTTGATAAATTAGGGGTAATTACTAAATCTCCACTTCCACTTACACTAAAATCAGGAAATGTAAAATCTGTAATATTAGAAGTTGATACTGATTCTGTTGCTATAAATACACAATCATCAAAATCTTGGGATATTATATTTAATATTTTTTCTTCCTGGGTGTTTAATATTGTAAAATAATCATTTCTAGCTACGGGATTACCTTCTATAAAACATAAATAGTCTTGATTAGTAATAACGGCTAAACCATGATTATAAAATATATTTCCTACAGGTATAACTAATCCATCTGCTTTTCCTGCATAAAATGCTGGTGCAGCAGAATAAAATACATCACCATATTCGGCTATTACTTTTATAAAATCAAATAAATTTCCTTGCCCATCATCAGCTATAAAATAATCTGAACCCGAGATAGCAAAAGTTGTAGGTTTTATTCCTTCACTATATTTGTCCTTTGGAACAGATATAACTCTAATTTTAGCTGAGTTTTCTATGAAATAAACTGCTGTTCCGTATAAAGCATTTCCCTCATCATCATAATCAAATTCCTGAGATTGGAAATAAGGAAAATTCCTATAATTTGGGAAGGAACCTGATGCTAAAGTATTTTGGATATAATTATCAAATGATGAAGAATGCCAAAAATAATTAACATTATCTGGAAATTCTAAGCCTGATCTTTCTGGGGTTTGATCAACTGAAGAAGCTGTAATATAATTTTCATAATATAAATGACGAATAGATTCATATATTAATCTTCTATAATTTTGATCAGTAGTTAGATTATCATTTACAGGATCAAAAGGTCGATCTGTAGTAATAGGAATATACTCTCCTACATAAGTTTGAATATTATTATCTGAATAAGATGATGAATCGTACTCATATTGCTTATTAGCAATATAAGGAACCGATTTAATATCAGCTGGATTTAGTTTTTTGTATGCAAAACTCATTCATTAAAAATCTAATTTTACTCTTACAAGAGCTTCTTTAGTGAAATCTTTAACTAATGGTTTTGATAATTTTGCTACTGATAATAATTCTGTAGCATCATTATATAAACCTACAGTTGTAATAAAAGTTTGAGGGTTATTAATTAAACTAGAATGTACAAACTCTCCACTACCACTTATCATAGATGGATTAGTTGTATAATTAAAGTCTGTATTTCTTACTCTAACAAATATATAATCAGAAGTTATTGTTTCTTCTGAATTCATTGAGAATGTTGAGGCTAATTTTATTGATTCAAATAAAGCACTATGATTAGCAACTAATGCTGTGTTTGTTAAATCATCATTAATTACTAATCCTACTCCTCCTTGTGATGCTGATAATGCTAAGGCTCTTGGGTTTAATAATACTAAACCTACATCTGGTAAAAACTTACCATATGAACCTGAAGGTGTACGTCCAGGTGTTACACTTCCTGTAACACTTTCTGATACAGCACTTCCATTTGTACCACTTACTATATCAAATACTCTACCGGCATCTGAAAAAGTTAGTGTACTTATATCTTTTGAATTATCTGTTAATTGGATTTTAGAAGCAACACTACCGTCCGAACCAGATAATGTTAAATTAAAGGTTCCTGGGAATAGTTTTTCTTTATATCTTGCTCTATTAATAGTTAAAGCATACATATCTCTAGAATCGGTGTTTCCTACTCCAAAATTAAAGTTTGTATTTTCATCTCCATTAACTAAAGTTCTATATTGTCCATAAGTTACTCTTGATGGTGAACTACCAGTAACTAAAGTATTATATGGTGCTGAACCTGAACCTGCTACTTCTCCATAAGCTATAGAAAATTGTACTGCAGCATCTGATCTTAAAGATGCTGTTTGAAAAACATCTAAAAAGGTATCAAATGAAGAAGTTTGTGATGAAGTAAAAAATTGTGTTAATGTTGGTACTTCACCTGACCATAGTGTAGAAGTGATTGAATCTGCACTTACTACGAAATCGCTAGTGTTTAAACTTACAAAGCTCATATTATGTAGTTACTTTAGTTATGTTAAGAGGAATAGTTAATCTGGCTCCCGAATCTCTACCTGTAATTGTTAATATAGTATTTAAAGTATTTGCCGTTCCAAATAAAGTATTAACTGTAGTAGCGGTTAGGTTAATTGTAGTTCCAATTACTGTTCTTGATACGTTTGTTCCTACTGTTGAAGTAGAATTTAATGTAGCAGCATCTGTAGTGTTTATTCCCGTTCCTTGGAAAACAGATAAAACTCTTGAATCTCCAATTGTTGCAGTATATCCTGATGCTTCAAACGTTGTATCAGCACCTAAATAATTTAAGGTTTGAGGAGTAATAGATAATGCTGCTCCTTGTTTTAATGTAATAGTAGTATATCCTACTTCTAATACAGGTAATTTAGCAGTTCCTCTTGGTAATGTTAATAATTTATATTTCATTACTTGAGTTTCATCTGGAAATGCTTCAAGAATTGGCATGTTTTCAATAGCTTCTCCATAAAAAGCTGAACCTGATGGATGGAATGGATTATATAAAGTGTAATCTATTTCATCATCAGCTAATGAAAACTGTGTAATTCTAAATGAGCCATCGTTTCGCGCTAATAATTCACGTCCTTTTTTTGTTAAAATGGCGTCAACAGTAACTGTGGTATTGTTTAAGTATCCCATGGTTTATTTTTGTTATATATAAATATAATGTTTTTAAAAATTATGTTATTAAGTTTTGTGACTTAAGTTCTTTTACTATATTACCTGCTTTTTCCTGTAATGTTTGAGGTAAGTCAGCGGGTAATACTATACCTGTAGAAGTTTGTCCTGGTTGTTTTTCAAAATTAAGGACAATATTTGTTTCATCTTCTACTTTTTTTAGTATGACAAATCTTTTAATTTGTCTAGCAGCGTCCGGGTTTGCGGTTGTAAAATCTTCACAAGCCCTAGCTGGTATGTCTTTGTCAAATTCAATAGTTAAACGTCTTGTATTTGTTACTTCATCCCTCGGTATAACACTTACTCTTTTAACTTGTCTTTCAAATGTTATAGGAAATTCTCCACTTCCTGAACCTGCTACTCCTCCAGCTTTATCTACAAATCTAAATAGATCTCCTTCTTCTATAACAAACCTTTCATCTATAACACCATATGAATCAGAACCACTTTCATAAATAGATGAAGTTTGAGTAAAATTGTCATACCAAAAAGACATGGATACAGAAGCAGTTAAAATATTAAATGATCCTGTATTATTTCTTAAGAAAAATGCATTTCCATTACTAGCATCTCCACCATCAACTATACTTGATGTAAATGAAGTCATTGGATCCGAAGGGAAATAGTAAGTATAAGAGGGAGTACCAAAAGAGGCCGCTTGTAAACCACCTATATTTACAGAAGCACTTACTATATCAGGTGTTTCAAAACTAGTTTCAAATTGTCCCCCCATTGCTGATATTGATTCATCAAATATTGCTTCGATTTTATCTGTATTTTTAGGTAAAATTACAGAATTAGAAATATGATAAATAGCTTCTATTAATTCAAAATCTCCGAAATCTGTTGATGCTGAAAATATTGGTGCCACTCCATTAAATGGGTTCCAGGATATAGTATCAAATGAAGCCGATACATTTTTAGGAACATTAATTTCTAGTTCTACTTGTCCTTCTACATTAATCAATAAATCATTATCCCACCAAATACTTTCTCTATTAATAGGTTCACTTCTAGTTAATGTAATAGCAGGGTATCCTCCTACTGATACACTATTGCTTCCACTTTGTATTTGAATGGTTCCTAGAGTAAAATCACCTATATTTACAAATTTACCCCCTAAACTATTAGGTATAGGGAATATATCTTCCTTAGTTAGATTTTCAATCGGCCCAGCTGTAAATCTATAATTTAAATTACTACTTCCTGTTGGATTTTGTAGTGTAGGTAAATATTTAAATCCACCAGCATATACAGGTTTTAAACCATCTAAATATTTTTGGTCTCCAAATAATTGATTATTATCTAAAGATATATCAACTTCTTTTTTAGCATTAAATATATTTTGTAAATCAAATATATTTTCATTATTTCTAGTTAATTCTATAACATTAGATCTTCCATCAATTAAATATTTAATATACACATTAGATCTTTCTGGAAATGCCGATCCAGTTTCTACTATTTCTGAAAAGTAGGCAAATTTAAGTGAATTTAAATCAATTGCTGCAGTTTGCCCAAAAGAAGTATCTCCTACAGTAAATATATTATATTTTTGGGATGTGTTTTTACTACCTAAATATCTAGGGTTTTTACTACGCAATAAAGTATAATTACTATCTTGTACAGGAGCATCTAAGAAAGATGAACTTAATTCTGATAGTGTTCCTAATGATCTACTTGTTATAAAACCTATATTAACAGGAACTATTGGGTTTGATGAGTAATCAATATCCATAAATCTTATTGATTTTCGTGGTTCCGATATGTTATTTAAAGTAGGGTTTAAAGGTATAGCAGAATAGGTTAGCATAGTATTAGAATCTATTTCTTTATCAAAAAAGCTTAGTTCTGTTACTGTACTACTAGTAGGTAAAGTATAAACTGTTAATTCACTACCACTAAACTCTCCAGTAAAAGGTTCTCTTAAATCGTTAAAATTAAAAATTACCCCTGAAGCCGTAATAGTATTAGCTGAACTGGATGGGATTATAACTTCACCAGTATAGCTGGTGTTTAGGTTTTTGTCCATTGGGTTGGATCCAGTAACACTTACTACTTGAGTGGAACCACTATAATCTATATAAGTAAAAGCGGGTTCAAATTTTTCTACTTTAGTTCTTTCTAATATTGTAGGTTTTATTACTAATCCAGTATTTAATAAGGTTTTAGCAGGAACAAAATCCCTTAACATTTTAAATAAAGAATTATCAAAATATGATAATAACCTTATAGATTGTAATACACTTGTTTTTTGAAAATATTTTCTAAAATAAAAATCCTTTAGTTCATCTAATTTAGGATAAGTTAAAGAGCCAGATAAAGTAGGGTCACCTATATATTCATCTATATCAAAAAACCCAAATTGGTTAATAATATCTTGATCAATACTATTTTGTGGAGATATTGCTATTTCTGCTATATCTAAATCTGGTGTGTAATCAATTACTGAACTGCTTAGTTGATTAATTTGAACTGATACATACGGTGACAGTGTTGAACCAGATATTATTTCGTTGTTTAATACCCTTACCTTGTTGTCATTTGTAACAAACCCACCCAAATCTGGTCCTTGGATTGCATCTACTCTACTTTCGGATTTAAAACTACTACCTGTAAAATTATTTATAATAGCAAAGTTAACTGTTGATGATCCCGTACCTAAAAATGATCCTGTAGGAGCAAAGGATCCTGTGACCATTGGGTGAACTGATGTTATTTTATTGTCTCCGTCTGAACCTGATATTTGGTCATAATTTCCTAAAGGTAGTCTATATACTAAATTATAATAGGATGATGTTAAATCGTTATCAATATAAGATGTTGGATTTAAAACATGTTCATCAAATTTTGATTGAGATAAACTAGTTATCCAATATCTAAATTCTTGGAATTCACCATCAAAAATAATATTATTAGGTGCTATTACATTATTACTTCCTGTTCCTCCTAGATAACCTAATAAATGAGTATTTTCTGAAGAGAAAGTGTATTTGCTCCAAGCTTCATTATATGAAGCGGAAGTTGAACTAGAAATAAATAAACTTGAAGAATCTTGATATTGTATAAATGAATTATCCCCATCAAATCTGCTATTTTTAGTTATTAATTCATAGGTAACATCTACTGATCCGGTTTGGTTTAAATTTGTTTTACCAGGATCTCTTCTTAACATTACATCCCAAAATCCTCCTGTAAAGAAAGGTTGTAGCATAGGACTAGTAGTTACATATCCCTGAGAACCGGATAGTATAAATTTCATTTCACCAAATGATGCGGATGTATGCCTTAATTGTATTCCAAATTGTGTAGCACTACCGGTGTTAACTTGAAATAAGGATTGAGTAGCGTAAGATGCTGATGGTATACTAGATGCTTTGAATCTAAATTGTACTGTATCAGGTACTTGGTCCTCTGCTAATGTTCCGTTCCACCAACCTTCTATATTATTCCAATCTTGTTCTATATCTTCCCAATTTTCTCCTACTATAGGCATTAAAGATGGTAACCATGGAATTTCAACTGAACTTGATCTTCTTGTATCTAGTGCATATACATGATTTTTATAAAATTGGGTTATTTGTTTTACATTTTTCTCAATTCCTCCATATTCATGTATTCTTAAAATAGTATCTTCAACACCAAAACAATTTAAGAGAGCTCTTAAACCTCTATATGATCCCTTAGTTTTTAATAAATAAGGTAAATTATGATAAATTCTTTTATATACTTCCTTATTTATATCATTATAAGGTGTAACTTCATTTGAAGCAGAAATATAAGTTTCTACTCTTAAGGATCCAGTTTCAGGGACTAATGATCCCGAAGGAGTTATACCTAATAAAGTAGTAAATACATCCTGATTTGTTCTATTGGAAGTATATAATTTAATACCTAATGAGCGTAAAGTATCTGCTACTATATCTTTTGAAATACCTCTGTCAATTCTATTATCTGCATTTGTTATATCAGTAATAGCCCTTGTATATGTCCATATAGTATCAAAATGTTGACCTAACATTGATACTAATAGTTCTAAATTTTGGTTTTGAGTATCTTCTTGTACATAAGTTGGTAATGTATTCCAAACATAAGTTAAGTTATTAGTATCATATAAAGAAGCAGATAAACTCTGTCCTCCAAAATTTGAATCACTTTCAACTTTAGAACCATACCAAACTGAAGCTGAATTTGATGTTACGCTAAAATTATTAAATGGTGGGGTTGAATTTGATTTAGGCCATGATTTACTTCCTGATTCAAAATATAAGAAATATTCATATCCATCAAATTGTTCTATTAATGTATTAATATTTTCTTGTAAAGTTGCCTCCGATGCAGAAATTGATGTTTGATCCGTTAATGGATTTAAACCTTTTATTGTATTTAAATCACTTTGAAAGGATTGAATTTGGGTTAATTTATGTTTAAAATTAGCTAATCTATCATATGCAGATGAAAATTGGACAAAATTATTATAGTCTGTATAATCTATATTAATAGAAATACCCTTTTCTTCCAATACAGACTGTACTTGTTGGAATGAAGATGTTAAAACTGTACCTAGTAATTCATTTGTATTAAAATATTTAGTAGGGGTATTAGTTTTATCATTTAAATCAATGCTAGTATTAGGGCCTCTTAAAAACTCTATCTCTTCTGTTTCTTCAGATGTAAATTGAATATTAACTTGAAATGAGATTGGATCAGATATCTCTTCTACTATATATAAAGTATCTTTAAGACTGTATTCTGCGGGTAGTGGTTCGTATAGTTTTATAAATATACCAGCTTGTGATGTGTCTTCTGTATCTAATAAACTATTTACAGCTATTAAAGTATTATTATCTCCAAAATTTAAAAGTAAATCAGAGTAAAAAGTTTTTTCTGCTTTAGATGTTAAATAATTAAAATAAGATGTACCTACAGCATTATAAGATAAATTATTAGTTGAAATTTGGATCTCTGTTCTATCCGAAGATATTTCCTTAATAAAATATCTTGTAGTATTGGAAGATAAAAATACAGGCCTATAGAATTTATATAAAACATTATATTCTCCTATATTAAATCCTGAATTATTTAGGTCCTGGTCAGGGTTAATATAAAGGGTATTATATAATGAACTGGAAGGGTTTGTTACTTGAGTGTTATAACTTGTATAATCATAACTTGAAGATAAAAGATTATTGTTAATATCAAATATATGATATTCAATTATATCCTGTTCAGCCCCAAAGTCTCTATTTAACTCAAATTCATTTAACAGGTTTATATCCTGTGATGAATAAACTTGTGTTTCTAGAGAACTAGCTGAAACACTAGAAATGCTTACTTCTTCTATCATTATATATTACTACTTAAGTTAACTATCTCTTGTTGAGCCGATAGTAATTGTGATCTTAATTCATTTATTTCATCTAATAATGCTTGTATTTGTTCAGATTGTCCTGTTACACCTATGTAAGCAGAACTTCTTTTAACTATTTCATCATGTGAACCTGCTCCCTTTTGAGGGATTTCAAAAAACAGTTTAT
>CEWG01135487.1_pt1 | contig 11470 bp, 18 predicted proteins | sample 361411 | NCBI WGS metagenome assembly CEWG01 (sample SAMEA2622173, study PRJEB7988) | marine metagenome | biome: marine biome (ENVO:00000447); feature: surface water layer (ENVO:00002042); material: "saline water (ENVO:00002010), including plankton (ENVO:xxxxxxxx)" | depth 5 m | reverse complement strand
AAACAAAGTGGTTACTATTGTATAAGACCTATATATAACCTCATAGGTTTAGGGTTGCATGCTCGTAAAATGTGGATAGATATAGAAGATGAATACAGTTTATTTGAACTTCATCCAGGAGAGTTTTGGACAGAGTGGTGGACTGGTACACACTACAGCATAGACTATGTATGGGAAAATAAGTGGAAACCTGTACATGCAGCAATAGGTGTAAACAGTGATGACAATTTGTTAAAGTTTGAAAGTTGGCACAAAGTAGATCCTCCACAAATACAACTCCCTAAATTTTTAGACGAACTAGCAGATAACAACATATTGAATATTGAGTTTATAGATAGTAAAATAATAGAAATACATTTGAGACTAGGAAATATGTTCGGCGACTGGTTAGATACTGGCGATGCTACTACACTAATACCTGCTTGGCGCAGCAAATACAAACAAGAAGCAGAACAACGAAAACTAGATGGTTGGAAGTTCAGAGAAGACTACGATCATGGTTTTAGTTATATTGAAGAACCTAGATTGGGATTTTGGTACAAATGAATGTATATACAATATATGCAGAACTTGCAGAGGGCGTAAAGCCTAAGGAGTTTGTTGAACGCATTACAGAATATTTTGCTACACTTCCAACATTGCACACGTTTAGAATTACAAGAATGAAACTAGGCTTTCGCAGTGCAGACCTTGGTGAGTGGCGTATTGACATGGAATTTAAAACAATGCAAGACTTGGATGATGCAATGGATGCTGTGTTATATAAAAAAGATAGCATACAAACACATATTGGATTTAGCAAACTAGTTGATGCAGATAGTCTAGATCACTTTTTATATAGGGATTATCCAGATGAAATATAATATATGGAACAAGTGGGATCCACTTAAAGCATGCATGTTAGGAAACAATTACGCACCTGAGTTCTTTGATGGAGTAGATGACAAAGTAGCAGATCCTCTTAAACGCATTTGTGAGGAAACACTAGAAGATCTTGAGGGATATAAAACTGTTCTACAAGACTTTGGTGTAGAAGTAATACAACCTGAAATGGATCCACGTGAAAGGTTTTTAGATAACCCTCATAGATATCCAAGAGGTCCTTTGCAGCCGCGTGACGCACAACTTGTTTTAGGCAACAACTGTTTTAGTTACGGCGGCGATCATCCTGCAATTATTAAAAAACTTCAAGAATACGGAGAAGTAAAAATACCCGAATCTCTTGTGCCTGCGATCCCTAGTGAAGAAAGATATAACTTTGTTTGTGGTGCAGATTGGCCCAGTTGGGAAGAGTTTTTAAGCAACAGACAAAATCAAGATTATTTTGAAGATTTTGTTTGGGAAGAATTATTAGAGTTTAGCACACACCTTTGGATGTCTAGTGCATGTTGTTTTATGATAGGCACAAAGTTATTTGTAGGTGTAGATCTGGATACAAATAGTCAAATACAAATAAAAAATACGGATGTTATAGGTTTTGAAAAGTTTGATATTCATGTGGCAAGCATGGAAGGACACACAGATGGAAATTTTCATCCGATTAAACCAGGTGCAATATTGAGTTTGTACGATGTGCAAAACTATGCTGAAACATTCCCAGGTTGGGATGTGTGTTACCTTCCTAATCAGAGCTGGAGTAAAATTAAAGACTTTTTAAAACTTAAAAAGAAAAATCAAGGCAAGTGGTGGTTAGCAGGTGAAGAAGATAACGACGAGTTTACAAATTTTGTAGAAACTTGGCTAGGTGACTGGGTAGGATATGTAGAGGAGACAGTATTTGACGTTAACGTTCTTATGCTCGATGAGCATCATTGTTGTGTTAATAATACTAGCAATGAAAAAGTAAATGCATTTCTAAAAAAGCATAAAGTAGAACCTGTGCATGTACCATTTAGACATAGGTTCTTCTGGGATGGCGGGCTACATTGTATAACACTTGACCTTTATAGAGAAGGCATACAAAAGGAATATTTTTAATGATAACAGTTTACACTAAAGATTTTTGCCCATACTGTGTACAAGCAAAAAGGCAACTTGACACAATGGGATTTGAATACGAGGAAATTAATGTTGAAGCAGATGCTAAAACACGAGGATGGCTTATGGAGCAAGGTCATCGTACTATGCCACAACTATACCATGATGGTAAATTACTTGTTGAAGGCGGCGCACAAGGCTTGGCAAAACTAAGCAAAGATGAAATAAAGACTGCACTTGGCGAATTTGACTTTGACATTAGTATGAAGTTATAATAGCATATTAAACTAGCGGTAAATACAGTATGACATTTGCAATAGTAAGAAAAGGTGATACAAACAGTGCTGGCGGTAGAGCAACTAGCGGTCGCGGCACCGTTAAAAGCAGCGGCGTAGAACTTGCTGCTTATCGAAGTGGCGTTAGCAGACATCCATGTTGCGGACGTAAAGGATGTAATAAGCATTGTAATGCAAAAGTTACCGGTGGTGCATCAACAGTTCACGCAGCAGGAAAACCTGTACACATAGTAAGCGATAGTGACACTTGTGGTCATAAACGATCACGTGGCGATAAAAAGGTTATGGTTTACAAATAATGGCATATGGATCAAACACTACTATAAGTTATCTTGGCACACATGCTGCTGGAGCAATGGCAGATAACCAAGGCTTTGCAACAGCAACACAGGATATTGCTGCACGGACTAATATAGCAGGTAATAGTCATATTGAAACAACAGTTAGTGCAGTCAATGCAGTCGGTGCTACTCCTGCAACTATATACACCATGGGCGATGGTGATGCACACGGCAACGGAGCATTTACTGGTGTAGTTCCTGAGGGATTTGCAAGCAACGTTGGTGGTGCAAATACAGGCATGGCAAGTTTACATGCACATGCTACATTAATGTTTGGTGCTAATCCTTTGCAAATGGCACAGACTTTTTTTGCTGCAGAAGGATTAGTAAGCACAAGTCAAGATCTTGCTCCTACATTAAGCAAACTAAAGTCAGGAGTTGAGTTTGGTAAGTTTCCTAATGTAGATAGTTTAGTTTATCCTGCAGACGGCGTATTTCCAAACTACTTAGGCAGTGGATATCCAGACTATCAAGCAGTGGTAACAAATGGAGTTAGTTCACTTGTCACAAGTGCAACAGTAGAGAACTTTCAATTATTAGCAAGCGATTTGACTAACTTAGGCAGTGCATTTGATCTAAGCGACATAGCAAATTTTGGTAATCCGGGACAAATTATTGCTGCACTTTTTACAGAAAACGGATTGGCTGCAACAGGATTAGATATAATTCTTGCTGAATTACAGGTAGATCCAGGCAGTATATATAATTTAGGATCTGAAAATTTTAATGTAATTATGCAGTCAGTGCTTGACGGAGTAACAACTCCAGAATTAATTACTAATGCACAAGTATTACTAGAAACAGATATACAGTTACAAAGTTTAGGTGATTATACAGATTTTGAAAAAATATTTGTAAACAGTAAAGACATCATAAGTTTTAGTACAATGGCAGAATTTAAAAGTAAACTGCAAGCACTTGAGCTAGGAAGAATTGAAACAGTTGCAGAACTAGCAGCATACATTAATGATGTAGAACCGGCAAATTTGCCAACTATTGGTAACAATACTAACTTTGTAGTAACAAGTTACATTGATGATATGATTGCTAAATTCTTAGGCGGAACTGGTCCTTTTGGTGCTATTACTATGACCGATATGATCGGTATACTAGGCGGTGTAGAAGTGCGTGATCATGCAAAACACTACCAAGATGCAATTAATAATTTGCACGCCGCTGGCACACTTACTGCACTAAGAGCACGAATGAATGAACTTGTTAGTGGCTTGAGTGGAGATTTTACAACAGGCTCTGCTCCAAACTTTACTATTACAGATCCTTTTGATGGTGCTACATATGGTCCAAGTGATCCGCCAAGTTACGCAGCATTTCAAGCAGCAAAGATCGCGGATATTGAAGCAGCATGCGCTGCAATAATCTCAGGCGGTGGCGCAGACGTACAAGCAGCAATTGATGCATGGCTTAAACTTTTTAAAAAAATAGCAGATGAAAAAGATTTTCAAAGCCGTGTAGACATGGGCTATGAGATTAGAACTAACCTTATTGACAATGCATATTCATTTGTTACAGGTTTGCGCGGCACAATGGATGATTTCAATAAAGCACCAATCATTAACGGTATGGTCGACGAAGCAGTAAGACAAGGCGATTCAGGTGGTGAGTTTATGCGAGCATACATTAAAGAATTGGAAAACAAACAAGTTGCTGACGATTATGATATTCGTTGGAGAGCAGAGTTTGATGAATGAAAGTAAAAAATATACTAGCATCAGGCTGTAGTTTTACCCAAGATGGTATGGGTGGTTTACCTCCTACGCTTACGCATCAAGGCGGTAATAGTTATAGAGAAGATGTTAATTATCCTGCAGCAACACCTCGATCGTGGGCTAGTTTTTTAGCAAAAAAGATCGATCCAGATAGTTTTGTAAATCTAGCAACCTCAGGTCATGGCAATTATCTTGTTAGTAAAACAATTTATGATATGCTACAAGTATACGATTACAATCCTGAGAATACACTTGTAATATTTAATATATCACAAATGGCTAGAATGGATGTTGTATGCGAATATAACACAGAGAATGATTTTGTTACTTGGACACAAGACATTCTAAATTACAGTTTTTTAAAACCAGATAGTCCTAAATGGTCTAAAGTTATGTATGACTATGAGGATGACATTAAAGAACTAATATGTTATAATAATATTAAATTAAGCAAACTATTTGAATATCTAAACACAAACAAGTATCCTTTTGTGTTTACTACACTAGCAGATTACGAAGATATGCCTGTAATCCAAGAGAATAAAGAGCATTACGTTCAGTTACCTGGCAACGGAATGCAGGAATATGCACACAGCCTAGGCTTATTAGACGAAGATGGATTCCACCCTAACTTAGAAGCACAGGATCTAATAAGTAAAGTAGCATACGATTTTATTTGTGAAAAATATAATATTGAGGAAAACTAATGATTTCAACAGTAGAATATATACATCATTATACATGTGACGAATGCAAAGGATGGTGGAGTATTGCAAGTCATGAAAATTACAAACCTAAAGCAATGTATTGCCCGCATTGCGGTCATAAGCACAGTGTTATTAATGCAGTTGATGTACGGGACGGAAGTCCACGCAGGAGGTAGAACATACACAGGCAGTGATGATAAAGCACACTGCACATTATGGAATACAAATCCATTACGCTGGCCACAAAAGATATTAGGACTGGAACCTATGGAGTGCAGACGTAAAGCAGTTGCTCCTACAAGAAATAACACAATTAACTGTAGATTAAAAAGACAATTCATAAGTCCTGACACTGATGAACGCATGTGCATATATGAACGTGGTGCCACAGGACATACGGATCTTACAGTAGCAATGGACAAATACTTTCAATGTCCGCGCACTCAAATGTGTACACAAGCACCTGGCAGTCCAGGTGATAGAAATACACTAGATTAGGAGAATTCGATGAGCATTATGTGTAGAATATTTGGACACAATTACGCAATTACCAGTGCATTTGGCAACTATGCTTTTTGTACCAAATGCGGAAGTACATTAACAATTAAAGATCCTTATGTGTTATCACCAGGCGAAAGACGTTACATGCATGGAACACTCATGGAAATGACAGACTTTGGATTAGAGGAAGTAAAACATGATAAAGAAACTACTAAACAAACTCTTGACGACCTGGTCAATAATGGGGGAACAGGAGATGGACGTGGCGCCAGGCAAGGAGACCACACCGTTCAATCCAAGGATCCGCATGAACAGTGAAAATATGACCGATGAAGAAAAGCTCAAACAAGGTTTTAATGGAAGCACTTATAGTATTAATGGCAGGGATGTAGACTTTTAACTAATATCGCACCAGTAACCATCTTCAGGTCCATTGCATCCTCTAATTAGTAATTCTAACATTACGTCAAAGTCTTCAGCAATACCAATACTAATACCTGTTAACATCATAAGCAATAGTAGAATAAACGGACTAGGTAGTATTAAAAACCAATAGGTACGAAATATCCCATGACCATGTTCTAATCTGTATGCACGTTTGCGTTGAAAGTAATGTATTACACCTTTAACGCCAGCCTTAATTTTATCAACAACCCATTCGCCTATAAAATAACGCACAGTCCTTACAACTATAAGCACAGGACTTGCAATAACATCGTAGAATAATAATGCAGCGTCAACAAGTAGGTCAACTACATGGTCTACTGTCCACCATGCTTTGAATTTTTGCCAGCGTTGTTTTGTAGCAGATACAACATCCATAGTAGTGTATTTACCCGATAAATACAAATAATGAGGAATCACCGACATGAGTATGTTTTTAAGGTGGTGGTTACTGTTCTGCACTAGTTGCGCAGCACTGTTTACCGCCTATAGTTTTGGTTTTATTGATGCATTAATTGCAAAGGATATTACACGACTTAGTTTTGTAATTCTAGGTGTTTTCTTTGCAGGCAGCATATTTGTAGGTTGGCTAACTTACAAGAGAAGTCGAGGCAAATCAGTTGAAGCAGGAACAAACATCGGCTGGTTTATAACAGAACTACTCCTTGCATTGGGTATGATTGGAACAGTTATTGGATTTATCCTAATGCTAGGTGGCAGTTTTGAAAGTCTAAACATAGCAGACACAGGCAGCGTAAAAACTGCACTAACAGACATGGCAATAGGCATGAGTACTGCACTGTACACTACACTGGTAGGAATGGTGTGCAGCCAAATCCTTAAGGTGCAGTTGGTAAATGTCGAATCTAGATAACAAACTAAAGTATAAAAGCAGTATTGGTTTTACAGACTTGCTATTCAATCTTGTGATTGGATTTGTATACCTGTTTGTAATTGCATTTATTCTTATTAATCCTGTTGCTAAAAAAGGCGATGTAATTAAAAAAGCAGAATACCTGGTCGTACTTGAATGGAATCACGAATACAATGACGACATTGATCTATGGATTCAAGATCCTGCAGGCAACATTGTAAGTTTTTTGCAAAAAAGCAAGGGCTTGATGAATCTAGAAAAAGACGACTTAGGGCATAGCAACGACACTTATACATTAAAGAAAAACGAAAAGAAAGTACTACACTTAAACAGAGAAGTAGCAACACTACGCGGCACACTTGAAGGCGAATACCAAGTGATGGCACATGTGTATAACAGAAAGTTTACAATGGTAAATGGTAAAGCCCACCAGGACTTACCAGGTATAATTGAAGTAACTGTAATTAAAATTAATCCCTATGTAGAAACATATTTTGCTAGAGTGCCTTATATCGAGACAGCACAGACACTAAGTTTAGTTAGATTTAGTGTTGGAGAAGATCATTCATATCTCGGACATAATAACAACCCAAGTGATTTTATTACCAAAAAAGGAGTAAGGGGACAAGGAAGATATAACCCCTATAGTAACTAATGTTTGATTTTAATTTACTTCCATTCTTTGCAAGTATGCTAGTGCTAACATTAATAGTGTTAGGTATTGGTGTGCATTTCTATCGCAACACGCTAGTAATGTTTGTAGTAATTCCTATTGCATTGTTTTGCGCATTTAGTGGCTACAACACTATAACTACTATGCTAGGCTATCCTATAAAGCAAATTATCCCAGAAGATAGTTTGTATCTTAATCATATCGAAAATGCCGACGGCTCAGAACTTTATGTGTGGGTATTAGAACCAGAGCGTATGATGCCAAAGAACTACAGCATACCTGCAACTGATGAAAACAAAAAACAAATGCAACGTGCTAAAGGTCGCAATGAACAAGGTATTAATCAACAAATAGGCAAATATAAAAGTGATCGCAATGGTGAAACAAATGATGGCGATTATATGACATATGACTTTACTATCGATCCAAAAGGATTGAAATAATACGCTGCGCCTATTAGTTAATAGTTTTACAATTTTTATTTAAGAGTGTATAATATGTAAATATTTGTATAGTCCAAAGGAGAAACTATGCCAACATTTGTATACATGACTAGTTGTGACGGGTGCGGTCACTGCGTTGATATTTGTCCAAGTGACATCATGCACATAGATACAACAACAAGACGAGCAGTAAACATAGAGCCTAACTTTTGTTGGGAGTGCTACAGTTGTGTAAAGGCATGTCCGCAAAATGCTATTGATGTTAGAGGGTATGCAGACTTTGCGCCCATGGGGCATAGTGTAAGAGTGTTGCGTGAAGAAGAAAAAGGAGTCATTAGTTGGCGTTTAAAATTTAGAGATGGCAGAGAAAAACACTTTGAAAGTCCTATCCGCACAACACCTTGGGGCAGTATAAAATGTGCAAGTGAGTATGAAGTACCTGACGCAGGGTTACAAGATACACAGCAACTAGCACATGAACCAGAATACTTACTAGCAGACGGCGGCTTACGCATGCCTAGTAAAAATAAGTTTGTTAAATACAGTTACACAGGAGATACACATGGCACCGCGTAATCATAAAAATTGGCTTGCAACACCTAAAGTAGAACACATCAGCAGTGATGCTTACAACAGTTTCTATCTATATGAACAGGAACAAGAACTAATCTTTAGTAAAGTTTGGGTACCCATGTGTCACATCAGTGAGATGTATAACCAAGGAGATTTCCGTACAAGTCAGATTGCAGGACAACGTGTAGTTGCTTGGAATACAGGCAACGGTGTGAAAGCATACCTCGGAGATAATATTACAAGTGTAGCAGGCAACATGGCTAGTAATGAAGCCGCTGGTAAAGAACTACACTGTGAAGTTTATCATGGCGGAATGGTATGGGTTACACTTAATGAAAACCCAGACTGCAGTGTAGATGAGTGGACAGCAGGAGCATTTGATTGTATTGCTGATGCTATTGACACAGAAGAAATGGAAGTATTCCATTATCACAAAGCAGTGATAGATACAAATTATAAATTGTGGCATGACACAAACAGTGAATTTTATCACGACTTCATGCATTATTTTAATAGAGTGAGTGGATTTAATGATGAATATTTCGCTAGAAAAAATATTCCTTTTGATAACGGTCATGTTAACGTTAGTAGTTTTACTGTTAATTACGAAGAGTATGACGGATTTGAAGATCGCGGGGAACTATCTTTTCCCAATCTGCCGCCCAACCAGTGGTACATGGTTGACCTATTCCCAGGATTCAATTTTAACCTCCGCGGGAGTGCATATCGTTCAGACTCAGTGACACCACTTGGACCAAACAAAGTTTTAATTGAGTTTCGTGGTTACGGACTTAAAAAAGATACACCAGAGGAAAGACAAACACGCATAAAGCATCACAATAGTATATGGGGACCTTTCGGCAGAAACTTGCACGAAGACCTTATTGGTGTTGCAGGTCAAGGTACCACAATGCGTGAAGGTACAGAATCGAGAAATATACTGCACGGCAGACATGAAAATTCGACAATACACGACGAAGTTGGCATGCGTCACTACTATGCAGAGTGGGGCAATTTCCTAGGAGTTGATCCTGCAAATCCACTACAAGGACAACTTCAAGATGTTAGTAAGGCTGCGTAAGCGTTTAATGAAACTAATGGACTGGGTAGCCAGAGACAATGGCTGCAAGCACATGGGACGTAATTAACCAAAGAGGCAAATATGAAAGAGTTTATGCTCGTTATCTCTATGTGGGGTAACACAGGCAGTGAATGGGAATACATCGGTAATCAGATGGTATTGCAACAACCCATGACTGAATCACAATGCGAGTACATGATCAAAGAGGATATGTGGGCTGCATCATATGAAAATGAATACTATATGATGTTAGCACAGTGTTATCCTAAACACTGTGCTGGTCAAAAAACTTGTGAAAAATAGTTGGCTTTGGGGGAAGGATTCGAACCTCCACGCTTAAATACATTGCACACATACTTAAACAGACCGTAAACAGCGGCCCACGTCTACCATTTCGTCACCCCAAACTGGTTGTTATGCGGCTATAGCAACCTCTTGCTTTTTATCCATTGCCGCAATCATTCTTGTTAAGCCTATGCCTCCGCCCACTCTTGGGAAGAAGTCATGCTTTAAAAATTCTTCTAGTTCTGCTTGAACACGCTCTTTGGTAAACAGTTCAAATAGTAGATTACTATATGCACCATCTGTGATAGTATGGAATGTATCTCTCATTTGTTCAACATCTGTGCTACGTTCTGCACTACCAATTGTTTCCATGCCTCCAAGAATAACATCAATCTTTCTACTTGTGCCGTCATCGTTGCGACTCATATTCCAGAATGGACTTGTCATTTCAGGGAAGTCTGTTATCATTGTAGCAGTAAAATCTTCGTACATTTTTATTTCATGTTCTGCTTCTATTTCAGTCATATCATCGAGTCCATAATACTTTTGCCATTCTGCGTATGGTTTTGAGGTTATGTCACCGAATCCGCCAAATCCTAGGTATTCGCAAAGTTCATATTCCATATCTTTAAGGTCGTTTATATCACCAGGCATTTCAAATTCAAACATTGGGAAGATAATGTCATGTCTGCCTGGGATAGCATTTGGCTCTTGTCTATAACTTGTGCTGACACAAAAAAAGCCTTTCGACGAAGGCTTGGTGAGCAATTCATATTCTAACCACATCTGACCTGTTTGTGGCAAGGGCCATATATTACCTGCGTAGTTATATGTTGCTACATTAAATGGATCCTCACATGCTGCAAGTATTGACAAACGGTTTTGTGTATGTACTTCTTCAAAACCTTTGTCTAAAAAAAAGGACCTTAATAGGCCCGACGTGTGTGTAAACTTTTGTGGATTGATTAATTGTGTCATTCTTTTTTCCTCTAGATACTCAACCTAAAAAAAATATAGTCAAAAAAATATTGACTTATTTTCCGTTCGTTTATTTAGTCTTGACATGCTTATTCTTCTATGTTATAAATAAACTGCAATGTTGAAGCAAACTGAACGTTGGACAGGACCGGGGGGCGGTACCCCGCGCCTCCACCATAAACACATCGACACTAAACTTATACAAGCATATAAAAAAGTTTGGGGCAAACGCTGGAAACAAAAGTGGGTTGAACACAATTGGTGTGTTTATGATGGGGGCGAAATAGGATCGACTGACAGTTAATAGGTAAGTGGAGTTGTCCGGCGCGAGCTCGGTTAACGCAAGAAAAACAATAATTGCAAATGACAATTATCAGCCAGAAATGGCACTAGCAGCCTAGATTAAAGGTATGCGTGAGCGGGTACTGCTTAGAAACAGAAGTGCCATTTTATTCGAAGAGGAACGAACATGGGTAAGAAAAGATCGAGAGCAACACAAACAAGCAAAGGCGTACACTGCCAAAAACGCAGTGGTGAAAGCAAAGCGCAAAGACTAGAATACAAGTCAAC
>CEWG01058549.1_pt1 | contig 11495 bp, 6 predicted proteins | sample 361411 | NCBI WGS metagenome assembly CEWG01 (sample SAMEA2622173, study PRJEB7988) | marine metagenome | biome: marine biome (ENVO:00000447); feature: surface water layer (ENVO:00002042); material: "saline water (ENVO:00002010), including plankton (ENVO:xxxxxxxx)" | depth 5 m | reverse complement strand
GGGGCACCCGTCTAAGTTACTTATGCTGTAATTTTCTTACGCCACGGTGTGTCGAGGGACCATGATCGAGAATTGGATAAATGTGCAGAGGCATCAAGATTCCAACCTAAGAGCATCAGGTAAACGTAAATTATTCGTCATTGCACCAAATGTAGGCATTTTTGTTGTGATTTTTAGATAATGGAAATAAACATGTTTTAATATGGCGGATGCCAATTTTCATGCCTAAGGAGGAATTCTATGAGTGGACAATTAGCAAAAATTGGATTAATAGCAAGTATCTTATCAGTACTCGGATCATTATACATATACTTCATCAACGAACAAGAAATGTTGGGTATTTTTGTTGGGCTGTGGGCACCAACACTGATACTAATAGCCAATGAAGTCGAAAAATGGGTCGGTAATGAATAGTAATTCAAGCATTGCTTTTGCTTGATGAGTCAGACTGTGATGGATTACCTGTGTCACACTAAGTGGCATTATGACCATTTGTCATCGTCTTTACTATCGTTTTTATTGACTCTGATAAAAGCTACAATCAGTAAGAGGATAACGGCGAGTACAGCAATCTGAATTGTTGTTGAAGAAATTTCTGATGAGGTTTCATCTTTGTCGTTATCGTTTACCGGACTGGGTTCTCCGCCGTTGTCATCTGCGGTATTATCGTTATTGCCTGATGAGGTTACAACAACTGTAAACTCAATGCTAGATGTATTTGAGTTGCCGGAGGCATCAGCACTGGTAACTGCTAGAGTATAGTCACCGTCAGATAGAATTGTAGTAATGTGCTCATGATTTTTCTTGGTGGCAAAATCATCGGTATGAATTACCGTACCATCTAGACTGATCGATTCTGTGGCGCTCTCTGAGGTATACCAAGAGACTCTAGCCTGCCCGCTTTCTAACACTTCCACTGCCAAATTAAGTAGTTCTGGCGCAATATCATCAACTACTGTTGAAGTCGTGAAGTTTACCACGTCAGAGCTTATTGCACCAATTGATACGACGCATTCATACTCAATTCCTGAACTTAAGCCAGTCGCAGTAACCGTATTGGTCAATTCTTGACTACTCCATGACTGATTTACTGCTTGGATTGACTGACCTGCCTCATTACATGTCAAATAACCGGATGCTGCTTGAGTTGTAGACCACTCTAATATAGCTGAATTGGCGGTACTACTGACAAACTTGAAGCCATAAATTTGCTGAGCTATTTCTGGCATTTCAAAGCCAGTTAATTGGGCAAATGTGTGGCCTTGAACATCATAAGAAGACAACATAGCTTGCTGTCCATCTCCATCAAGAATAACGTCGATAATGTTTGGATCATAATCAATTCCATCATCTGCAGCTGGGTCTGCTCCACCGCCAAGTCTCCAAGTCTTAGCGGTTGCATCAACATCACGCCACTTACCTGTGCCAAATCCATCTTGGCTACCGATTACTATGATGTACCGATAATTGGAAACCTCACTACCAATGACATCTTTACTTACGGTAAACGTGATTGTTTTTGCATCAACATCTCCTGAAACATCGATACCCCGTGCAGAGGTGCTACCGGTTTCAGCTTGAACTGCTTGAACTGCCCCCGGCTCTCCTGTACCACTAATGGCAACTTCCCAAGCCCAATCAGGATGAACTTCGGCATTGGCCCCGGTTAACATTTCTACCTCGCCGTAGGAAGTATCACCCTGGTCAACATAGATTTGAACGATTTGATGACTAAAACCGTTGGCAAGTCCCCAAATATCAGTCATCTCATCCATTTCGATGATAAATTGTGCATTCCAAGCACTTTGCCGCACTGTTACTTTCTTTGCGTCCCACAGGCCGCCACCGCTATCGGTGGCGAAATCGCTCGCTAGCGGATAGGTGTAGTCACCGTCGCCATTTTCATCACCAACTGCATCAGTTAATTCGAGTAAAGTGACCCACTCTTCTAAATCAGGAAGAATCAGTTCAGCTGGGGCTGGAGGTGCTATTTCCATGTCTTCGCCGTCGCCATAGGCTAGTGAATCAGCCCATGAAGTGACTACTTTGATTCTAGTTGTGTACCGAGGTGCTAAGCCTATTTCTGCCCACGGAATAACAAACTCATAGACATCATCAACTGCACAATCACCCAAAGAAGAAGTTCCAGTTAGGACCCATTGCTCATTTTCGCCGGTTTTACCCTTAGCAGTGAAAAGGTTCCACTTCGCACGACCGTCATCTCTGACTGTGTCAAAATCAATTGCGACCATGTACTTAGCAGGGAATCCAAGGATTTGATTGCCATAATAAGTGCGGAAATTAGTCTCGACCTCGTTGAAATTTACTGCGTTAGGTTGCATGAAATATATCGCTAAGTCAGGTACATCATACTGCGAATTACGCGAAATTTCGGATAACTCGTTTGCGGTAACTGAATCAATTCGCATGAATACATTACTGGAATCATAGCCGACATAGAAATTCTCGATATCAAAATCGCCACCATCAACCGAAGCATCGTATTTGGCTGCTCCATCCCATTCTCCGGGTAAGGCAATTCCATCTATCATTGGCTCAATTATGCCACCATATGGCACGATTGGTGTTGCGGCACCAGTCCACAAATCTTGCAGATATGGCGGCAAATCTAGATTTATCGCCCGATAAATGTTGGATAAATGAACTTTGAATAATACGTCCCAATTTTCATCATAACCGCTATCTTGGTCTAAGCCGTACCACCAAAACCAGTCACTACCTTCAGCAATGTAGAGCGATTCCCAAGCATTAGATAGCCCTGGATGAGTTGGATTGTCTTCTTCGAAAGCCACCAGTGCTTGACGTGCTTCAACTAAGCGTTGCCATCCAAGACTTTCCTCGGGCTCACCAGCCCAAGTTCGCAAAGTTCCATCGATCCAAGAACCCGTTCCAATGGTTTGAATTTCTGGCAAATCCGGCTCAGTTGCCAAGAACTCGCTAGGAGTTGTAGTGACGATTGTGGGGTGTTCCGCAAGACGTGAATACCATTCGTGCATGAAAGGTCTAGCATTGTCTTGGTGTTGGAATTCTGACATGAACATCCAATTCTCACCATCAAGTGCAACAGTGAGTAAATGCTCTGAGGGGTCTTCACCCGCATCGAGTAACTCTTGCCGAATGTTATCGAGATAAGCGATAAAGTCTGACACTGCGGCTTCAGGAGTCATCGTTCCATATTGGAAAGCAATTCTATCTGAAATTACTCTGTCTCTAAACACCGTTGCGACTTCGCCGCCATCACTGCCAGTCACGACCCATGGCGTTGCTAAATTACTAGCTATGTCGACATCGATGAAGTTGCCATTTACATCGGTTGACTTCATCAAAATTTCTTCATCAGTAACCATCCACTGAATACCAACATCTGAGACTGGTTCAACCATGTCAGGAGATACTGCTTCTTCGCTAGGCCACATTCCAGTAGGCCGGAAACCTAGTTTGGATTCAAACAAATCCATGCCAGTAATCAAATGATTTTGCACATCTTCTGGCCACGATTCTTTACTGACACGAATACCATCTTCCATTGTCCAGCCATCCATCATCAATAACGGCATAATTGGATGATAGTAGGGGGTGGTGGTTAGTTCAATTTGTCCTTCGGCAGCCAATTCACTATACATAGGAAGTACGTTTGCCATGTGCTCATGTTGCTTGTCAATGACATACATTAAATCTGCATGAGAGTATTGTCCGGCTTGCATGAATAAATCAATCAAGCCTTCATCGCGATGACTGAGATTATATTCACCTAGAACATAATCAGGTGAGAACTGATAGAGATACCACAGAACTTGTAAATCGAGGTAATCTTGTTCAGAAAGTAGTGTATCACTCATGATAGTCGCTGGCTTGAGATTGTGAAGAGTCATATCGTAAAGTTCTGAGTATCGATTGCTTGAAGGATATAACCATGATTGGATATGGCCAGTTTCAGATACATTGTATATCCAGCCACTATTCCAAAATGATTGAAATTGCATCGTATGTAATTCTAACGCGGTTGCGTTAGGATAGTCGCCTTCAGGCCATGGACGCTTAGCCATATCAGTATGGTCATCAAGGGGTTCATTTTCATAATAATCGACCAACTGCTCGATAAATGAAGGAACGAGATTGTAGGTAACTTTGGTACCGGTTTGAGCTAATATTCCAGGAGAATCAACATACTCGGTCATCGCATGAACTCTAACCCATGGCATTTCGTAAGTATTGGTTAATTTATTCTTATAATATGGTTGATGCTGGTGAAAAATGATCGCTAAATTAAGTGCATCGTCTACTTTAGTGATACTTTCAGCCTCAAATACTGGCACAGAATTTGGTGAAGTCGCATTATTGACGTTATCAATATGGTAGGAATGTGTGAAAGTTTCTAATCCGTTTGAACTTGCTGGATTCTCACTTGGGAATGAGGTCCAAACATGACCTTCATCTTGCCATTGGGCGTAAACCATGAATTGCAGGGTTGTTGGAGTGCCTATTGCAGACCAGGGGATTGCCATTTCTGTAACTTTATTTTCAGCCCATCCAACATACAATTCTGATGTTGTTAATTGGCCTTGTTCTGCCCATGAGGTTCCATCATGGGAAAAATATTGGTTGTATGATGAGTCCTCAAGAGCAAAACCATAATCAGCAGCAAAGGGCAATGTGTGAGCAAATAAATTCCATTCTTTGCTTAGAACTGAGCCCCCTTCGCTAGTATTGAAGTAAACAAATAAATCTGCACCTTCCGCAGTCGAAGCGAAATCTGTGCCTGTCCACGCGACATAAAAATTGGTTGCATCCCAAGTTACATGCAGAGAAACACCGTTACTATCCGTGCCGAGTTCACTGTCAGTAGACCATTCTGAAACATCACCATCAACAGTGATTGTTTCTGGGGTTGTTGCAGAAACAAAACCCATAACTGCCTGTAAGCAAAATAGTAGAACGATGAAATAGGCAGTTGCTCTCATTGAGTTATGCTGAATGTGATAACTTGAAAGGGTTTATTGTCGACCGTTTACCAATGGGAGGAGAGACTGGAGTTCTTTGCCATGTGACCTCTTTACCCAACGGGAAAATATCAGACGGTCGAGAATTTCTAGAGTTTCTTAGTCAAAATGGATTTTCAAAGTGGCAATTTTTGCCATTAACTCCCCCTGATAAACATAATTCTCCATATGCTTCTCCATCGGCTTTTGCCGGACATTGGGGGGTTTGTTCATCAAGTACAATCGGCGATTTGTCAGAAGAATCATACTGGTTAGATGACTGGGCACTATTCACAACAATTGAACAGCATTACCCTAATAAAAATTGGACACAATGGCCCGAAGAATTACGCAATAGAGACCCTGTTGCTTTAGCTAAGTGGCGGGAAAAAGTTGACCCTGAAATTATTAGACAAGGTATTTTTCAACATGAATGGTTAGAAATGAAAAATATATCCAACCAGATGGGTATTGAGTTAATTGGAGATTTACCGATTTTTATCTCCCACCATTCTGCCGACGTCTGGTCTCATCCCGAATTGTTTCAACTAGACGAGGATGGCCTGCCCACTGTAGTTGCTGGAGTACCTCCAGATTATTTTAGTGAAACCGGGCAAAAATGGAATACTGTGTTGTATAATTGGGAAGAACACGAAAGGTCGAGTTGGCGTTGGTGGCGCGAAAGAATGGCTAGAATGCTGCGACTTTTTGACGTTGTAAGAATTGACCATTTTCGTGGCTTCCATTCCGCCTGGGCAGTGCCTAGAGAAGCTGAAGATGGAATAATCGGTGTCTGGCAAGATGGTCCCAAAGACAAAATTATTCAACAACTAATGGATGTTGCTGGAAATGAAAATAGGATAATTGCCGAAGACTTAGGCATTATTCCTCAAGAAGTATTAGATTTAAGACTTAGATTCAATTTACGAGGAATGGCAATATTACAATTTGGATTTGATGAAGATTTCGCTGAAAGTCCACATCACCCTAAAAGTATCAACTCAATGCAAGTTGTTTACACTGGAACTCATGATAACGATACTACATTGGGTTGGTGGAAGTCAGCTAACCAAGACATTAAATCAAACGTTTTGGCAATGACTGGCGACACTGATGACATAGTAGGTGCGTTGATCAGCCTAGCTAAAGGCAGCGCCTCTGCACTATGCATCATACCGCTTCAGGACATACTACGCCTTGATTCTTCGAACCGGATGAATGTTCCAGGAGTTGAGAAAGGAAATTGGCAGTGGCGATTTGATTGGGATGATTTAGATTTCTGAATTTAATCGTTTAGGGTCATTATCATAACCCCCCTAACTCACCAAAACACGAATGGGACTAGTAGGCTACTTTACCGCAGAAATAGGAATCTGGTCGGAATTACACACATATTCTGGTGGATTAGGTGTGTTGGCAGGAGACCATGTTAAATCTGCAGCAGATGCTGAAATAAATCTAATTGGCGTCACTCTGCTCTACCGAGAAGGCTACGGACGACAACATATCGACGAAACCGGGAATCAGACTGAAAGTTTTGCTGCCATCGACCCATCAGACCACCTTATCGATACCGGCTTAGAGCTAACTTTGCCACTTGATGGAGGGACATTATACTCAAAAATATGGAAGATTGAGGTCGTCGGTGTAACCGGGCACGTTGTACCTGTTTACTTCTTAGACACCCATCACCCTGAAAATTCAGGATATCATAGGCGATTAGGAGCCAGGTTGTATGGCGGGAATGATGACGTAAGAATAAGACAAGAATACTTGCTCGGCGTTGGGGGAGTGAGATTATTGAATAAACTGGACAAAGATTTCTCAGGCCTACACCTAAACGAAGGGCACTGTTCTTTTGCGTTATTAGAACTATTAAATCAAGGCTGGAGTAGGGCTGACTTAAGCAAGAAAATTTTGTTTACCACCCACACTCCTGTTCCCGCTGGACATGACCGATTTAATTGGGATGATGTCAATGAAGTGCTTGGAGAATTAATGCCGGATGATGCTGTCGAACTTGTTAAGTCGGTTGGAGATCCTGAAGGTGGCGCAAGATGTTCGATGTCTCATCTTGCAGTCGCGCTGGCCGAGCAAGTTAATGCCGTCTCAAATCTTAACGCTGAGGTTGCATCAAAAATGTTCGATAATTACCAAATTCACCCTCTAACAAACGGGGTTCACCATATTACATGGACCTCTCCGATAATGGCTGAATTATTCAACAGTCAATTGCCTGGATGGAAACAGAATCCAGCGTTATTGGCCAATGCTGATCAATTATCAAGCGATGATTTACTAGATGCAAGAAGAAAGAATCGCAAGGTTTTCCGCGAACTGGTCAAGGCTTCAACAGGAGTTGAACTGAAAGAAGATAGGTTGACCATTGGATTCGCTAGACGTTTCGCAACTTACAAAAGGGCAAACCTAGTGTTTCATGATTTAGACAAACTGAGAGAAATCGGGGCTGGGAAAATACAGTTCGTATTTTCAGGTAAGGCCCACCCAAGAGACGAAGGCGGTAAACAATTGATTCGAGACATCTATGGCAGTGCTAAGCACATAAGCCAAGATATTCCAGTTGCATTCCTGGAGAATTATGACATGGATACTGGACTTGCAATCACTAGTGGAGTTGATATTTGGCTCAACAATCCTGTGCGGCCAATGGAAGCATCAGGCACCTCTGGAATGAAGGCAGCAATGAATGGCGTACCTAATTGTTCTATTCTCGATGGTTGGTGGCCAGAAGGTTGTCAGCACGGCGTAAATGGCTGGGCAATTGGTAGCTCTGAAGATGAGCGAGACGATGAGCGAGATGCTGAAAATATCTATTCTGTTCTGCAAAATGAAGTATTGCCGTCCTGGGAAAAAGGTGATGAGTTTTGGGCTAATATCATGCGCGCAAGTATTGCCACATCAGCAAGGTTTACTGGGGCAAGAATGATCTCTGAGTACATGAAATTCTACAATTCTTTCGAGTAGTTACTGCTTTCTAATCGTGGTAATCAATAGTATTACCAATCCACAAAATACTGCTACGACAAGCCCGGTCCTTGCAAAGTCAGTGAGGGATGATTTTTCGTCAGTATCTGTAGCAGTTGTTTGAGAATCATTACCTAAATCTGTAGTTATTGTTTGGTTATTTTCACTAGGCTCCTGACAAATTGGGCAACATTCACCCTCCTCTGCTGGCAGAGTAATCCATCCAGCAGGGCATGCATCACAGAATACATCAGCGCACTGGTCAACTGGTTCAATTTCATACTGACAAGTGCCATCGTCTTGTGTTGCTGTAGAATTGTAATTTATCGCAGTAGAATTCGTACAACCTAGCACAGATTCTGGAGGGTATTGGCAAGAGCCATCATCTTCTGTAGCTGCAGGATCGTAGTTTGTAGCTGATGTGTTAGTACATCCTAAAACTGGCTCAACTGGATACTGACAAGAACCATCGTCTTGTGTGGCAGCAGAGTTGTAATTTGTCGCAGTCGTATCAGTACATCCAAGCACTGGTTGTTGTATTATTTGAGCATTTAATTCGACGACTGTAACTGAATTTGCAGGTATCGAAATTGTGCCTGAAGTAATTGTTGCTTCACCAAACCGTACTAAATCTGAATCTGAAAATCCATTATACGTTGTCTGTGTTCCTCGGTTAAGGATAATCGACATGTTTTGATTTGAGTGCGACATATCATAAATTAGCATATCTGGAGTCGCATATTTAGATGAATAAGTTCCTTGTTTGAGTGCAATTGATTCAAATCTAAGTTTACCAAGTGCAGAAATGTTCTCGAATAATCCGCTTTCTCTATCACTCCAGTTTGAGGAGTCACGATACATGTGTCGATTATCGGGATCTGCACCACCATATTCACCATACTCATCACCATAATACAGCAGAGGTGCTCCAGGTGTAGTCAATAACCAACCATATGCCTGTAATGCTGCTTGATACGCTTCATCTGTTCCAGGTTGCCCTGGCAATCCTTGCTCTTGCCACTGATTGTAGGCATCACCAGTTCCAGTGTCGGCTCTGCTGGTTAAGCGGGAAACATCATGACTACCAACATATGGAACCATAATTGAACCAGGGACGTATTGATCTTGACTTCTGTTAGTCCAATAATCAAGATGTTGGTAATTTCTAGTTCCTTGAGTGAAGACACTGTCAACTACTGCATGATATAGCACAAAGTCAGCTTGGCCATCCAGCGAATCTTCACCAATATACCGATTAATAGTTTCATACTGGAATTGGTTGTCTTCTAAACTATCGCCTGACCATCCCATTGCAGTCTCCCCCTTGAGATAATAATCAGTACCTACTGTTTCGAACCGTTCATTGATTCGCGTTGCGAGATTGGTTGCTGCAAGGTCGTCTACGTGCTTTACAGCATCAATTCTTGCTCCGTCCAAATCAAATTCTTCAAGCCACCAAAGCGCATCGTTGATGAATTGCTCCGAAGCATCTCTCATTTTCCAATTCACATCCGGCATGTAAGCAGTGAATTGACAATCTAACCGGTGTACAGTCCAGTCACAATTCGAAGTGCCACAAATACATCCTTCATTGAACCACTCTGGATTTTCTTGATAGTAAGTATGGTCTTCGTGAACGTGGTTTACGACATAATCCATCATCACTCTAATTCCTGATGAATGAGCCACTTCAACCATCTCTTTGAGTTGTTCAGCAGTCCCCAGCCTTGGGTCAACCTGCCTTGGCTCAACTGGCCAATAACCGTGATATGCGGCGACATCGTGAACTCCATCGGCAGCAATTCCTGTGCCTTGTGCATTGGTGTTAAACGGAGTTAGCCACAAAACATTGACGCCTAATTCGGCGAAATACCCAGATTGAATTTTTTGCGTTACGCCCTCTAAGTCTCCACCCATCCAATCTGCACCATAGGCGGCATTGGTGGACTGTGGGTCATTGCTGGTATTGCCGTTGGCATATCGATCAGTCATTATCATGTAGATGAGGGCATCCTTCCAATCAAAGTCACTTTGATTGCCAACCCAGAAGGGAACTAAGTGGTCATATGCTGGGTTTCCTTCTGTATCATTGATTTCCAAGTGTAAGGTATGTTTGCCTTCTTGAAGTAGTGACAAATCTATACTCCATGTCATATTCGAAGAATCCCAAATCGCCCCTTCAAGACCGGATGGAATGCCGCTTGGACCCGCTCCACTAACCCCGGGCAAGAAAGTAATTGTTAATTGATGGTCGACTATTTCACTAGCAAAATTTGGGCGATTTGCATCCTTAACACGGACCACGGAATTCTCAATATTGCCACAATAACCTCGATATGAATTTGAAGGGTCGAAGATATATTCTCCATCCACTATGAATTTATAGCAGTACATTCCTTCACTCAGAATTACTTGGGTTGACCAAACACCACTGTCTTCGGTTAGTGGAATTGTCTCACTCCAATTCCATTCCCCAACTAACTCAACGGTTGATGCTGTACCAATCCACGAAAACTCAGTATGTCCAGATTGATAATCAACATCTGGGTTATCCGCGGTTACTGGAATCATTGGCAGTAAAATTGCCGTGAGAAATAAGAGCGCCATAGACACTTGCTTGTACATCTAATCACTCCGAGTTTCGCTAATTTGTTTATTTGAAAAGGTTATTTGCTGTTTGTACCAAATCATCAATGTGATTACACAGGAAACTTTGAACGAACTCATTCGCAGGATTATGATAGGCATTCATTGGTTTGTCGTGTTGCTGTAGCACTCCTTTATCGAGAATCACAATCCGATCTGCTAAGGTCATCGCCTCGATTTGATCGTGAGTAACATAAATTGTCGTGGTTCCCAATTCATCGTGTAACTTACGTATTTCTGTGCGCATTTGATGGCGTAATTCCGCATCTAGATTAGACAGCGGTTCATCCATTAGCAGAACTTTTGGGCGCCTAATTAACGCTCTACCAAGTGCAACTCTTTGTCGCTGACCACCGCTAAGTTCCTTCGGCTTCTTATCGAGATGTTCTGTCAAATCAAGCATTTCAGCAGCCTCCTGGACCCGCATTTTAATTTCAGTACCACTAAGTTTAGTGTCGCCTTTAGCCATCCTCAAACCAAATGACAGATTATCTGCTATTGTCATGTGGGGGTATAGTGCATAAGATTGGAAGACCATCCCCAAACCTCTAGCACCGGGAGGAAGGTTGTTAACCGTGACATCATCAATTTTAATTTCACCTGAAGTAACTTCCTCGAGGCCAGCTAACATTCGTAGAGTGGTTGATTTTCCACACCCTGAGGGCCCCAATAAAACCAGAAATTCGCCGTCATTGACCTCTAAATTTAATTCTTTAACGGCCTCAAAACCATCATCATATTTCTTCGAAACTGCATTAAACTTCACATTAACCATACAATCACCCCTTAACTCCTCCAACCGAAAGCCCTTCGATGAGGAACCTCTGGAAGAATAGGAATAGTAAGGCAACAGGTAAACTCACT
>CEWG01012105.1_pt1 | contig 11514 bp, 12 predicted proteins | sample 361411 | NCBI WGS metagenome assembly CEWG01 (sample SAMEA2622173, study PRJEB7988) | marine metagenome | biome: marine biome (ENVO:00000447); feature: surface water layer (ENVO:00002042); material: "saline water (ENVO:00002010), including plankton (ENVO:xxxxxxxx)" | depth 5 m | reverse complement strand
CATCATTCACCAAAGAGCCTTTTTGCTCTACATGCTCACCCAAAACTTCTCTTAAGGTTTCGTGTAAGAGGTGTGTGGCCGAGTGATTATTTGCTGTTAAGGATCGCTTTTCAATATTCACCTCTGCTTGGAATATTGCCTTTGGATCGGCTGGCAACTCCTCTGCAAAGTGAATGATTAGATTATTCTCTTTCTTAGTATCAATGATGGAGGTCTTTTGTCCATTTGCTTCAATAAATCCAGTATCACCTACTTGTCCACCACCCTCTGCATAAAATGGGGTGAGATTGAAAACCAATTGAAAAAACTCCTTTCCTTTTTGCTTTACTTTTCGGTAGCGAGTAATCTTTACTTCTGCAGTAGTTTGGTCATATCCAACAAATTCTTCTACATCATCTTCTAACAAATCAACCCAATCGGCTGTTTCTATAGCTGTTGCTTGGCGCGAGCGGTTCTTTTGCTCTTCCAAACAAGCATGGAAACCTACCACATCTACAGCCCATCCTTTTTCAGAAGCAATTAACTCGGTTAAATCAATTGGAAACCCATAGGTGTCATATAACTCAAAAGCATCATTTCCAGTTACTATTCTATCAGCTACAGCCAAATCTTCAAATCGATTAATTCCTTTTTCCAAGGTCTTCAAGAAAGATACTTCTTCCTCTTGAATTACTTTCTCTATCAGCTTAGTTTGTGTCTTCAATTCTGGAAATTGATCTCCCATCTCATTCACTAAAATTGGCACTAAGTGATACAAACTTGGTTCTTTAAAATTCAAGAAGGTGAAACCATAACGAACAGCTCTCCTCAAAATTCTACGAATAACATAACCCGCTCCTGTATTAGAAGGAAGTTGACCATCTGCAATAGAAAAGGCAATAGCACGCAAGTGATCGGCCATAACGCGCATAGCAATATCTAATTTTTCATCCAAACCATAAGTCTTACTTGCTTTTTTAGCAATTCCTTGAATTAGCGGCTGAAATACATCCGTATCGTAATTGGATTGCTCTCCTTGTAAAACCATGCACAAGCGCTCAAAGCCCATACCGGTATCCACATGTTTGTTTGGTAATTTCTCCAAAGATCCATCTGCCTTTCTGTTGTATTGCATAAACACCAAATTCCATAACTCTATTACTAAAGGATGATCGGTGTTAACAAGCGTCTTTCCATCTACTTTTTCACGCTCTTCATCGGAGCGCATATCCACATGAATTTCCGAACACGGACCGCAAGGACCTACATCGCCCATTTCCCAGAAATTATCTTTCTTATTTCCGTTAATGATGCGTTCTTCTGCAATACAATCTTTCCAAATATCGTATGCTTCTTGATCTAGTCCTAAACCATCATCCTTCGCTCCTTCAAAAATGGAAACATACAAACGGTCTTTATCAATTCCGTAAACCTCTATTAGTAATTCCCATGCCCACTCAATAGCCTCTCTTTTAAAATAATCTCCAAAAGACCAATTTCCCAACATTTCGAACATGGTGTGGTGATAAGTATCGTGACCTACCTCTTCTAAATCGTTGTGTTTACCAGACACACGTAAACATTTTTGAGTATCACAAACACGGGCATCCTTGACCTCTCTATTCCCCAAAAACAAATCTTTAAACTGATTCATCCCTGCATTGGTAAACATTAAGGTAGGATCATTTTTAACAACCATTGGTGCTGAAGGCACTATCTGGTGCTCTTTCTCCTCAAAAAATTGCAAAAAATTAGCGCGTATCTCTCTGGAATTCATTCGATTAATTTATTACTCAATTCACAACAGCCTGTTAGCATTCTTTCGCTTAACAAAGCGTATGTGAATTGAAATACTTAATTTTGCAACAAATTTAGGCAAATATACCGAATGAAGAAGGTCAAATATTACTACGATACAAAGACCCTTTCCTACAAGAAGATTGAGCGCTCGTGGAAAAAGCGAATGAAAGACACTTTCGTATTCCTTTCTGCTAGTGCCTTTTTTGCGGCTATAATTGTAATTGCATTCTTTAATTTCTTTGATAGTCCAAAGGAGAAAATGCTGATTCGAGAAATCGACAATATGACCTTGCAATACGAGTTGATGAACGAAAAACTATCACAAGTTTCTGCTGTTTTGGACAATGTACAAGATCGTGATGACAACATTTACCGTGTGATTTTTGAAGCAGACCCTATTCCTAGCAGCATTCGTAAAGCGGGCATTGGTGGTGTTAATAGATATGAAAAACTAGAAGGGTATAATAATTCGGAATTGATTATTTCTACTTCTCAAAAACTAGACAAAATATCCAAACAGCTGTACATACAATCCAAGTCGTTTGACGAAGTGATTGAAATGGCAACCAAAAAATCAGATATGCTGGCTTCCATTCCGGCTATTCAACCCGTAACAAATAAAGAGCTAAAACGCCTTTCTTCAGGTTACGGAAGAAGAATTGATCCTTACTATAAAAAACCAAAATTCCACTATGGTGTAGATTTTTCAGCACCAAAAGGAACAGCTATTTACGCTACTGGAAACGGAACCGTTAAGAAAACTAAGAAGAGTCGAAGAGGGTTTGGAAACCATATTGTGATTGATCATGGCTATGGCTACGAATCTTTGTATGCACACATGCAGAAATACACGGTTCGGAGAGGAGAAAAAGTAAAGCGTGGCGATTTAATCGGTTATGTAGGAAACTCAGGAAAGTCGACTGCTCCACACTTGCATTATGAGGTACATAAAGATGGCAGAAAAGTAAATCCAGCCTATTACTTTCATAACGACCTTACTCCAGAAGATTTTGATCGTATGCTGGAGTTAGCCGCACAAGAAAACCAATCATTTGATTAATGCCTTACAAGGAAAAACCGATTGAAAAGCTATATTACTCCATTGGAGAGGTAGCTGATATGTTTAGGGTAAATATATCCTTACTTCGTTTTTGGGAAAAAGAGTTTGACATCCTAAAACCTAAAAAGAATAAAAAAGGTAATCGCATGTTTACAACTAAAGATTTAGATAACCTTAAAATTATTTACCACTTAGTAAAAGAAAGAGGTTACACTTTGGAAGGCGCTAAAAAGAAACTTAAAGAAAATAAAGAGGATACCATTAACAACATCGAAATTGTTAATCGCTTGAAAGATATTCGCCAATTCTTGGCGGAACTGAAAGAGGAGCTTTAATCCTTCATCAAATATCCTTGCACATAATCCTTAACTCCATCTTCTAAAGAAGTGAATTCAGCATCAAAACCAATAGCACGAAGCTTGTCCATATTGGCTTCGGTAAAGTATTGGTATTTTTCTTGGATGTCTTCCGGTGTATCAATGAAAGAGATATTAGACTCTTTACCCATAGCGCTAAAAGTAGCTGTCACTAAATCTAAAAAGGTGCGCGCCTTTCCTGTTCCTAAATTATACAAACCACTATCCTTTCGATGATGCAAGAAAAAATACAATACTTCAACCACATCTTTCACATAAATAAAGTCACGTAATTGCTCTCCATCTTTGTAATCCTCATGATGTGATCGGAAAAGCTTCATAGTTCCTGTTGCGCTTACTTGCTTAAAAGTATGCCACACTACAGACGCCATTCGCTCTTTATGGTTTTCGTTCGGACCATAGACATTAAAGAATTTCAATCCTGCCCAAAAATATGGTTGCTTTTCTTCCGAAAGCGCCCATTTATCAAATTCATTTTTAGAAACTGCATAAGGATTAAGTGGTTTTAGATTTCTCACCAATTCATGCTTGTCCTCATAACCATACTCACCAATTCCATATGTGGCTGCCGAAGAAGCATATACCAATGGCAGCCCATATTTCACACACAAGCGCCAAAGCTGTCGACTATAGTTCAGGTTCAACTCATCTAAAACAGTAGTATCAAGTTCGGTGGTATCGGTTCTTGCCCCTAGGTGAAAAATAAATTGAATTTGCTTTTCATATTCTTCTAACCAAGAAAAGAATTGTCCCCTATCTATCTTTTGGCTATAAGTTAAATATTCCCAATTAGCTTTTTTGGATGCTATAGAAAAGTCATCTACCAACACTACATCCTTATAACCTTCTTTATTCAATTTTTGAACAAAAAAACTAGCGATAAATCCTGCGGCTCCCGTTACTACTATCATACCACAAAGATATCATTCGTTTGCATTCCACTAAGTTTAAATACTTCTTCTACTGCCTGCCTCCCCTCTACACCTAAATCTAAAGAAAAATCATTCACATAAATTTTGATGTGTTTATACATCACTTGCTCATCCATTTCTTGCGCATAATAACGGATATATTCTTTAGCACTTTTCGGATGGTCAAAAGCATATTGTACTGAACGCTTCAATACTCTTTGAACCTTTTGTTGTTCCTCTAAAGGTAAATCTCGTTTTACTACAATGCCACCAAGCGGAATAGGGAGACCTGTTTCTTCCTCCCAAAACTCACCTAAATCTCGTATTTTTTCTAAGCCTTTTTCTTGGTATGTGAAACGATTTTCATGAATGATAAGTCCAGCATCAACTTCACCATTAGTCACTGCTTGCTCTATATCAGTAAATAGCATTTCTAGCTTATTCTGTAAATACGGAAAAGCAATATTCAACAATAAATTGGCGGTCGTATTTTTTCCTGGAATAGCAATTTTAGAATCGGAAGTAAGCGCAGAATTTCCTTGTTTATGTATCAATAACGGACCGCAATTTCTTCCCAAAGCAGAACCACTGTTTAGCAAAACATAATCTTGCACACAATGTAAAAAGGCATGGTAACTCAACTTCGTCACGTCCAAAATATGTTGCAAAGCAAGTTGATTCAAAGCTTCCACATCTTGTATAACTACATCAAACTCCAAACCTTCCGTATCTACTTTAGCATTTACCAAAGCATCAAACATAAAGGTATCGTTCGGACAAGGGGAAAAACCTAGCGTAAGCTTCATAGTTTAGCTAAATAATTAGAAAGTTCTTGATTTAGATTTTGAATAGCTAAAGGAATATCCCAATTTGCTTTGTCACGTTTTTCTACGTAATTAGAAATAGCTCTAAGCTGTACACAAGGTACTCCTGCATTATGACAAGCCAACATACAAGCTGCTCCTTCCATGCTTTCTACTTGTGGGTTTAATCGATGAACAATTTGAGAAATAGCTTTATCATCACCATGTACAGTGTTAACTGTAATTCCACTGACTGCAGGCAATTTAGTTTGTATAGGCATTTCTACAGTTACAATAGCATCTAAACCTATTTCTATTGGACTTAAAAACTGACCACCGTCTTGTACGCCCATTTCCGATAACTGATCTTGCACAACCTCTACCACACTTCCCAGGGGAATGGAACGGTTAAAAGAACCCGCAATACCTGCATTTATCACCAAATCGTAATGCTTTTCGGAAAGCGCCCTACTCACTGCAATAGCTGTTGCTACCATACCCACTCCTGTCACCAAATGCGGATAATCAGTTTGTACTTCTTGAGCTGTTGCCGATACTATTAAGATATTCATAAAGCAAATATATAAATCTCAGCTAGAGAAATGTGTATATTTGCATTCTTGTAATTAGCATTTCGAAGATGATTCATATTACCAGAAGAGAACGCTTTTGTGCCGTGCACATGTTACGCAACGAAAATTGGGATGACAAAAAAAATCTAGAGGTTTTTGGAAAATGTTCCAATCCAAACTGGCACGGGCATAATTTTGAACTATTTGTAACAGTGAAAGGTGAAGTAGATCCAACAACCGGTTTCGTGATCAACCTGAAGACATTAAGCCAGCTTATAGAGGATAAAGTCATTCAAAAACTAGACCATAAAAACATCAATATAGATGTAGACTTTATGGCTGGAAAAATGGCTTCTACAGAAGTGCTAGCAATCGCTATCTGGAAACAATTAGAAGCAGGTATTCAAGAGGCGGGGGGTGTATTGCATTGTGTGAAATTACAAGAGACAGAAAACAACTTTGTAGAATACTACGGTAATGTATAAGAAAGAGGAAGTTTACAACTCTAAAATCATTGACAGCTTAAAAGATAAGTATGAGGTCATTTTAGAAGAAATTGGAGAAGACCCAAAGCGTGAAGGTTTATTAAAAACACCAGAGCGTGTAGCCAAAGCCATTCAATACCTAACACATGGTTATGATACGGATCCTTCCGAAATTTTAAAGTCGGCTATGTTTGCCGAAGATTACAACCAAATGGTTTTGGTAAAAGATATTGAGCTGTACTCTTTATGCGAACACCATATGTTACCATTTTTCGGAAAAGCACATATTGCCTATATTCCAAACGGGCACATTGTAGGACTAAGTAAAATACCGAGAGTAGTTGATGCTTTTTCAAGAAGACTACAAGTACAGGAACGATTAACCAATGAAATTCGTGATTGTATTGAAGAAACATTAAGCCCAAAAGGAGTAGCTGTAGTAATTGAAGCCAAACACCTGTGTATGCAAATGCGCGGTGTACAAAAACAAAACTCAGTTACCACTACCTCTGCTTTTTCAGGAGCTTTTATGGAAAGCGAAAAAACAAGAGCAGAATTCATGAACTTTATTTCTGTTAATTTATTAAATTAAAAACTAGCAATCACAAAAATCTATGAAGGCATATGTTTTCCCTGGACAAGGGGCGCAATTTTCAGGTATGGGAAAAGATCTTTACTTAGGATCTGAACTTGCTAAAGAACTTTTTGAAAAAGCCAATGAAATCCTTGGTTTCCATATTACAGAAATCATGTTTGAAGGAACCGCAAATGAGTTAAAAGAAACTAAAGTAACACAACCGGCCATCTTCTTACACTCGGTTATTTTAGCTAAAGTATTGGGTGACTCTTTTCAGCCGGAAATGGTAGCGGGACACTCTTTAGGAGAGTTTTCTGCTTTAGTAGCAGCGGGTTACTTAACTTTTGAAGACGGACTAAAATTGGTTTCTAAAAGAGCGATGACTATGCAAAAAGCCTGTGAAGCGAACCCATCAACTATGGCCGCCATACTAGGGACAGAAGATGAAGTAGTAGAGCGAATATGCGCAAGTATTGATGGAATTGTAGTAGCTGCAAATTATAACTGCCCTGGTCAATTAGTTATCTCTGGAAGTAATGAAGCAATTGCTGAAGCATGCAAAAAGCTTACTGAAGCAGGGGCACGAAGAGCACTACCACTTCCTGTTGGAGGAGCATTTCACTCCCCATTAATGGAGCCTGCTCGAGTTGAATTAGAAACAGCCATCAACAACACTTCCTTCATCAAAGGAATATGCCCTGTTTACCAAAATGTAACAGCAAGTTCTATCATTAAGCCAGAAGAGATTAAAGGCAATTTGGTGAAACAATTAACTTCTCCTGTACGCTGGACACAAACGATGCAAGCTATGATTACTGATGGCGCTACATCTGCTACAGAGGTAGGTCCTGGAAAAGTTTTACAAGGATTATTCAAAAAAGTAGATCGTGATTTTCCAACAGAAAGTGCCGCACTATAAAGTATGATTAAGGAGCTTTCCGCTTCCCACTAAATGATGCCAAGCTCTTGTAGTCTGGCATTTTTCGTAAATAGCAGCATGACCCATGTGATGGCAATCTGTCCCAACAAAACTGATAAACCCTTGCTCAATCATCTTATTGGCTTTATTTTGCACATCAATCCCATAATGACCAATTAAAGAAAGAAGGTTGAGCTGCATGAATACGGAGCGACTATGCAAATCTTCATAGTCTACCATACTCATAAATGGATAGCGCTCAGGATGTGCTAAAATAACTTTATAGCCTGCTAATTGTAATTGAAAAATCAACTCTTTAAAGTTAGGTGGTGCTTCCATGAAAGAGGTTTCCACCAATATATAGTTATCACTAAAAGTGAGTAGATTGCCCGCTTTTATTTTCTCTTCAAATTCGCAATCTAAATAATATTCAGCAGCAGCTTCAAGCTGAACACTAATATTTTTTTTTTGCAATTCAATACGAAGCTGTTCCAGTCCGAGCAAAATAGTTTTAGGAGTATTTTTGTAAAAATCAATCATTACATGCGGTGTAGTTATGATTTTCTGATAGCCCAATTTCTGTAGTGATTTTATCATATTGATGGAGTCCTCAATACTATCTGATCCATCATCAATAGAAGGAATAAGGTGCGAATGCATATCGGTTTTTAAGCAGTCGAATCCGATGGGATCTAATGGCTTTTCGAACCACTTTTTAAACCAACTTACCATTAGTTGTATTGCTCTTTGTAATAGTTTTGATATTCACCAGAAGTCACACTATCCAACCATTCTTGATTAATCAAATACCAATCTACTGTTTTGCGCAATCCTTCTTCAAATTGTAAAGAGGGAAGCCAGCCCAATTCTTTATTAATTTTACTTGCATCAATAGCATAACGCTTATCATGTCCTGGACGGTCTTTTACGAAGGTAATAAGTTTTTCGGATGAACCTTCTTCCCTTACTAACTTCTCATCCATAACTTTACAAAGCAGTTTAACGAGATCGATATTTGTCCACTCATTAAAGCCGCCAATATTGTATGTGTCACCTTGTTTTCCTTCATGATAAATTAGGTCTATTGCTCTAGCATGATCCACTACATACAGCCAATCGCGAGTAAACAATCCATCGCCATAAACCGGCAATGCTTTATTGTGACGAATATTGTTGATGAATAGGGGCAACAATTTTTCTGGAAACTGATTTTCTCCATAGTTGTTGGAGCAGTTAGAAATCACGAATGGCAAACCGTATGTGTTTCCGTAAGCACGCACAAAGTGATCAGAACTTGCTTTAGAAGATGAATAGGGTGATTGCGGATCGTAAGGCGTATCTTCTAAAAAGAAACCAATTTCTCCTAAGGAACCATACACCTCATCTGTAGAAACATGGTAAAAAAGCTTTCCTTCCTTATTCTCGTTCCAAAGGTGCCGAGCCGCATTTAAAAGGTTTACAGTCCCTACCACATTAGTCATGATAAATTCCATTGGATTTGTGATGGAACGATCTACATGCGATTCTGCAGCAAGGTGCACTACACCGTCAAATTGGTATTTTTCAAAAAGCTGACTGATATATAGCTCATCTACAATATCCCCTTTTTCAAAAATGTAGTTTGGTGCATTCTCTAAATCTTTTAAATTTTCCAAATTGCCTGCGTATGTCAACTTATCTAAGTTCACAATTCGATAGTCTGGATATTTATTCACGAACAATCGAATCACATGCGAGCCAATAAATCCAGCCCCTCCTGTTATCAAAATTGTTTTCATAGTTCTAGGCAGATGAGCACAAATATAGCCAATAATTCGAATTTTATATCGTTAAGCACTGGAGGATTTATTACTTTAGCCCCAAGGAATTTTGAGATGAAAAAAAGCGTATTCACTACACTTATTTACTTATGCATAAGCAGCTTATTTGCACAAAGCAATAACCCGGTTACCATCATCAACCCACATTACAGCTTACAGCTAGCCGGACTAGACATGGCCGATAAATATGGTATGAGTTCTGGAATGGGTTTAGATTTTATGCAAATTACTAGCAATAACTTTGTTTGGGGAGTGGGAACTCAATTCATTTTTGGAAACGATATTAAAGACACTACTATCTTAGAGCATTTGATGGACGATAGAGGAAATATCTTTGGAGATAATGGCGAAATATCCAGTATTACTCTGTTTGAAAGAGGATTTCATTTTTCTCTTAAATGCGGTTATTTTCATCCTATTATCGATAATACGAAAGGACTTATCGCCTTAGGTAGTTTGGGCTTTATACAGCACAAAACCAGAATTCAGGTAGAGACCAATAATGTCCCAAACTTAGAAGAAGACTATTTGAAAATGTACGATGGGCTCAGCAACGGATTAAGCGCAAGTTTATTTATTGGTTGGATGCACATGAGCGAAAAAGGGAAAGGACATTTTTACACAGGTTTTAATTTCACAAATGGCTTCACCAAAAACCGAAGAAGCTACAACTACAATGTTAATGGCTCCATTACCACAGCAAGAAATGATTTATTGATGGGTCTCAAAATAGGCTGGGTAATACCTATTAGTAAACGTAGTAATCAAGAGTTTTACTATAACTAATGCTTTACACTTTAGGTATATCGATTTACGAGTTCGGCATTCGCCTAGCTAGTATATGGAACCCAAAAGCAAAAGCTTTTATAAATGGAAGAAAAGACAGTTTTAACAACTTGCCACAAGGAGCCATTTGGATGCACTGCGCCTCATTAGGAGAATTCGAACAAGGACTATCCCTATTACAACAGATCAAATCACAAAATCCAGAACAAGAAATAATTGTTACTTTTTTCTCACCTTCTGGTTATAATCATGCGCAAACAAAAGACGTAGTCGATGCGGTTCGCTACCTACCTCTTGATTATCCAAATAAAATGAAAAGATGGGTGAAAGCTTTAAATCCTCAATGCTTACTCTTAGTAAAATCCGAACTTTGGCCTCAACTATTGAAAGCCATGCAAAAAAACAACATTCCCACCCATCTTGTTGCTGGAAGGTTTTCCACTAAACAAAAGCACCTAATATTTATTAGGAAACTACTAAAGGGAATCACCCATTTTTGGGTGCAAGATGAAGCCTCCGCCAAGCAATTAAAATCCTTAGGGATTAAGCAGACAACAGTAGTGGGCGATAGTCGATTTGATAGAGTTTACGCAAATGCTCAAAACAAGAAAAAACTACCGCTTATCCAAGCATTTAAAGGCAAAGGAAAATTGCTAGTGATGGGTAGCATTTGGCCTGCAGGTATTGCACTTTTAGAAAAGACCTCAACTTACAAACTCATTGTAGCACCACATGATTTAAAGTATGTTACTCAACTAAAAAAGCAGCTACAAGGATTGCTTTACAGCCAAGCTGATGAAAGCAATATAAGAGAACCGCAAATACTAATTATTGATAACATTGGGCTATTGGCAAGTATTTACAAATATGCTGATGTAGCTTATATAGGCGGTGCTTTTGGTAGTGGTTTGCATAATATTTTAGAAGCAGCGGTATATGGGTGTCCTTTACTGTTTGGACCAAAGCACCAAAACTTTCCAGAAGCAGGAGAACTGATAAGTATTGGTGGTGCTAAAAGCATCAGCAATAAAGAAACATTCCAAAAAGCAGTAACCGATTATTTGGAGGAAGCTCCAAAAGATGCTATTCTAAAGTATTGCGAAAACAAAAGAGGCGCTAGCAAAAAAATGTGGCAAGGAATTTTTAACTAAGCCACTACCCATTAATAATATCAATATGTTAGAGCGTTTAAAAACAAAAAATGGGATAAATCTAAAAAAGAAGATTTATCCCAGTGAGTACTCGAGGCGGGACTTGAACCCGCACGGACATTACTGTCCATTGGATTTTAAGTCCAACGTGTCTACCAATTCCACCACTCGAGCATGGTAGTAAAAAATCCTCTTTAAGAGGACTTTTCGAGCGAGTGATGGGATTTGAACCCACGACCCTCACCTTGGCAAGGTGATGCTCTACCCCTGAGCT
>CEWG01005209.1_pt1 | contig 11529 bp, 12 predicted proteins | sample 361411 | NCBI WGS metagenome assembly CEWG01 (sample SAMEA2622173, study PRJEB7988) | marine metagenome | biome: marine biome (ENVO:00000447); feature: surface water layer (ENVO:00002042); material: "saline water (ENVO:00002010), including plankton (ENVO:xxxxxxxx)" | depth 5 m | reverse complement strand
AGAGTTCGGCACAGGTGGTAGCATGTCGTGAATTCGAACATGGCACGTTTTCGGTTCCGGAAATTCGTCCATTGTCCCGATGCCTATGAGGAATCGTTGTGCTTCCGCAGGGACCGGTATTTCGTTGTGTTCTCCTTCAATTTGGACGTAAATTTTTCCTGGGTCATGCTGCATGTAAGGTTGCAGGGCTGAGGGGAAGACGCGAAGAGTAGCAGCGTGCGTTTTGGCCAACCTCTTCATTGACGATGCTGGCGCCTCAAACACAACGCCCTCCAACAACGCCCTTGAGAGGAGGGAGTGGGCAATGGAATGTTCTGGATTGACCAGGACGCACACGGTGCTCATGCTCAGACGAGGTGGGTCTAATTCATCAACGCTCCCGGTCAGCGACCACCTCTGATTTCACGATAGAAAGACAGAGAAAACCATCAATATTATTCAAAATTCAATTGATTTATTGTAATTTTAATCATGAAATCGAGGCGAACGAAGCCCGAGTATGCTTTGAACAAGCCAGATTGGTGAAACCAATTGGGTGTACGTTCGATTTCAATTTCTATTACATGCATATTCCTATTGCATATTTGCGCGTTATGCGACATTCAAAATCAAATAATTTTCTATATTTCAATTGGTTGAATCTAAAATTATGCGTCAAATACAATTGGAAATGATATTTTATCCTACGAAGATTATATTAGGTGCCGAGGTGGACATTGGGGTAAGCCGAACAAAAATCGGCAGGAGAGATGGGAAATGAAAAACACAGATTACGACATTCAGGAGTTAATCCAACGGGATGTTTATGTCAACGATACCAAAGTAGGAACGATTGTGGGTGAACGGCACCACCCAAACGAGGCCCGTGTGAAGTCCATGCGGATTCAAGTGGCCCCCGACGTTGCTGACGAATACATGAGGAAACCAGCGGAATTGGCGCCGTTGCCCAAAGAATTGGTGCACAGCATCCGTGGCGATGGAACAGTCAAGCTATCGAAATCAATGCGAGAATTGCAACGCCGGTGGCGAAACACGGTTCGAATTGATGAGAAGCTTTACGCTCCGGATGAAATGCTTGACAGAGCCGTCTTGGACAATCAAGGCGAGGAGATCGGCGTCATTACCGGCCTCTTCCGAGTGAAGCGCACGTACAAGGGTGTCATCGTCACCACACGCATGCGCATGCAGATGGAATTTGGCGTGGATGAACAAATCCGCATTCCAATTACCGCCTTGGCTCGAACCCGTGAGCGTTTGGATGAAGTGGTGCTTTCTCGTACCTTTGAGAAGGTCATGCAGTTGCCGTCGTACATCACGATCAACAGCATGGAAGAAGAGTGAATCTTTCGTTCAGAGGGTGCCGTTCGCAGGCCGTCATGCTTATGACGGGGCTTCAAGTCGGCGGGTTTACCCATGCGCGGGTGGCTTAGTCGGTTAGAGCACCCGGCTGATAACCGGGAGGTCGCAGGTTCAAGTCCTGCCTCGCGCACTTCTACGTTCCCTGACGCGTCTCGCAAAGAACATGAAGGGCCTGCTACTGGGTCTGCTTGAGGGGATGGCATGGTCGTCGTATCGGGGAGCAACGCAACCACCATGGCCGCCGAGCTCGCCAATTCCTTGGGTTGGGAACACCACCCACTTGAGACAAGGCGCTTCCCCGACACAGAAGGCTACATTCGCATCCCCACTGAAACCATTGATGCGCTCCGAAACGAGCCAGTGGTTGTCGTGTCCAACACCTTTCCAGACTCTGGTATTGTTGAAACCTTGTTGATGTTGGACGCCGTGCAGGACGTTCGTCAAGGTCGTTTGCAAAATTTACGAGAAATTGGTCCTCAGACCCTCCCTGACGTCGGAAAAGGTGTCATTTTGGCGATTCCGTATTTCGGATACTCCCGACAGGACAAGCGATTCAAGCCTGGTGAGTCCATTTCTGCCCGTGCCATCGCTGAAATGTTGGCGACCCGCTGTGACGGAATGGTCTTGCTTGACCTTCACGCCCCCGCTGTGTTGAGCCAGTTGTCCGTTCCCGTCGCCTTTACCACGGCCATGCCTGAACTGGCAGTCCACCTCAAACAAACCGTCAGCCCGGATTTCATTCTCTCTCCGGACAAGGGAGCGATTGATCGAGCCTCAAGCGTTGCTCAACAAATCGGCTGCGAATTCTCCTACCTCGAGAAAACCCGAATCGACGCTCACACCATTGTTCACAAGGCAAAAGACTTGGACGTTGCTGGAAAATCGGTCGCCATCGTCGACGACATGATCGCTACGGGCGGGACCATTTGCAGAGCTGCCGAAGCGCTCAGGAGCCAAGGAGCTGTCCAAGTTCACGCAGCTTGCAGCCACGGTCTGTTCACCGGCGGGGCCATCGCCCGGTTGCTTCGCTACGTGGATGGTGTTCATGCAACCGGCTCGCTCCCAAACGCCAGGGACCTCATATCCGGTGGTCCGGCGCTCGCCCGAGGCGTCAACCAGGTGATGGGCGAACTTGGCCTCGATGCGTAAAAACGAACGACTGCTCTCCATTTGAAACAAATCCATTCAATTTGAGGACCGATACGTGTTCCGTTGTGTTTATATCCGCGAGGTCGTGCGGAGGGATGCCCCTATCATGAGGAAGGAGAGATTCCAATGAGTGTACATGTGCAATTTGAAACCCCAGAAGACCTAGCAAACAAAATTTACGACATGATCGACCTGAACAAAAACGGTCGTGTCAAGAAAGGAAGCAACGAAGTCACCAAATCCGCCGAGCGCGGTACGGCCCAATTCATCATCCTCGCCGAGGACGTGAACCCCCCCGAGTTGCTTGCTCACATTCCATTGATTTGCAAAGAGAAAGGCATCCCCTTCGGATACGTGCCGAGCCAGGAATTCCTCGCTAAGGCCATCAACATGCCAAAAGACACCTCTGCAGCCTCCGTTGCCGTGATGGAAATCACCAAAGGCGCCCAAGAAAAGTTCCACGAAGTCGTTGAGGAAATCAAACTCCTCATGAACGATTGAGTCGACATTACGAGATGATCAACATGAGTGAAGAACTTGGTGGATGGCCCGCAGAAGTGGTCGAAATCGTGGGACGAACCGGAATGACCGGGGAAGCCACTCAAGTCAAGGTGCGAGTTAATGACGCTCCCAATCCACGGGACGTTGGTCGCATCATCAGTCGGAACGTCGTTGGGCCAATTCGTGTCGGCGATATTCTGATGCTCAAGGACACGGGCCGTGAAGCTCGTAAACTCAATGCACGGTGATGCCACATGCCAGAACGACGAATTTGCAACTTTACAGGCGAAGAAATTGAACCCGGCACGGGCATGATGTTTGTCCGCAAAGACGGCAGTGTTCTCTGGTTCAAGAGCAGCAAAGCTCGGAAGAATCAACTCCAACTGAAGCGCAACGCTCGACGTGTCAAGTGGACTCGCCACTACGTCAAGGGCGGCATTCAGTGAGCTTCTAGCCAGCGCCCAGCCTCACAGCAACGCCCATAAACAGGACCGATTTGGGTCGGCATGGTGAACACCATGGAAACCACCTATGTTATGATCAAGCCCGATGGCGTACAACGAGGACTAATCAGCGAAATTATCGGCCGTTTTGAGCGAAAAGGACTCAAATTGGTCGGCTTGAAAGCGATGGTTCCAACCGAAGAAATTGCCCGTGCTCATTACGATGTTCACAAAGAGCGACCCTTCTTCCCCGGTCTCATCAAATTCGTCACCTCAGGACCCGTGGTCTGCATGGCTTGGGAAGGTGTCGAAGCCATCGGCGTGGCCCGCAAGCTCATTGGTGCTACCAACGGTCGAAACGCTGACCCTGGTACCATCCGTGGCGATTTTGGAATGGACATGGGCTACAACATGATTCACGGTTCTGACGCACCCGAAACAGCTGAGTTCGAGTTGGGTCTGTGGTTCCCAGAGGGCTTGATGTCCTGGGAAAACACGATGGGCGCTTGGGTTTACGAGTGAACCCTCATAACACCCTCATTCCGGTGGGTTGAGCATGACCGTTGACGAGGCAGCTGACGCGGATGAGGCGCCAGCGCTGCCGCGCGGCCACAACCGTCAACCGATTGTCTCAGTGCTTGGCCACGTCGACCACGGGAAGACAAGCTTGCTCGACATGGTCCGTTCCATCGGAAGCCAACGTCAAGCCAGCGTCATGGACCGTGAAGCAGGCGGCATCACTCAGCACATTGGAGCGACAGAGGTTCCGGCGGATGTCCTGAACGAAACCTGTGCGGCCATGCTTGGGGGCAAGAATTTCAAATCCCCCGGATTGTTATTCATTGATACACCAGGGCACCACTCCTTCGCTTCACTGCGAAATCGCGGGGGTTCGGTGGCGGACATCGCCGTCCTGGTTGTAGACATCATGGAAGGCCTCCAACCCCAAACGATTGAATCTCTAAACATTCTCAAGGAGACCCGTACGCCTTTCGTCATCGCAGGCAACAAAGTCGACCGTCTTCACGGTTGGCGGTGTGAACAGGGTCGTTCATTCATTGAGTCGTTCCAAGCCCAGCGAGAAGATGTTCAGGCGTTGTTTGAGGACCGATATTGGAAAACCGTTGGTCAATTTTCTGAACATGGATTCAATCTTGAGCGATACGACAAAATTCGCGATTTCCGTCAAAATGTAGCCCTCGTACCCATGTCGGCCAAGGAAGGTGAAGGACTCCAAGATTTGTTGGCCGTCACCGTTGGGCTTGCTGAGCGTTTCCTTGAGGACCGCCTAACCGATACCTTGGGTTCCGCATTGGGTACGGTACTGGAAATGAGGGATGAGGTTGGCATGGGGAAAACCTTGGATATCATCCTCTACAGAGGAGAATTAAGCGTTGGTGATACGATTATGCTAGCAGGCCAAGACGGGCCGTTTACGACCCACATCAAAGGCCTCAAACGGCCTCAGGGCATGGCTGAGATGCGTGATGCTGGGAAGCGTTGGGTCAATTTTGATACCGTCGAAGCGGCTTGCGGTGTGAAAATTGTTGCTCCAAAATTAGAGGCGACCATCGCCGGAACCACCCTCCATCTCGCCAACACAGCGGACGAGATTGAAACGGCCGAAGAAGCCATACGCGAGGAATGGCGTGCGATTTTTGACACCATGCCCGTGATGTGCTCTTCATGCAACGAGATTTTCGCTCGTCAAGATTTTGCATCACACACTGCTTCAGGACCGTGCCGTGGTGCTGAGGAAGACCGCACGGGTGTCGTGATCAAGGCCGATACGGTCGGTGGACTTGAGGCCCTTGCGTTTGAACTTCATCAACGGAACATTCCCGTCCGACAAGCCACGGTTGGATCGGTCAACAAGAAAGACATCCTCATGGCAAAATCCGCTTCGGACCCGCTTCAGAAAGTGATATTGGGTTTTTCCACGAAAGCCAACACCAACGACGTAGCTCAACAACTTGAGGCAGAAGATGGCGATGTGAAATTCATTTCCGGACCGATCATTTACCACATCATGGATGCGTTTGAAGAATGGCAGGATGCCACAAAAGCATTGATTGAGGAAGAGCAACGCGAATCGATTGTTTATCCGGGAAAGGTGCTTTTCCTGAAGGACCATACCTTCCGCGCCAAGGGTCCAGCGATAGTTGGCATGCGCGTGCTTGGCGGGCGAATTCATGTTGGACAGCGTTTGATGAAACTTGATGGCACTTCGGTGGGTCAGGTCAAGAGCCTCAGAACACGGGCAAGTGAAGATGTAAAAGAAGCCATGCAAGGGGATGAGGTGGCTGTAGCGGTTCAAGGTCCAACCGTTGGTCGCCACATTGAGGAACTTGACGAATTCTATGTGGACGTTCCCGAGCGCCATGTCAAGCGCCTGAAGAAGGTGGATTTGACACCAATCGAAGAAGAAATCTTGGAGCAAATTGTTTCTCTTCACCGTAAAGACAATCATTTCTGGGGCCGTTAAGGCTCAGGTTTGCTGAAGTATCGATGAGCATTTTTACCAGAGAAAGCGCACACATTCAAATAAGATATGAGCAGTATTCCTTCTTACCAACAAGGTGTTTTCATGGAAGCAAGTATGCAAGGAGGCGCTGGTGGCGCCCGCACCCAAGATTTGATTGCGACCGTTTCGGCCATTTCCAACAGTCTGATGAACGAAGTCAGCAAGGTCATCATTGGAAAAAATGAGAACCTTCGCCGTGTAACAGTGGGTATTCTTTCAAACGGCAACATGCTGCTGGAAGACTTCCCTGGCTTGGCCAAGACGTTGCTCGCCAACACCTTTGCTCGAGCCCTCGGTTGCAAGTTTAAGCGTGTTCAATTCACACCCGACCTGCTCCCTTCGGACATCATGGGCACCTACATGTACGACCAAAAGGCGGGGGAATTCAAACTCCGTGCTGGGCCTTTGTTCTCCAACGTTCTTCTTGCCGACGAGATTAACCGTGCACCTCCCAAAACACAAGCAGCTCTGCTTGAAGCCATGGAAGAAAAGCAGGTAACCATCGAAGGAATTACGCACAAATTACCTGCTCCCTTCGTGGTTATCGCAACACAGAACCCAATTGAACAGGAAGGAACCTACCCTCTTCCCGAAGCTCAAATGGACCGTTTCCTGATGAAGATGAGCATGGGCTACCCAGACCGTGCGGAGGAGAAAGCCATCCTCGCTCGCCGAAAGTTGCGAGGACAGGACGACCACGTCGTGGAACAAGTAACCTCTCCCAAGAAGGTCGTTGCCATGCAAAAAGCATTGGAAACGGTGCATGTCGACCCTGCCATTCTTTCTTACATCATCGAAATCGTCCAACGAACCCGTGAAGACCACCGTGTCATCAACGGCGCATCACCGCGTGCAAGCCAAGCGCTGTTCAAGACGGGCCGAGCCGCTGCGGCTATTGCTGGACGCAATTACGTGATTCCTGACGACATCAAGGGCATCGCTCTGCAAATCATCTCCCACCGAATTAACATGAAGCCTGAAGCCAAAATCCGTGGAATAACCGGCATGCACATCGTGCGAAAGATCCTCTCTGAGGTCCCTGTTCCTGTGATTCAACCCGCCTGAAGCGTGGGCCTATGATGCCTGCATTGAAAGGGAAGGCCTTCTCTGCTAAGCATGCAGGAGGCCTGGTTTGATGAACCCGTACAAAATGGTCATTGCTGTAGCGAATCAAAAAGGTGGCTGTGCCAAGACAACGACCGCCGTTAACGTGGCGGCTGCGTTGGCCAAAGGCTCCCGTCGACAGGGGCTTCCGCCTGCCAAAGTCCTCCTCGTTGACCTCGACCCACAAGGTAACTGTGCCACATCGTTTGGTCTTGAAAAGAAAAAAATCAAGAAAACGGTGTATGATTTGCTGACCAATGATTCGGGCGAAGAACTCCCACTCATGGAGGATTACCTCATTCCTCCGAGTGAAATCACGAAGGCCATGCGAGAGGCCTGGAGCAACAGAAATGGCGGAAAAAAGGTACCCGAAACCATTGATGCTGGCCATTTGTGGATTCTTCCGAGTGACATCCATCTCTCTGGAGCTGAGATTGAGTTGAGCCACAAGATTGGGCGTGAAACTCGGCTACAGGAGGCCTTGCTCCCTGTCATGGATGAATTCGACTACATCATCATCGACACTCCGCCCTCTTTGGGCCTGTTGTCCATCAATGCCATGTGCGCTGCCAATTGGGTGATGGTCCCGGTCCAAGCCGAGTATTACGCCCTTGAAGGATTCAGCATGCTAATGAATTCCATCAAGATGATACAACGGCGTATCAACCGTAATTTGAAAATTTTCGGCATCGTCATGACCATGGTGGACGGGCGTTCAAAATTGAGCACCTATGTGTGCGATCAGGTCAACAAGAAGATGCCGAATAAACTGTTCAACACCACCGTTCGGCGTTTGGCCAAGGTGGCTGAAGCCCCGTGGAGCGGGGCGCCGACCGTTATCCTGAACAAACCAACAAATTCAGGGGCTGGCGCGGGCAGCCTGGAATACTGGACGTTGGCAAAAGAAGTTCATCAGCGCGTCCAAGAAGTCAGAAGGGAATTTGGCGTGGTCGAAGAATCCCGATTGAGGCGAGAACGAACCATTCGCTGATGGCTGCGTTGGTTGTCTACCCCTCAAAACAGCCTTCCCCATCACGAAACCTTTCGCATGGGTTAAGTATGGGCCGAGACCGAACAACGACCGGGTTAGCACATGACAGCAGAAGGGATGACGTCCGTTAGCGTGAGTTATGAGATTCGCCGCCAATTGAACACATTGCGTACAGCCGGTGGCCATCGCAGCGTGAACGATCTCCTCGGGGAGATGATTCGGACACATAAAATGCTCAAGATGAAGGGTGAAATTGACATCCTCCGAGACCGAATGAAGCAAGCGGTTGATGTGGACGTCGAACACCTTGCAGAACGCCTCAACCTCGCACCGTTCCAGGTTTGATGCCGTATGATGTCTTGGCGTCCTCCGGCCTACCGATTTCGAGCGAAAGACCTCGTCAAGGCACTTTGCAGCGATGAAACCGACCAGGCTCGTCTGTTGTTGGCGGCCGTTCATGGCAAGGTCGAGTTGTTTGCAGATTCAATCGCGTGGAACGGATTTCTCTGGTTGGTCATGGACACCTGCAAAGTGGATGGGAAGCCCCTCTACACTGGTCAAGAATTGGGTGATTTGAAAGCGAGTTTACCCATTGTTTGGCGCTAATTCTTACCGTACTTGGCGAGCCATTCATGACCATACCATCGCCACTGGTCCATGGTCCACCCTTCCGGCAATCCAGCTTCGGGGACCGGTGGGGCTTCGCTCGGCATTTCTGGGTTTCCAGCGGCCGGTGCTTCTGAGGTCGTATCGGGCGCAGATTCTGCGCCAACACCTGCGATGGTTTCGATGCTCTCTTCCTCATAGGTCATCGAACCGGCTTCAACGGTGGGCCCATCGCTCTTGATGGTCATGTCTTCGAAGCCGTCCGCTTCTTGGTCGAAGTTGAGCTTGTCAACATCATCGTCCCATGAAGCATCGGCGATAATGCCTCCATCAGCGGAAAGTCCACCCCGTCCTTCGAGGGCTTCAAGGGAGGCATTCGTTGAGGCTCCGGGTCGTACGCCGCCGTACTCCTTGGTCGTCGCCGAATCCTTGCGGCGATTCATGATGAAGGCCACACCCAGAATGAAGGCGGTGATTCCGACGAAGGCGACCAGCCCAACGACGATCACCTGATTGAGGGTATCATCGTCAACCATGGAGACGCCATCATCGCTTTTCTCCTCATTTTGTGAGGTGTTCCAAGCGTTGTAGCCCAGCACCGGTATGCCTTCTTCCACGGCGTTGAGATAGGCTTGATAGGCGGGGTTATTCCATCCCATGCACGCTTCCGAGGTGTCGTTTTTATCGTTGAGGCAGTGGTCTTGTTCCGTTTGAATAAAACCCTTGGTATCGTCGTAATCTGAATTTGAACCAACTCCATCGCCATCACCGTCAAAGTGTTCGTCTGGGTCGACGTCCATGAGCGGTGATTCTGTTCGGTCTACCCAGCCGTCGTTGTCTTCATCCAGACAGCCATACGATGGAACAGAGATGTATCCCGTTGTGCTGTTCGAATCCGCTTGAACGGCTTTGGTTGAGGTTCCAAATTCCCAGGGGCAGGCATCGGGGCTTTGCCCATCAGAAGCATCACCGTATCCATCGCCGTCGCCATCCAGCCATTGAGATGGATTGTTTGGAAGTGCGTCGGCGCCGTCCCCAATGGTCCAGTTTTCGTCTGGGTTTGAATAGCCATCAAGGTCGCTGTCGGGACATCCATACCGGTCAATGCTCGAAAAGGCGTTGACTGTCGGGCAACTATCGGGTTTGAATCCATCTGGATTATCGCCGTATCCATCACGGTCGGTGTCGAACCATTGCGTGGATTCTTGTGGAAAGATATCTCCAGACTGGCCGTTGCTGTTGTCTCCATAGCCATCGCCATCGGCATCCGAATGCTGGTCAGGGTTGTTTGGGAACAGGTCGGGGTTTTCACCAGCAACGTTGTCGCCATACCCGTCACCATCGGTGTCCGCCCATTGTGAGGGTTCGTTCGGGAAGGCATCGGGTTGGTTTCCGTTCGGGTTATCTCCATACCCGTCATCATCGCTGTCGGTGGATTGTGTGGCATCAAGTGGAAAAGCGTCGTTGAGATCGTTGACGCCATCGAGGTCGCTGTCGAGGTCAAAATACCGGACTTTCGTCTCACTTGGTAGGGCGCCAATGGCAAAGAATTGACCTGTAAATTCTGGAAGGACGCCGATGATATCCCCTGAGGCGGTGAACGTTTCCACCACTGTGAGATTTGTTTGGTCCAGAAAAGACACCTTTCCTTGCTTGGCTCCGACAATGTACATGGAGTCATGTTGGCTAAGGTACGTGGTTTGTTTGGTATGCCCAAGGCTGACAGTGGACGAAGCCCACGTGTCGGTGAGGTAGTGGTAGAGTGTCCCGCCCGTTGTTCCAGCCAGCAGCGTTGCGTTGTCGATTTCTTTGAGGCTGGACACGATTCCATTTGGCTCCTCGAGTGTATCTGTGAGCGAACCGTCGCTCGCGTGAACGTAGATTTTTTTGTTGTATGAGGCCATTGCAAGCCGTCCATCGTGAAGGATTTCAAACGCTGAAATACCGGAGGCAATCACGGTGCTGCTCACCCCCGTAAATCCGGTCGTGTCGTATTGGTCAGCGCGACGCTTGCCAGCAAAAAAGGCAAGCCAGAGGTCGCCTTCCTGATCCAGAACGGCATCATTGACCGGGTCCGGTGATGAGATGTTCCAGTAGATTGTTTGTGTACTCATCTGGACGACATAAGCACCGCTGTCGTGAGCCACAGTGACCAATTCCTGCGCTGCGTCAAGGCGTGCTTTGTTGGCGCTGACGTCCAACAACACCGACCATTGCGTTGAAAGGACCCCGTTGGTGAAGGTGTTGACGCTTACATTGCCCTCGTCGTCCACCGTCAAGACCCTTCCGTCGTTCAGCGTGGTCCAAAGAACAAGCGGGCGGTCGAGGCTGTCGGTTTGTCCTGCGTCCGTGAGCAAGGACAAATCACCCGCCGCTGCACCCATGGTGCATTGCGTGCTAAGTAAAAATACCACAAGCAAGGCAAGCCTTCGGTTCATGAGGTCACCGAGGAACCCGTTAGATATGAACAGCGCGCTTACGCGTGCAGGCAACGTCTACCTCAAACCTCGTTGTCTTCTTCATCGGTCTTCAGTTGCTTAACCGGTGTTTTTGAAACAGGTATCAGTTGTCCGCGGATGGGCTTCAACGTCGCCGTTTCTGTGGTTCCGATGGAGGGGGGAGCTCCTCGCTTCTTTTCAGGTGCAATCATGTGACCAACCGGAGTAAGCGAGGCTGTTCGCACTTCTTCTTCCTCGACCAAGGGTTGGAGCGTTCCACGAATTGGACGTAGCATAGCGGTTGGTCGGGCCATGGTTGTTTTTGTTTCGACCTCTTCTTCCATAACGGCTTCTTCAGGGGCGGTCGTCTCTTCGAGCATGGTTTCGCCAACCTCCACCATGGCGGTGTCCTCT
>CEWG01224517.1_pt1 | contig 11533 bp, 11 predicted proteins | sample 361411 | NCBI WGS metagenome assembly CEWG01 (sample SAMEA2622173, study PRJEB7988) | marine metagenome | biome: marine biome (ENVO:00000447); feature: surface water layer (ENVO:00002042); material: "saline water (ENVO:00002010), including plankton (ENVO:xxxxxxxx)" | depth 5 m | reverse complement strand
ATAGCACCTCCCACCATGAAAGAAGCATATTTATTTTTTGCATTGTATAAAATTGAGCGAATTACCACATTGAAATCAAAATCTCCTTGAGGTGTAAAATATCCTACTGAGCCAGAATACAAACCCCTTTTGGTGCTTTCATACTCCTCTATCAATTCCATAGCGCGAATTTTAGGCGCACCTGTCATGCTCCCCATAGGAAATGCACAGCGAATAGCTTCCACACCACTCACTCCTTCTTTTAAGTTAGAGGTGATGGTCGAAATCATTTGATGTACTTGCTGAAAGGAATAAATACCAAACAGCTCCTCTACATGCACAGAACCTTTAGAGGCAGTTCTCGACAAATCATTGCGCACCAAATCTACAATCATCACATTCTCACTGCGCTCTTTCGGACAACGGAGCAACTCTTTTTTTAACTTGTTATCTTCTGCCACATTGCCACCTCTTTTTCGAGTTCCTTTAATGGGTTGTGAGATAAGTTTTCGCCCTGCTTTTTTTAAAAATCGTTCTGGGCTAGCGCTCATTAAATGACAATCTTCATAACGATAATAACAAGCAAAAGGAGGTTCCGAAATAGCATGTAAATCTTTGAATGTAGCAATGGGGTTCAATGTGGCTTCTTCTGCAAAATATTCTTGGCAAAAGTTTATTTCATAAATATCACCTCTTTGAATATGTGCTTGCATTTTTTCTACCGCTTGCAAATAATCTTCTTTCGTTAGTTTGGCTTGGACCTTTGGAATATGACTCTTCCAATTATGGGTTTTATATTGCATGATTTCACCAAACAACTCGTGCATTTCTTTACGCTCTAAGCTATCTGGAAAATGGATTTGAACAGTATTTACCTTGACTGCAATCACCCATTTAGGTTGAAAAAAATGCATGTTTGGAAATTGCAATCCATCTGAATTACTAGAACTTAAATCTTCTAACTCATTTTTTAAATCGTAAGAAAAATAACCGAACAACCAATCTTGCACTTGTTGCTGATAATCTTCCAGCGTATTAAAAGATTGAGTTGTTGGGATAATTTCTGACAAAGCACCTACGCCGACCAACATATCATATTCCAAATACTTACCCTGAGAGGAGTCTGTATTTCCTAAAAGTACAGTAGCTTGCTTAAACTGACTAGCCCATGCACACGCTTGCTTCTTAAAGTGTTCTACATCGCTTAATTGATATGTTGACGTTAATCTCATTTAGCACAAAGGTAGCTATAATTCCTAGTGACCAATAACCTCATATTAAGAGCTAAAACACTCATTTCAAAATATTTACTAAATTTCGCCTAACCAAACTTGTATTTATTATGGACCAAATCGAAAAAACATTAAGTATCCTGCTTATTGTAGCAACAATTGCCTACGCTTTTATGTATGCCGGCGCAGGTGATTTAACAATGCATGGCGATTGGACCTCACAGTCAATCTATCACATTGAGGCATCAGAATTATCTAGCACTGGCTATACCATTCATGCAGCAGATTTATCTAAAGGTCATGAATTAGATGGAATTTGTAGTGAGACAAATGACAGCACAATCATAGTTGATATTGATCAAGGAACAGTAATAGAAACAATAAATAATGACAGTACAATCATAAATGATACTGAAGTGGAACAGTAGTAGATTCTACAAATACTGAATTCTAAATAATCTTAATTAAATTGGATAAGAAACCCGCATTGCGGGTTTTTTTATTTATCTCTTTTGGCGATTCCGTAAAAGAAAAGAATCGCTGCTACAAAAGCTGCTAGTCTACCTATGTAGTTTCCGTAAATCGTATAAAAAGTAATACCTTTATACAAAGGAAGCTCTTGTTGAATAACAGCCGGCTGCCACCAATCTGTTGGATTTGTAATATTTCCTAAAGCATCAACAAAAGCAGAAGTGCCTGTATTAGCCGAACGGGCAATAGCTCTACGAGTTTCTATTGCACGCAAACTGGCATAAACCATGTGTTGACGATAACCCGGCGTGTCTTTCCACCAGCCATCATTAGTAATGATGGCTAGCAAGTCAGCACCAGAACGTATATAGTCCAATACATATTCTCCATAAATAGATTCGTAACAAATAATAGGTGCAACTTGTCCTTGCTCGGAACGGAACACTGAACGCTCTACTTGACTGCCTAAGTTACCCGACAATCCTCCTAAATTAATAGATAAACTTTTAAAATGCTTTAGTACAAAAGCAAAAGGCATCATTTCTACACCTGGGACTAATTTAGATTTATGATATAACTGTACGCCTGATGTATCCAACTGCAAAGCAGTATTGTAAGCATCATAATAACGATTAGCACCTTTATGGTAACGAACTGTTTCAGACAATTGCTCATCCTCTTCGAAGAGCTTGTATGTAGATGCACCTGCAATAATTTTCAGTTGTGGATATTCCTGCAAATAGTTTTGCAAACACTGTATCAAGGATGATTGCTCCAAATTATTCTCCCACAATCCACCTGTTAAAGCAGTTTCAGGGCCTATTAAATAGTCGGTAGTGCTATCTACTTTTTCATTGGCTAAAGTCAGTAGTTTTTCCAATTGCTCATCAGCTGTTAAAGCTCCAAACTTTTCATCATAAGGGTTAATATTGGGTTGCACCACAACTACGTTCACATTTTCTGTTTCACTTAATGTTGGTTTTACTAAAAAGGAAATTCCCATTGGTAGTAACACCCAGAATGCTAAGCCAACAAATTTTCTGCTATACCAAACTCGATAAGCCAAGACATTAGCTATCAAAATCCATAATGAACCACCCAACACACCTGTATATTCGTACCATTGTACCAAATAGGGATAAGCCGCAAAACCATTTCCTAAAGCAAGCCACGGCCAAGACAAATCCCAATTAAAATGAAGATACTCGAATGAAAGCCACAGGCAAACAAAAGCCCACCACCCTCTTTTACTCCCCAATCGGATTTTAATCCAAGAAAAGATCGTAAAAGCAGAAGCCATCAACAAAGAATTTATGAGTACTGCCATCACGACTCCAAACCAAGTAGCATGTACAATCCAAAAAGTAGTGAGTGTGTTCCACAACAAAAAAGATAAAAAGCTATGTGCAAAAACCGATTTGTGTTTTTGCAACTCATTTTCCACCATTAATAAAGGAACAAAAGCAATAAAAAGTAAAAACGGAAAACCATCCACAGGCCAAGCGGCCCAAAGAAGCAATCCAGAAAGTAGAGCTAATGATATAGTGCGAAACATCTTTTGTATTATTGCATGACAAATATCGCATAATTATGCTGAAACACATCCCCAACCTAATTACTTTAGGCAACTTGTTTTGCGGATTGCTCGCTATTTTATTTGCAGTGGGCGGGCACCTAAACATGGCCGGTAGTTTTATTCTTTTGGGAGCTTTTCTCGATTTTTTTGACGGCATGTTAGCTAGACTACTAAATGTAGAGGGAGAGCTAGGCAAACAATTAGACAGCTTAGCAGACCTCATCACTTTTGGGCTAGCGCCTGCTTTCATCGTGTTTCAGTTATTCTTTTGGATAGAGGATCAAAGTTTTTTCAACCCTTTAGCTGACTGGCCTGAACGTAACACTTATAGTCAAAACTATTGGGCATACACAGCTTGGCTAATTCCTTTGTTTTCGGCATTGCGTTTAGCTAAATTTAACATTGACACCCGCCAAAGCGATGGCTTTATTGGATTACCTACACCGGTCAATGCTCTCTTTTTTATTTCTATTCCATTCATGATGCACTTTCAAGCAGAGGCGTGGATTAGTACTTTTTTAGGACAAAAAACAGTTTTAGCAATCTTGTGTGTAGTAATGAGTTACCTTTTGGTAGCCGAAATTCCACTCTTATCACTGAAGTTTAAAACGCTTTCTTGGCAAGAAAATAAAATGCGTTACACCTTGCTCATCATTAGTGTATTATTATTATGTGTTTTCCGTTTTGTAGCTGTGCCAATTATACTACTTTTGTATCCGATTTTATCCATCATAAATAAAAGCAAATGAAATTTATAGCAGAGATTGATGTAATGCCACTAAAAGCATTGTTAGACCCACAAGGAAAAGCTGTTAGCGCAAGTATGGGAAATGTAGGTTTATCCCAGATTACCAATGTACGAATTGGGAAACACATAACTTTAGAGGTTGAAGCTGACAATGAAGCCGATGCTAAAAACAAAGTAGATAGTGCTTGCCAACAATTATTGTGTAACCAAATCATGGAAGGATACGAGTTTACTATTTCAGTTGCTGAATAAGCAAACAACTCATACAACATAAAAAAAAGCCCCGCATTGCAACAGGGCTTTTTTTTATGTCATTTAGCAAATCACTAATTCCTCAACTCAAAGTTTTTACCAAGATATACCCTACGCACCTGCTCATCAGCAGCTAGCTCTTCAGCTGTTCCTGCTTTTAAGATTTTACCTTCAAACAAAAGGTAAGCACGGTCGGTAATACTTAAAGTCTCGTGTACATTGTGGTCGGTAATTAAAATTCCGATGTTCTTATCTTTCAACTGTGCCACAATCTGCTGTATATCCTCCACTGCAACAGGGTCCACACCTGCAAAAGGTTCGTCTAACAAAATAAACTTAGGTTCAGTAGCCAAAGCACGTGCAATTTCTGTTCTTCTACGCTCACCACCAGAAATTAAATCTCCCCTACTCTTACGGATGTGCTGCAATCCAAACTCATCCAAAAGAGCTTCTAGCTTAGCAGCTTGTGCTTCTTTGGATAAATCAGTCATTTCCAAAACAGCCAAAATATTATGCTCTACACTCAGCTTACGAAAAACAGATGCTTCTTGAGCCAAATACCCAACCCCCATCTGCGCACGCTTGTACATGGGTAAATCGGTAATTTCCTGGGTGTCTAAAAATACCCTTCCTCCATTAGGCTTAATCAAGCCAACCATTATATAAAAAGAGGTGGTTTTCCCTGCTCCATTAGGGCCTAACAAACCAACAATCTCTCCTTGGCTTACTTCTAAAGAAACACCTTTTACCACCGTTCTCGATCGGTATTTCTTAATTATATTTTCCGCTCTTAACTTCATCTATTTATCTTGCATTCTTACAGAAATTTTAATGCTTATCTCATACAAGATGAGCAATGGGAAAGAAACCATAATCTGACTCATAATATCTGGAGGAGTAATAATTGCCGAGATAATAAGCACCAATACCAATGCATGCTTACGATAGGTTCGTAAAAAGTTTGGGGTAACAATGCCCAATTTACTTAAAAAATAAACTACTACAGGCAACTGAAAAATGATGCCATTTGCCAAGCAAACAGTTGTGACAGTAGAAATGAAAGAGTTTAAATTGATTTGATTGGCTACTTGTGCACTGACCTGGTAGTTTCCTAAAAACTGAACCGATAAAGGTGCTACCATATAGTAACCGAAAAGCACTCCTAATATAAAGAGAAAAGAAGTATAAAAAACTACTCCTCTAGCATGCTTTTGTTCTCCTTGATGCAAGGCTGGCCTAATAAATCTCCATATCTCCCAAAACACATAAGGGAACGCCAATATAAACCCAGCCACCAAAGATGAAATAATGTGCGTACTGAACTGACCAGACATATTGATATTCATTAAAGTAAAAGGCATTTCCATGAAACAAAATACATCTCCCAATCCTAATGATTCGGAAATCCAACACAATGCTTTGTAAGTTGGGAAGTCTGGGTGTTTAGCAGCAAAAATGATTTTATCGAATAATATTTCCGGATAAACAAATGCAAACACCATCCCCACCATTACAGCTGCTGCCGAACGGATGAGGTGCCAACGCAACACTTCTAAATGATCTAAAAAGGATTGTTCTTGTGATTCCCCTATCTGTTTCATCTAAATTATTCCTTCTTTTAAAATATCATGTAAATGCACAATACCAATATAACTTAAACCTTGCATAACCAATAACTGAGTAATATTGTGGTCTTCCATTATCTTTAGTGCAACCGCTGCTAGTTCATCGGATTGTATCTGCTTGGGATTTTTACACATGATTTCTTTCGCTTGGATATTCATGATGTCGCCACCACCTTCCAACATTCTTCTGATATCTCCATCGGTGATAACACCTTGCAAGACATCTCCTTGCATAACTGCTGTTGCTCCTAATCGCTTTTGAGAAATTTCTACAATCACCGATTTTAGATCCGCTTCTAAATCTACCTTTGGACTTTCGTGCTGTGCGCACAAATCGGACACTTTTAAGAATAAGCGCTTTCCCAATGCTCCGCCGGGATGAAAACGAGCAAAATCAGCATCACTAAAGTTTCTGCATTCCAACAAACAAACAGCTAATGCATCGCCCATCACCAATTGCGCTGTGGTACTACTAGTAGGTGCTAAATTATTGGGGCAAGCCTCCTTCTCCACCGAAGTGTTTAATACATAATCGGCCTGATGCGCTAAATAAGAATTAGTATTACCGGTCATGGCAACTAAATCATTTCCCATACCTTTTAATAATGGAAGCAAGGCTTTTATCTCATCGGTATTACCACTTTTCGATATACACATCACCACATCATCGGTTTGCACATTTCCTAAATCTCCATGAATGGCATCAGCAGCATGCATGAATAAGGCCGGTTGTCCTGTAGAATTGAAAGTGGCTACCAACTTTTGCGCAATATTTGCGCTCTTACCAATACCCGTAATGACAAGTCTGCCGCAATTTTGCAACAGTTTTTGGACCACGCTTACCAATTCATCATCAACAAAATTAACCAATTGAAGAACAGATTTTGCCTCTGTTTCTATGGTTAATTTTGCAATCGATTTTATTTCTTCATGTGTTTTCAAAAACTTAATTTTGAATTAACAAAACATTATTCTAATTTTAGGGAATAGAATAAATATTCTCCGATACAAAAGTATCATTTTTTAGTGCGATGAGTACGCAAACAATATCATTAACTTCAGAACTGCAAAATTATTTTGGATTTAGCAGCTTTAAACGAGAGCAAGAAGCTATCATCCAAAATGTCTTAGACGAAAACGATACCTTCGTAGTAATGCCTACGGGAGGTGGTAAGTCTATGTGCTATCAGCTACCTGCACTAATCAGTGAGGGTTGCGCCATTGTTATCTCACCCCTCATTGCTTTGATGAAAAATCAGGTAGATGCTATTCGAGGGTTCAATGAGAGCGATACCATTGCTCATGTTTTAAATTCTTCACTTTCTAAAAGAAATATTGCGCAAGTTAGAGAAGATGTGGCTAATGGGAAAACAAAACTGCTATATGTAGCTCCAGAATCCCTAACGAAAGCAGAGAATATCGACTTCTTAAAGAATCAAAAAGTTTCTTTTTATGCTATTGATGAGGCCCACTGTATCTCGGAATGGGGTCACGATTTCCGACCAGAATACCGAAACATTCGAAAAATTGTCAATAGCATTGGGCGAGCACCTATAATTGCACTTACTGCAACTGCAACACCGAAAGTAAGAGAAGATATTATCAAGAACTTAGGTATAGAAGATTGTAAAGTTTTCCTAGATTCTTTCAATAGAGAAAATCTATATTACGATATCCGTCCAAAGATTAATGTAGAAAAAGAAATCATTAAATACATCAAACAAAATACTGGTAAATCGGGTATTGTATACTGCCTTAGCCGTAAAAAAGTTGAAGAGATATCCGAAACCTTACAGGTAAACGGTATCAGTGCGCTTCCTTACCATGCAGGACTTGAAGCTAAAACACGTGTCAAACATCAAGATGCTTTCTTGATGGAGGAAGTAGATGTAATTGTAGCTACCATCGCCTTTGGAATGGGTATAGACAAGCCGGATATTCGCTTTGTTATCCACCACGATATTCCAAAAAGTTTAGAGAGCTACTATCAAGAAACTGGTCGCGCAGGAAGAGATGGTGCAGAAGGGAACCTAGTTACTTTTTATAGCTATAAAGACATTGAAAAACTAGAGAAGTTTTTACAGGGAAAACCAGTTGCTGAGCAAGAAATTGGCCGCCAACTTATCTTGGAAACCATCTCTTTTGCGGAAACTTCTATGTGCCGCAGAAAATACATCCTCCACTATTTTGGAGAATCCTTCGACGAGAAAGGCTGTAATGAAATGTGCGACAACTGTCGCCATCCGAAACCTAAGTTTGAAGGAAAGGATTATGTGCAGCAACTTCTTAAAACAGTAGATGCTATTAAGGAGCGCCTCAAATCCAAAGAAATTGTAAAAATTATCGTTGGTGAAAGTAACACGCTCATCAAACAACACAAAGCAGAATTCTTGGAGGTGTATGGTAAGGGGGGGGCTAAAAGCAAGCATTTTTGGCATTCGGTTATACGACAAGCCATGGTGCAAAAACTGCTAACCAAAGAGATTGAAACCTACGGCATTATTAAAATTAGTGAAAAAGGAAGAAACTTCATGAGCAACCCTCAAGAATTTTTACTAACTGAAGATCACGATTATGATGCAATTAACGCTGTAAATGCTGCCAACAACAACCAAAAAGGAGCTGCTGCCGATAAGGTGTTGTTCGGAATCTTAAAAGATTTAAGAAAAAAAGTAGCTAAAGAAAAAGGACTTCCTCCGACTATCATTTTCTCAGAACCATCACTAACCGATATGGCCAATCAGTTCCCTATTACAATAGAAGAACTTAGTCAAATTCATGGTGTTGGACAAGGAAAAGCTCGTAAGTTTGGACAAAAATTCATCGACCGCATCAAACAATATGTAGAGGAAAACGATATTGAAAGACCACAAGACATGGTGGTGAAAACCGTTGCCAACAAATCGAGCAACAAGGTTTATATCATCCAATCAATAGACCGAAAACTACCAATTGACGACATTGCTTCTGCAAAAGGGCTGAATGTAGACGAACTCTTAACGGAAATAGAAACCATTGTAGAATCGGGAACTCGAGTAGACCTCAACTATTATATTCAAGACATTTTTGATGAGTACCAAGAAGAAGAGTTAGACGAATTTTTTAGAAAATCGGAAGAAGGTTCCTTTGAAGAAGCTAGAACTGAATTTGAAGAGGACGAATATACCGATCAAGAATTGCGTTTGTTCCGCATAAAGTTTATTTCGGAAGTAGTTAACTAAGCGTTTACAGCCAACCAAGCCATCATTGCCACACTTAATTGTAAAGCATTTTCGTCAATATCGAAATGAGCATTATGTAAGTAGCGTTCTTCTTCTCCTGCAAAACCCACCCCTAAACGATAAAAACATGCCGGCACATGATGGGTGTAGTAGGCAAAATCCTCAGCAGTCATGCGCTTAAAAATCTCTATAACTTCATTAGAACTAAGAAACTCCTGTGCGTTTTTAAAACAAGTTGACGTTAGTTTTTCATCATTTTTTAAAAATGGGTAACCGATCTTAATATCAACTTCACAGATTCCGCCCATTTCGTTAGCAATATTTTGACAAATTTCACGAATTTTCTGATGAGATTTCGCTCGATACTCTTCATTCATCGCTCGAAATGTTCCTTGTAACCTCACCTCATCAGGAACAATGTTTCCAGCACTACCACCATCTACCGCACCTATAGAAAATACGGATGGTATATCTTCTATCGCATCAAAATGCTCGTATAATGCACATATGATTTTACTCGACATAAGCACCGGGTTTAGTGTACGATCTGGTAAAGCAGCGTGACCTCCACGACCAATCACTGTGATGTAAATTTCATCAGCTGAAGCCATAAACATTCCCGAACACATGCCGATAATGCCAGACTGAAGCTCTGGAGAAACATGCTGTCCAATGATCTTATCCACCTTAGGATTTTCTAGTACACCTTCTGAAATCATTTGTGAAGCACCGCCTGGAAACTTCTCTTCTGCTGGCTGAAAAATAAGCTTGATGCTTCCCTCCCATTCTTCTTTAAGTTTATTTAACAACCTAGCTACACCTAATAATGAGGCAGTATGCACATCATGACCACATGCATGCATAACGCCTTTATTGACTGAACAATAATCTACATTATTTAATTCTTGAATCGGCAAAGCATCAATATCAGCACGCAAAGCAATACATTTACTTTGTGGATTTTTTCCTTCTATCAAAGCAACAACACCAGTATTTGCTATGCCTGATTTAAAAGAAATACCATAATCATAAAGCTTGTTCTGGATAAATTTAGAAGTTTCATATTCTTGAAAAGATAGTTCTGGATTTGCATGCAAATGCCTTCTGATAGCTACGACATCTTGATGATATTCTTCAGACAAAGCCTGTATTTTTTCCTTCAGACCCATTATCTAAAAATTAGTTTTAGACCACCAATCAGCATAATTACACCAAATATTTTTTTTAGTATTCGGGCATCTACTGTTACTGCCCAACGAGAACCAAAATAACCGCCAACGATAAAAGCAGCAGAAATAATCATAGCGTATTTCCAATCTATAAATCCAGCTTTATGATAGTTTATTGCAGCTAAAATTCCGATGGGTGGCAACATTACTGCTAAGCTTGTCCCTTGTGCTTGATGCTGATCCAAACCAATGAGTAACATGAGTAATGGAATTATTATAATACCACCACCAACACCTACTACTCCACTCAGCAATCCGGCACACATACCAATCAAAATCAATAAAAAGAGTGTTGAAATACTCATGATAATTATTTAATGAATAGCTAAAGTAAACATATCTTTGTAGACATGATTAAAATACAAACATTTACTTTTAATGCCTTTCAGGTAAATACATATCTACTTTTTGATGAGACTAAAGAATGTATTATCATCGATCCGGGTTGCTATGAAAAAGCAGAGCAAGATTTGTTGAAAACTTTCGTCGAAGAAAACAAAATAAAACCCGTCAAGCTCATCAATACGCATTGCCACATTGATCATGTATTGGGCAATAAATTTGTGGCTAAAAAATGGGGACTTAACTTAGAAATGCATGAGTTGGATTTACCTTTACTTCATTCGGTAAAAGATTATTGTAATGCTTACGGATTTGATAATTATGACGAAAGTCCAGAGCCAAGCACTTTTTTGAAAGAAGGAAAGAAAGTGCGTTTTGGGAACAGTACTTTAGACATATTGTTTACTCCAGGACATGCACCTGGACACATCACATTGCACAGTCCTGAACAAAAATTTGTTATTGCCGGAGATGTACTTTTTCAAATGAGCATTGGGAGAACTGACCTTCCGGGTGGAGATTACGACACCTTAATTAATAGTATTAAAACGGTTTTATTGCCCTTAGCAGAAAAAACTCAAGTTTTTTGCGGACACGGGCCCAGCACAAATATCGGCTTTGAAAAAGCGAATAATCCTTTTTTGAAATAATTAACAATTAGATTTTGAAAACCATAGAATATTGAAATGTTAGAACAAAATAAAAATATAAAAGGCTACTCAAAACAATTTGATATATAATATTTTTAGAAAATATAACGAAATACGGCTTTTAGTCGTCTTTTTTTTCATATTCTAAAATCAGCAAATAATACATAAACACTCCAAAAGCATAGAGCGCTGCGGTGATATAAAAGAT
>CEWG01092363.1_pt1 | contig 11543 bp, 9 predicted proteins | sample 361411 | NCBI WGS metagenome assembly CEWG01 (sample SAMEA2622173, study PRJEB7988) | marine metagenome | biome: marine biome (ENVO:00000447); feature: surface water layer (ENVO:00002042); material: "saline water (ENVO:00002010), including plankton (ENVO:xxxxxxxx)" | depth 5 m | reverse complement strand
TATCAAAAAAAGTTATTGATTCTGCTGAGAGACTATTAAGTGTTGGAGCTTTCTGTATCGGAACAAATCAAATAGACCTAAAGCATTGTTCTAACAACGGTATAGCTGTATTTAATGCACCATATAGTAATACTCGATCTGTTGTCGAAATAGTGATTGCTCAAATAATAAATTTATTAAGATCAATAGTAAAAAAATCAAATGAAATGCATGACGGAAAGTGGAGTAAAGACTCAATAAACTCACACGAAATACGTAATAAAACGATAGGAATTATTGGGTATGGAAATATAGGTTCCCAATTATCAGTGTTATGTGAGTCATTAGGCATGAACGTATTATACTTCGATAAATTAGATAAACTTTCGATCGGAAATGCTAAGAAGGTGTCATCACTTCCTGAGCTACTAAAAGAATCAGATATAGTTTCACTTCATATTGATGGAAGTGAAGAAAATTCAAATTTTATTAGTGTTAAAGAATTTGAAATGATGAAAAAAGATTCAATACTAATAAATTACAGTAGAGGCAACGTTGTTGATATTAATGCATTAAAAAAATATCTAATAAATAATAAACTATTAGGTGCAGCTATTGATGTATTCCCAAAGGAACCATTAAATAATTCAGAAAAATTTCAATCAGAGCTTAGGGGAATTAAAAATTTAATTTTATCACCTCATATCGGTGGAAGCACAAAAGAAGCTCAAAAAAATATTGGTAATTACGTGCCAAATAAAATAATTGATTTCATTAATACTGGTAACACCTCAAACTGTGTAAACTTCCCTACATTATCACTACCCGAGCAAAGAGAATCACATAGATTCATTCATATTCATAAAAATGAGCCGGGTGTACTTCTCAATATAAATAAAATAATATCAAGTTTTGATATTAATATCAAGGGGCAATACCTAAAAACGATAGAAGATATTGGATATGTAATTACAGATATTGACAGAAAATATGATAAATCAGTTATCAAAAAATTAAAAGAAGTAAATCACACAATAAAACTTAGGGTATTATACTAATATGAAAAAAATTTTTTTTACTCCTGGCCCCTCGGAACTGTTCTTTACTGTTGAAGAGCATATTAAAGAAGGTTTGAGAAAAAATATTTATTCTATTTCCCACAGGAGTAATGAATTTAAGATAATATATGAGGAATGTATTTTAAGATTAAAAGACTTACTAGGTATACCCAATAACTATAATGTTGGGTTTTTATCCTCTGCTAACGAAATCTGGGAGAGAATAATCCAGAATCTTATATTTGAAAATTCTGGACACTGTGTGAATGGTTCTTTCTCTAAAAAATTTCATGACTTTGCTTTACTCAATAAAATTAATGCTAAATCATATTCTTTTGATATGAAAGAATATATTGTTGATGATATTTCTGAGACACATGAATTACTTGCACTTACTCTAAATGAGACAAGCACCGGAATTATGTGTTCAAGAGAAAAAATTTCTGAAATTAGATCAAAAATTAAAAATTCAATAATAGCCCTTGACTGTGTTAGTGGAATTCCATCTATTCCATTTAATATCACTGATGTAGATACTTTTTATTTTTCTGTTCAAAAATGCTTTGGATTACCTTCTGGACTTGGTGTATGGGTCTATAACGAAAAATGCCTTGAAAAGCATCTTAGAATAAAAGAAAAAAAAATTACAGGAACTTATCATTCTCTTCAAAAACTTCATGAAATGTCATTAAAACATCAGACACCTGAAACTCCAAACGTTCTCGGAATTTATGTATTTAGCAAAGTTTTGAAAGACATGATGAATATAGGAATTGATAATATAGTAAGAGATACCAACTATAAATCATCTCTGCTATATAACACAATTAATAATCATAGTGATCTAGATAGTTTTATAAAAAACAAAGATATTCAATCAAAAACTGTAATTGTCGCAAATTGTAAAAATGAAAGCGATATTTATATAAATGCCATGAAAGAGAGGGGTTTTGTTATAGGAAAAGGATACGGATCAGGAAAAAATCAAATTAGAATAGCTAACTTTCCCACACACTCTAAAGAAGTTTTTGAACTTCTTTGTGATGAACTAACTTTAATAAAATGAAAAATGCAGTTGTAACTGGCGGAGCAAGTGGAATCGGCCTTGAATTTGTCAAACTTCTGATAGATGACAATTACAAAGTCTTCATTGTTGATAATAACAAAGAGAACTTAGATGGTTTACATAACATAATTTGTTCAGATAAATTTCAGCCAATCAAGTTAGATTTATCAAAAGTAACATCACCTAAAATAATTTATGAAAAACTTAAAAAAGAAAATATTGATGTCTTGATTAATAATGCTGGCTTTGGAACTTTTGGAAAATTTTATAAAACTAAGTGGGAAAGAGATGCGGAGATGATCAATCTTCATGTACTAAACACAGCACATTTAACAAAACTCTTTCTTAAAGATATGATTAAAAGAAATGATGGTAAAATATTAAATATATCCTCAGTTGCTGCATTCCAGCCAGGACCTATGATGTCACTTTACTATGCTACAAAAGCATTTATTTTACATTTTACCGAAGCAATATCTAACGAGGTAAAAGATAAAAATATTACTATATCCGTTCTGTGTCCAGGACAAACTAAAACAAACTTCCAAGACTATGTGTCAACCAAAAAAAATAAAATAAGTTTCAACACAGGCTGTCCAATTGAGGTAGCAAAATGTGGATATAATGCATTAAAAAATAATATCACAGTATCTGTACCTGGATTTATGAATAAGATAATAGTCCTACTAAATAGGTTACTACCCAGATCAACATCTGTTAATCTTGTTAGATATATCCAAGAAAAAAACAGAGATTAGATTATCTTTAAATTCATTATCAAATATTTCAAATTATTAAAATAAATGGATAGGGATCTAATCAAAAATAAAATAAAAGTCCTCAGAGATGAGTTAGATTTCCATAACAAATTATACTATGATGAAAATAAGAATATTATTTCGGACTATGAGTATGACCTAAAAATGAAAGAATTAATTACTTTGGAGGAAACCTATCCAGAGTTCAAAAATAAAACATCTCCAAGTGTAAAGGTTGGAGGAAAAATTACAAAAGAATTTAATTCCTTTAAACATGAAGAGAAAATGTTATCCTTGTCTAATACATACTCAGACGAAGATTTAAATGATTTTGATAAGAGAGTTAAAAAAATAATTGATAAAAATGAGGTCGAGTACGTATGTGAATTAAAATACGATGGCGTTGCACTAAGTATTCAATACGAAAATAATATTTTTAAAAGAGCATTAACTAGAGGAGATGGAAATTATGGTGATGACATTTCAAATAATGTACTAACTATCAAAACCCTACCAATTAAATTAAAAAATAATGAAATATCAAACCTAGAAGTTAGAGGAGAGGCGTTTATATCTAAAAGCAATTTCAAATTATTAAATGAAGAAAAAAAATTAAAAGGAGAACAATTATTTTCAAACCCTAGAAATACCGCATCTGGTTCTCTCAAATTACAAGACTCGTCAGAAGTCTCAAGAAGAAGAATAAATTGTTATATATATTCTCTTAAAACCAACTCCAGAATAATCAGTACCCACGAGAAATGTTTAGACTATCTTAAATCGATAGGATTTAATGTTCCTGAAACTTATAAAAAATGTAAAAACATTGAGGAGGTAAAAAATTATATTAAATATTGGGAGTCAAGAAGATATGATTTAGATGTTGAAACTGATGGGATTGTAATTAAAGTCAATAACCTAAACTACCAGAAAGTATTAGGGAACACAAGTAAAAGTCCAAGATGGGCAATAGCCTATAAGTATAAGGCTGAAAGTAAGGTGACAAGGGTTAGAGATATTATCTTTCAAGTCGGTAGAACAGGAGCAGTTACACCTGTTGCAATGCTTGATCCTATTTCAATCGGAGGATCTATCGTGAAAAGGGCTTCACTACATAATCATAATGAGATTATGAGACTTGATGTGAGATTAAACGATTACGTGAATATTGAGAAGGGAGGAGAAATTATTCCCAAGATCACATCTGTAATCAGAGAAAAGAGAGATGAAAATTCAAAGAAATTTTTATTTACGGCTAGTTGTCCTTCATGTGGGTCAACACTAGAAATTATAGATAATCAAGCTGTATCATATTGTAAAAATTATGATGACTGTAAGCCGCAAGTATCAGGTAGAGTTGAACATTTTATTAGTAAAAATGCAATGGATATTGATAAATTAGGTCCAGAAACAATCAAAGGCTTTATAGATAATAAAATTATTAAAGTACCAGCAGACCTTTATAATATAGAGTATAATGATATAATCAATCTAGAATTTAAATTGGAGGATAAGGACAAAGTAAGATCATTAAAAGAAAAATCTTGTAATAATATTTTAACAAGTATTGAAAAATCAAAATCCAAACCATTTTCAAATCTACTTTTTGGTTTAGGAATTAGATTTGTGGGAAAAACTACTGCCGAAAAATTATCAAATCATTTTAAAAGTATTGATAATATAATAAATGCGTCTTACGATGAAATTATAGAAGTTGATGAAATTGGTGAAAAAATAGCCGAAAGTGTTACGATGTTCTTCTCAGATGAGACAAATATTACTCATGTCCAAAATTTAAAAGCTGCTGGATTGAAATTAAAAGAAGATACAATCACCAATGAATCAAATAAGCTTAAAGATTTAATTTTTGTAATTTCGGGTAAGTTTCTTAATTATTCGAGAGATGAAATACAAGACAAAATCAAACTTAATGGTGGTAAAATATCCAAATCCTTATCATCTAAGACAGATTATTTAATATCTGGTGAAAATATGGGGCCAAAAAAGAAGATAAAAGCTAAAGAAATTGGCACTAAAATAATTTCGGAAGATGACTTTATTTCAATGATATGAAATTTATATTAAAAGCAATTAACAGAAGGAAAAGAAAAAAACTTAAAATTAATAGAGCATCCTTAAGTTATAAGAAAGCCAATCACTTTGGGTTATTGTATACCTACATAGATGAAAATAAACAAAAAGCTATAAATGATTTTGCAGATAATTTAAGGAAAGACGGTAAAAGAGTTGACTTATTACCAGCAATAACAAAACAGAATGCTGATAACAGATATTTTAAGACCTTTAAAATAGATGAGGTCAATTCATTTGGAACATGGTCTAACAATAATGTCAATTTATTTATCTATCAACAGTATGATTTTATGATATACCCTGATTTAAAACTTAATTCAGAATTGGAAAATATCATAATTAATTCATACTCAAAGTGTAGAATTGGATTTATTAATTCGGAAACAGATTTATTTGAGCTTGTACTAAGGTCCGATCTGGAATATGATATCTCACACAGACTAAATAAACTTCTTAGGTATCTTAAAAAACTTAAATAAAAAAAGGTGGTTAAAAAACCACCTTTTATATAAAAACATTTTCTTTTGTTAATTAAGAAGCGTTTTTCTTTGCTTGAACTTCTTTTCTTACATCTTGAGCCCAAACCTTTAAAGCTTGCATGCCCTTTCTAACCCTAGTTCCAGCTGCCTTATTTCCTTTATCATAAAATTTAGCAAAGTCAGGACCTAAGTCATTCACTAAGCCAGTTAATTCGTCGTATCTACCCATTATATTATATTTAAATTAAAAAATAGTACTTCACCAATTTAAAGAAAATAAACCAATAAATCTACTAGTTAAGGCCGTTTTTTGAATATTTTATGTTAAAACAGCGCCTTTTTCACCCATTTTCTGGTAAATCCCGTCATCCAACTTCTTTTTAACCTCTTTAAATGCGTTTATAGTCTCTTCTACATCATCTAGAGTATGAGCGGCTGTCGGAATAATTCTCAACATAATTACCCCTTTTGGTACAACTGGATAAATTACTCCTGAGCAAAAGATATTATACTCTGAACGCAAATCCTTGATAATATTTGTACATTCATAAACATCACCCTTCAAGATAACTGGAGTTACAGGAGACTGAGTGGTACCAATATTAAAACCATTATCTTTTAATCCACCCTGTATTGCATTAACAACTTCCCACAATTTATTTTTAAACTCTGGGTTTGATCTCAGTAGTTCAAGTCTTTTTAAATTACCAATTACCAAAGGCATAGGTAGAGATTTTGCAAATATTTGAGATCTTAATTTATATCTTAAATTATCTATAATATCTGCATCACCCGAAACGAAAGCACCAATACTTGCCATTGACTTTGCAAAAGTAGAAAAGAACAAATCAATGCCGTCCTGAACACCTTGCTCCTCCCCAGAACCAGCACCAGTTTTACCCATTGTACCAAATCCGTGAGCATCATCAACAAGTAATCTAAAATTATAATCTTTTTTCAAGGAAACTATTGATGATAGATCTCCCATATTTCCAGACATCCCAAAAACTCCCTCGGTTATGACTAGAATTCCTCCACCTGTTTCTCCGACAATTTTCCTAGCTCTCTCTAATTGACTTTTTAAATTATCGATATCATTATGTGGAAAAACAAACCTTTTTCCTATATGCATTCTAAGACCATCTATTATACATGCATGACATTCAGAGTCATAAACTACGACATCTTTTCTATCTAAGAGAGAGTCAACTATTGATAAAACACCTTGGTAACCATAGTTGAGAAGAATTGAATCTTCTTTTTGGACAAATTCAGAAAGTTCTTTTTCAAGCTTTTCATGATGAACTGAATTTCCTGACATCATTCTAGCACCCATTGGATAAGATAAGCCCCAGTCTTTAGCAGCTTGAGCATCTGCATTTCTGACTTCAGGATGATTAGCTAAGCCTAAATAATTATTTAGACTCCAATTTAGAACGTTTTCACCTTTAAACTTCATCCTCGGACCAATTTCACCCTCTAGCATTGGAAACATATAATAGTTGTCGTCAATATGAGAATAAGCACCGAGAGGCCCTTTATCTTTTAATATTTTTTCAAATAAATCCATATAATTTAATAAGTTTTCGCAAAAGTAATAAGTATAGATATAATAATTAAAAAAACAATAAATTGTTTTTAATTATAACTAATTTGAGTTTTCAGATTCTTTTTTCTCATCATCAGATTCATCAACTTTCTTATCATTAATTTTTGTTACTTCGACTACTGAATCATCCTTTAATTTTTGAGAAATAGCTATATATGGTCCACTTACTACCCTATCATCAGTACTTAAACCAGATAAAATTTCTATATTTTCAAAATCACTAATCCCAGTCTTAACCTCAATCATTTTTGTTTTACCATTATCTTCAATAAAAACAACTTGTTTAATAATTTCATTTCCTAGACTATCCTTTTCATTTTTTGTGGTTACTGAAGAGATAGGAACTAAAACTATATCATTTTTCTCTTGAGTAATAATTTCAACACTTGCAGTCATTCCTGGTTTAAATGGATTTTCGATACCCTCTTCTATTGTTAGATCTCTGAAAGATTCATTTATTACCCTAATTTTAACTTTAAATTCTGTTACGGCGTCTGGAGAGGGTTTTGGGTTAGCAGTGCTCGCTATCTCGGTAACTACCCCCTTAAAAACTTTATCATATGTGTTATAAGCATCAACATCAATATTTGTTGTGTCACCAATCTCAACTCTTACTATATCATTTTCATTTACATCTACTCTTACCTCCATTATTGATAAGTCTGCGATTCTTAATAACTCAGTTCCAGCCATTTGGGATGTACCAACAACCCTCTCACCAAGCTCGACACTCAAAAGAGATACGGTCCCAGTCATGGGAGCTACGATACTTGTTTTCCTAAGATTTTCCTCAGCCTCATCTACGGTTGCCTTTGCACTCCTCACAACATACTCACTTGCCTTGACACTTTGCTTACTTGACTCTAGGTCTTGGGTTGATACCTTGAAATTAGTTTCTGCTATTTCATATTCGGAATCAGATATGACATTTTGATCAAATAACGATTTCTGCCTATTAAATTCAAGCTTAGATCTCAAGTATTGGGCCTCAGATCTTGAAAGATTTGATCTTGAACTAGATAAATTTGCTCTTACTTGATTGTAATTTGCTTTTGCACGCTCAAGAGCATTAATAAAATTGTCTGGTCTTATCACAACAAGAAGTTTTCCCTCATCAACAAAATCACCCTCCATTATAGTCAAATCAATAATTTCACCGGGAACTTCGGGACTAACTCGAACCTCTACCTCAGGCTGAATCTCTCCCGACGCGGTTACAAGTTCAGTAATTTTTCCCTTAGACACATCTTTTACTTCTATATTAATAGGTTTTATTCCACCAAACCACCCCAATCTGTTCCCTATACTTAACATAATAATTCCTCCAACTACAAGAGAACCAATAATTATTAGTGTTTTTTTATTTTTCATGTTAAAAAGTTAATTTTTTTCCTTGATAAAAGTCTAATACCTTCAATTTAAAAATATAATCATATTTTGACGACAGCAAATCATTTGTTGCCCTAACAAGGTTATTATTTGATATCTGATACTCAGTGAAATTTACAGAACCCAGGTTATATTGACTCTTTATTATCCTGAATGACTCCTCGAGAGCCCTAACTTGTTTTACAGAGGCAGAGTATGATTTTGATGCAGCAAGAGCATCGTTAAATGATGTCTCAATAGTCTGACGGACCTGATTTCTTGCTTCAATCACACCGATATCAGCTATCTCCTTGTTAAGTTTAGCTCTTTTAATATTTGCCGATGTCTGATACCTATTGAAAATAGGGATAGAAATTGATAACGTTAATGATTTACTGAGGTAATCTTTCCATTGTTCTAGAACAGTAAAATCTTTGTCAGATCCAACAACATTAGGGACTAATGATAGTGAAGAGACAGTTTCAAGAGGGTTATTAGTTAAATATCCAATCGTAGTCGGTTGCATCGAAAATCCATCATAAAATTCTCTTTCTCTATTTGCAAAACTTGAATAATTAGAGGAAAAACTTGATGAAATATTAATTGATGGGTACCTACTACCTTTTGAAATTCTTAGATCATATAAGCTTGACTGAGCATTTTTTTCTGCACTTTTAATCTCAGGTAGTAAGCTGACGGCTAAATTAAATATCTCATCTGGATCAGCTTCAATTACAGTAGAAGGCGATAACTCAACATTAGGTTTTATAATTTTAATTTCTTTTGAAGTCTCCAATAATAGTAACTGTTTTAACTGTAGAATTGTTAACCTATAATTATTTTCCTGCTGTATAAATCCCAACTCATCTCCAGCCAATTGAGCCTCTAGATTAAGCTTGTTTGTTACAGGAATAGATCCAGCCTCAACAAGTTTGTTGGTTCTGTTTAACTGTTCTTGAGTCGATTGAACCTGGAACTTGGCGTTTTCGAGTCTATCTGTATTAAGTAGCACATTAAGATACGCTCTAACTACACTTAACATCACATTATTTTTTGTATTCTCTAGATCAAAGACACTCTTCTCAAGCAATGTTCTTGACCGTTTAATGCTATTCCTAATCGAAAAACCAGAAAATATATTCATACTTGAGGACGCACTTATACCTGAAAAATTTGAGTTATTTGAGATAAATGTATTTGTTGTCGGGTCGATTGATCTACCATAATTATTTCCATAATTTGAAAAAATATTAAGTGTAGGGGTTTGCTGTAGTAGAGCCTGGGTATAGCCTAAACCCTGCAATTGCTCATTAATGATACTCCTTTTCAATTGGAGATTATTTTCAAGAGCAATCTCAATACACTGCTCTAGATCTAATTCTAAATACTTATTTGACTGTGAAAATAAATTGAAGGAAATGAAAACAAAAAGTAGTAACCTAAGCATATTAATTTAGATGTTTTTAAAGAAAATTCCTTGCATCAACTTGGTGCAAAGATAAAATTTCAATCGAAAGTAAAAAATTTTTATACTGAAACCTCTCCTTTTATATGCGGATGCGCTTGATAATCAACTAATTCAAAGTCTTCGTAACTAAAAGAAAAAATATCACTGACCTCTTTATTTATCTTCATTTTTGGTAAAGGGAAAAAATCTCTTTTTAGCTGAGTTTTAACTTGTTCAATATGATTTAAATATATATGAGCATCACCAAATGTATGAACAAAATCACCTAACTCTAGGTCACAAACTTGTGCTACCATCATAGTTAGTAACGCATAAGATGCAATATTGAAAGGTACGCCAAGGAATACATCTGCACTTCTTTGATATAATTGGCATGACAACTTTCCATTAATTACATAAAACTGAAATATAGTGTGACAAGGAGGTAAAGCCATATTATCGATAAATGGAACATTCCAAGCACTAATAATATGCCTTCTAGAGTACGGATTTGTCTTAATGTCATTTATCAATTTTTTAATTTGGTCATGAGTATTGCCATCTTTACCTTCCCACTTTCTCCATTGAACTCCGTAAACTGGCCCTAAGTTACCTTTATCATCTGCCCACTCATCCCAAATCCTTACGCCATTTTCATTTAAATATTTTATATTATCCTCACCTTTTAAAAACCACAAGAGCTCATGAATAATTGATCTCAAATGTAACTTTTTAGTAGTAATACAAGGGAATCCTTTACTTAAATTAAATCTCATCTGATGACCAAATATACTTATAGTACCAGTTCCTGTCCTGTCCGATTTTTTTTCTCCTTTCTCGAGAATAGTTCGTAATAGATTATGATATTGCTCCATTTATTTAAGTAAATTTAAAAAGTAAAATTTTATAATGATATACTAATTTAAATTTAAAATGAAAAGAAGATTATCTGCACTAATAATTTTACTTATTTGTTTATTTTCATTTTATTATTTCTATAAAGAAAACAAATTATCTAGAGATCTTTGGGATGTTGTTTCCTCTAAATCTGCATTGATTATTGAACTCGATGACCCTGTAAACCAATACAATTTATTTTTAAACGAATTAAAAAATTCTAAACTAAAGTTTGTATTACAAGATATAACTAAAAACTACAGGAGCTTTGACAAAGTCATTGACGGGAAAATAGAAAAATTATTATTAAAAAATAAAGTAATCATATCATACTTCAATATTTCAAATAAAACTCTTGAACCTGTTTATTACAGCTACATGAAAAATTTAGATGAAGACTTTATCATCAAATACCTGAACGATAGAGACTTCAATATTAACAAGAGAACTCTAAATGGTGAAATAATCTACGAGGCTATGAAAAATGAAATAAACCATACATTTTCATTCATTGACGGCCTAGTAGTTTACTCTAAAAACTCACTAATAATAGAAGATGTAATTAGAAGTTTAGGCAACTCAAAATTAACTTTTAAAAAAAATAATTCAAGCTTATTTACACAAGTTAAGATTAAAAAGGATCTAGGAAACATCTATATTAATCACGATGAAATCGAAAAAATATTATCTTCTATATTTCCTCAAAGTATATTTACTGAAACCTTAAAATTTCTACCAGGTAAATCATTTTATGACATCAATATCAGTGACGGGTTCATAAGAATGAA
>CEWG01171096.1_pt1 | contig 11551 bp, 9 predicted proteins | sample 361411 | NCBI WGS metagenome assembly CEWG01 (sample SAMEA2622173, study PRJEB7988) | marine metagenome | biome: marine biome (ENVO:00000447); feature: surface water layer (ENVO:00002042); material: "saline water (ENVO:00002010), including plankton (ENVO:xxxxxxxx)" | depth 5 m | reverse complement strand
GGCCCAGCCAAGTGAACCATCGGGTTGAATGACAAAGGTTGAGCGAACGCATCCCATGTATTCCCTGCCGTAATTTTTCTTCATTCGCCACGTTCCATATGTGGTGTGAAGCGAGAGGTCCTCATCCACAAGAAGCGGAAAGTTGAGCGCTTGCTTTTCGACGAACCGTTGATGCGACTTCCCAGAGTCCTTGGACACGCCAAACACGACAAAATCTTCACCGTTCAGGCGATTCATGTTATCACGGAAATCGCAGGCCTGCTTTGTGCAACCCGGTGTAGAATCCTTCGGGTAAAAGTACAAGATTACGGTTTTCCCGTTGTCAAGGTAGGTCTGGAGCTGATGCTCGTTTCCTTCCTCATCATGTGCTGTGAAGCCAGGTGCGGTATCCCCGGCGCTGAGTTGAATCGCTTCGGTCATGTTTATGCCTCCGGCCTTGGCTCCTAAAGGAATTGCTTTCAATTACGATACAAATATGCGCTTATTCTTACTCAAATGGCTTGATGCATCCGTTTTATTCATCATGAATAAAAAATCATTCATGCTGCTTATTTCAAGGGTCAGTGACCGATTCTTTGAAGAACTGGCAGTGCGCAGATGAAGGTATGGTCGGTGCGCGAATGTCTCGTAGAGCGCGCCGGTTCTTCAAAAAAATTCAACGGTGCGAATCAAAATATGGGCTGCAAGAACTTGCCAGTTCCATCCAAACCGATGTAGATAAACGCCTCTTGAGTTATGACGAGGCCCTCATGCTGGGAAACATGATCCAAAACCGAGCGGACCAGGTGCCTGGCGATTCAATCGTGTATGCCATCTCTGACCGGGACGCCTATCGCCGGACCTTAGAGCTGTACCTCCGAGACGCTCTTTTGACCCGAACAGAACAGCTCCTTCTTTGGGAAGAACGCCGACGTCTTGGCATTTCTGACAACGAACACGACGCCCTCCTCAAACAACTTCTTGCCCAATGGAAACGCCAAGGAAAGGCAGTTACCATTGACCGCTTCAGCCAACCAGAATCTGGGGGTGCCGAATCTGTCTAGGCCCATGGTTCCACTTTCGCTGGTCGCCATCATGCTGCTGGCTAGCCTTACTCCCTTGGCCATGGCCGACGGAGGGCGCTCAACGCCGGATTTCGTTGTTTCTTCCTTTACCCTTGACGATGCAGGTTCCATCAATCTTGGTGGAGGTGTCGAAGCAGAAGACGCAACCCATGTTGTCCGTGTTCAAGTTCAAAACATTGGCCTCGGTGCAGGGCAGGCCTCCTTGACATTGTTGTTGCAGGGGACAGCTAGCTCCGGCGATGTCGTCCTTGGCACAACCGATTTGGGCGTCATTTCGGCAGGTGCCTCAAGCGCCGTCACCGTCTTTTCGTGGTCGGCCACGCTGGGGGCTAATCAAATTCTGAAGGCCCGTGTTGCCTCATCGACAGAAACGAACACTGCCAACAATGAAGATCAAATGGTGGTCAACGTGAGCCGCTACCAAAACAGCAGCGTGCCGGTGGTCAACATTCCGCAACCCACAGGGGGTTCCACCAGCGTCGTCTGGTCCCAAACCATCCATGATTTCTCCGCCAGCGTGAGAAACGAGGGTGTCAAAAATCAATCCGCCCAGTTTTGGTTAAATTTCACCGAAGTGGGCAATCCATCAAACACCTTCTCTGAAACATCCAACATTGTCCCAGTCGTTCGGCCCGGCTCACTCCACGGAGGAGCAGCCATACCCGTCGCAGTTGAGATGGAGTTTGATGCAACCTCCCGAACTGGACAATGGAACGTGGTCGGGGAGATGCATGTTTCTGGGTTAAATTGGGTTTCTTCCATCGAATTCCTCAACCAACGCGTGGTCTTCTCAAATTATGATTTCGAAATCACAGCGGCGCACGACCGCAGCGTTGAGCCTGGACAAACCGCCCAGTTGACCTTTGCCGTGGAAAACACGGGCATCAGCGTTGACGACTATCAAGTGAACGTATCAAGCGTGAACTGGTGGGTCTCCGACATCAATCCCTCGCCATCAACATCGACGGTAATGCCAAACACCACCACCTATGTGTCCATTGATGTCACTGTCCCAGCCAGTGCCCTGCGAACGCAATCTGACGTCATCACGCTCAAACTCACCTCAAATTCCGGGAATTTCTACAAAACCGTTTCCACCACCGTTCTGGCGGGCGAATCCTATGAAGGGTTCGTGGAGATGGACAGCGACACAAAATTACTCACGCCGGGGGCCCCGACGCCCATCCGGGTCAAGGTTCAAAACAACGGCAATGCACCAACCTCCTTTACGCTTGATGCCGGTATTTCCTCAAATCCAATCAACTGGGACTTGTCTTTCCTCAGCTCAACAACCGGGACACTCCAGCCTGGCGAATATGTCAACGCAACCCTCATGGCCACGCCACCGGTCATCAAGAGTCCCCTGGTTGACGCAGAGGACAATGGCGCTGGCGATACCATGTCCATTTGGGCTCAAGCCACATCGGTCGATGGAGGCATCCCACAAGTCAACGCGACGCCCGTGCGGATTCTTCCGGTCATTGTGGTGGACCCGGGACTCCCGACCGAATCGATCGAGATGACGGTGCAGCAAGTCATCGAGGCGCAGCAGGGGAGTGGACTAGAGGCCATTCTTGACCTTGATGTCGAAGTTCGCCACAACCTTGTGACAGAGTTGTCTGAAACGGTGGATACGACGCTTTCGCTTGGAACGCCGGTGTTTACCTCCGATTCAACCGGCGGTTTCACTGAAGCCTCGAGGTGGGCCATCGGCCTCACGCCAACTTCCCTTCCTGGTATGTCTCTCGGAGAAACGCGTAATGCGGTTTTAACCGTACAAGGTCCAGCTGACAACTACTCGGTTTCGGGCTCACTTTCCATTCCGATCACAGCGACTCCAACCCTTGGCTCTGCTCACAACGGTGCAAACGTGATTCCTACATCCATCTCTCAAACCCTCACCATCAACATCCCTCCCGTGCTTGGTGCAGAGGGACACAACGGCACCATCGTTGACGCAATGGTCGGTGAGGAAACGAACTTCCCCATTGAATTGGCCAACACCGGCAACAACATGACCTCGTATCGACTCGTGCTCAACCAACAAATTCCCGCTGGTTGGGAGGTCTCCTTTTCATCGAGCAGCATTATGCCGTCGACGACGGTCACCGACCTTCCAGCCGATGTTGCCAACTATGGGGACAATGTAAACAACACGACGCACATCACCACGTTCCCTCTGGTGGTAACCACCGACCCAGACGCACCTGCTAACAGCGTTGAGTCCATTGGCATCGATGTCTATGAGATGACCTCGAATGTCTACATAACGACCTTTGAAGTCCCTGTCCGAGTCGGTGAAAACGTGAACGCATCGCTGACACCGACCAGTCAAACCGTCAATCTCTCCATTGGTGAAACCATTGCAACCAGTGTCGTTATCAAAAACGAAGGTAACACGCCAGCAACCTTTGCGGTTTATCTTGACACGGGCAGCGCAGGTGAAATTGACTTCGTTCTCGAGACACCAACGGTGGTTCAAATTGGGGCGGGTTACGAATCGACTGTTCGTGTCCGACTCACGCCGACAAGCGATGCGTTGGCAGCAGCAAACTACTTTGCCACCGTTTGGGTTTCAAACGCTGAATCCGGGCTCAACCTCTCCGCCAATATTCTTGGCAACATCAGCGAACAGCACGGTTTAGTGGTGAGCACCCTTGAGGAAATCGGTGTCGTTCCCGGCGAGGTGCAAACCGTGGATTATTCAGTTGTTAACAACGGCAACCTCGTTGAAGATGTCGTGGTCGAAATCTCTGTGGCCGACAATTGGACCGTGACGCCTGCCTCGCTTCCCTTGGAACTCGGTGTTGGCGACACGTACACCGACTCGTTTGATGTTGACGTCCCCGCCCTCGGTGATGACGACAGCATGATCAACGGGGCCATCTATCCGGTGACAATTCGAGTGTTGAACGCCACAACGGAAGAAGTGCTTGAGACGCACACACTCCGTCTCCAAGTGGCCCCGCTTTTCCTGGTCGAGGTTGAAAACTGGCCATCCACAATGGACTACCACAGAGGCATTAGCAGACCATGGAAAGTTATCTTTACGAACACCGGGAACAAAGATGTCACAGTGAACGTTTCCTACACGCTTCTGCAAGGTGGCTTGAATCTACCAAGTTTGGACTGGGAGATCTCTCCGAGCGCTGAGACCACCCTCTTGCTTGAGCGCGGTGTACCAACTGACTTCTCGTTTAGTGTGAGCAGCGTCGCTCCTGAACCTCCGTTGACGTTGGCAGCAAACCTCATTGTCACCCTCGACCCTGTCGAAGAAGCCGTCCAAGGCAGCGCTCAATATTACACGGATTTGCGAATGAACCGATTCTTTGAATACGACGATACCCCCGTAAAACCCCCCGGAGAAAAAGTCTTCCCAATCGTTTACTCGCACATCCCAACGGGCCCTGAGAGTGCTGTGGCCTATGAAATCGAACTCTGTAGAGCAGAGCGCCTCATCGACATGGATGGCTTGGGCGAAAACGCCTCAAAGTACGGTTGGACCTTCGCTCTACGCGTGGACGACACCGATTACCCGCTCAACATGTCGGCGTATTGTCCACAGAGCGGTTCACTCGGTCCAGATTCTCGCATCACTCTTCCCGTCCGACAACCTTGGGTGACCACGGACAGGATACAACTGGTCGTCAATGCCCCCAATCCACCCAATGTCCTTCCCGGAGATGGTTGGGACCTCACGCTCAGGCTGTATCACCCCGATGAAAATGCCGGCTACACCGTGTTCGAGGAGGATGTGTTCACTTACCGGTTAGCCGTTTTCGCTGACCCCGCCATCGTTGCTCAGGGTCCAGCCGACCCCGAGACGTTCTTTGAAGGACAAGACACCACCTACACCGTAACGGTTCGAAACGAAGGTACGGCCAGAGCCCTTGGGGTGGCTGCCACGCTGGATTGTGGAGACAACGTATCCATTCTGAGCAACCCAGACATCCTCCCCACGCTCAACGCAACCTTGGAACATGTGTTCACGTGGGATGTCCGCCCTGCCACCATCGATTGGTGGGATGTCAACAAGGTGATACAATGCGATGCCGCCTTGTCATACGCCTATGTTGGCGAGGGGAACATCGAAGAAAACGATCGTTCCTACACGACTCCAGAAGGCGTCAAGCTCGGCGAAGACACGGTCCGTTCTTGGTCTCCTGACCTCTCCTTTGCCTTCATCGCCTGTGTCGTTGCTGCGTTGTTGTCGCTTATTTTCGTCCGACTTGCCAGCCAATCCGAAAAATGGCAGCTCGGTGGCATCTATGCTGGTGTTTTGGCCTTCGGATTTGCTTTCCATCTGTTCAACGTCACCTACTACGGCCCGGTCATTCTTGCTCTCTGTGCCCTGTGGATTTGGCGCATGACGTGGAAGAGCAGCGATGAATTCAGGATGATTCATGAGGATTATCAGCGGGCTCGAAAGGGCACATCTACGGTGTATTCTGACCACTTCGAAGCGTTGAAAGACAGCCGCCGGCAATTGACCATCATCCTCTCGCTTCCGGTTCTCGGGATGTTAGCGATTGTGCTCGGATTGCCACCACAACTCTCCACCGATCGCAATAATCTCTTGATGATGGCGGCTTACTTTTTCCTCATTATGTTCGGCGTGTGGTACCTCCTTAAGCGCTCAGACAAGATGTACGGCAACCTCTTTGGCCGAATGACCGATGCCGAAATCCGTTCCATTCGCATTGAACGGGACCTCAGCGACCCTGCCCGCTTGTTGAACGACCTTGCCGACGACGGCCTTGATTTCTCAGCGATCCTTGGCGAGCGGGCACCTGTACCCGTGCCTTCGCCAGGCGTAGGGAATGAATTTGATCAACAAGCCGACAGCGACGACGACGCATCTTCGGAGGTGGAAAGCGATGCCTGAAACCACCGATGTACCCGATGACGTCATGGCCCAAGAACGCGCCATGCGGGAGCAAGGTATCCGAGAAGCTTCGCAAACGCTGGAACGGATTGCTCGACAAGCTGCGCAGCGAGAAAACCCATCTCTTGCTGAAACCGAAATGGACCTCGGCGAGGTCAAGGTCCACCTGGGGCTCCATCAACTCAGCAAGGCTAAGAAATCGCTTCGTCGGGCGGAGAAGACGCTTGAAGAGTTGGAAGAAGATGTTCTGCACCTACGCCGTAGCATTGCCATGCTTCACCGCCTGCTCGTTCACAAACACATATCCCTTGAGGAGGCAGAACGTATTCTCTACAAACTCCGAGAAGCCACCGCTGCGGCTGAAGTCGGTGATATTCGGGCCTCAACCGAAGAGGTCGAAGATTTGCTGGAGGACATGATCGGGGGCAACACGTCCACGCTGAATCCGTTCCTCTTCCGCCATTTCTGGATGGGCGTTGATACCCGCTGGCCCGCTGGAGGGGAATCCGGTGTGCTTCTCGTCCGCATCATCAACGACGGGCCAATCCCCATGCCAATGCTTCGTTTGAAACCCCCCGTGCCCGAAGGCTGGACGGCCAACCCACCGAACGTGGATTTGCCCATCATCGCACCCGGAGGCAACATTCCACTTCGCTTTGACATCCAACCTGACTACCGATTGTCTTCCGAAGACATCCCGCTGACTCGAAAACTTTCCGTGGCCACCGCCTACGAAATGCGTTCTGGCGAAATAACGGTCACCATGCGCGTCCAGAATAGAGCCATGGAACCGCTTTCCGAGATTCTTCTTACGCCTTGGATTCCATCCGGGTTCTCTACCGATGAAGTTCCCTTCATCCGCAATCTTGCTCCTGACGAAGTCGCTGTTCTGCACATGCCACTTCGCATCAACCTCGGTCAAGGAGGCGCTCTTTGACCACATCCCGTTCCACCTGCAAAGGCAGGGGATAAACAAAAAAATGGTGAAAAACATGAAAAACGAAACAAAGAACGAACAACGCGACAACGTCGCTGCGATCGGTATTGGTGCAATGATCGTCTTCATTGCATTGATTCTGGTGGCTGCTGTTGCTGCTGCTGTCATTATTCAGACAGCAGAGAAGCTGCAGCAGAATGCGCAGACGACGGGACAAGATACCACGGACGCCATGGCTGCTCGAGTGAGCGTCATTGGCATCATTGTGGGCTCCGGTGCAGGTGAACTCGACATCACGTTCGAGCTCGCTCCTGGATCGGACGACGTCCCAACAGGTGATATTGAGTGGGCCATTGTGTGCGCTGCTGGTACCGACCAAGATGACTTCTTGGAAACGACCGCCACGCACCAGATTGGACTCGCAGTTGGGGCTGACCCAATTGCTGCGGGCCAAACCTATACCACGACCATCACCACCAACAACTGCGGACCTGCAGCCAACGCTGAGCACACCATCCTGTTTGTAGCAGGAACCGGTGGACAGACCTACGAGGTCCTCAACTACGGCGGCGACATTACTGCTGGGGCGGTGGTCATTTGAAGACCAACAACGAGCAAAAGGACACCGTGGCAGCCATCGGTATTGGCGCCATGATCGTCTTCATCGCCCTCATTCTGGTTGCTGCTGTTGCAGCTGCTGTCATCATCCAAACCGCTGAGAAGTTGCAACAAAACGCTCAGACCACCGGTGACGACACGGCCGACAACATGGCTGGAAAACTCCTCATCAACACCGCTTACGTGGACCCAGGCACTGCAGGTGACAACTACCTGCTCTTTGTCTCCCTCGCACCCGGTAGCGAAATCACGGCGTTCACGTCCGTGAGCTTCCAGTTGTTCTGCGACAACGGCGTCGTTGAAGGTGACAGTGTGGGCGAAATGTCCTACACGCGAATGGACGGCTCAGCTGTTGCAGAACTCAACCCAGGTGTGGCCTACCAGCTCACCCTCGACGCCAGCGGCGGCGATGATTGTTCGGCAGACGCTGTGCTTGTTGACGACGGTGAGGCCAACTTGTACCTCCACGTTGCCAACGGCGGTTCGACCTTCGAGACGTTCAACATCGACGACGACACTGCGGGTGCCATCGTTGTTTGATCCCTCCAGGATATCACTTCGGTGATCTCTTGGTATGGAGGATTTACAATGGCATGGCCATTCAGTGGAAACTCGGGTGGTAACAAAAACGCAGACCAAGCAATGAGCGAGGAACGCCTGAAGATTTTGGCCAACGTGGCCATCGAACAGGTGCCCTTCCCTGAACAAGGGATGCTCAGCGAAGAGGATGCGTGGACCATCTCACCCGGACCAACACGAGCGCGAATCAACAGCCAACAAAGCGTACCCAACGTTGCGGCTACGCTCGCACCGGCTCCAACGCCGGTGCCAGCTGCCCCAGCCACCGTTGACACGTCCGGCCTCGAGCGGCTGATCAGCAGTCGTCTCGACATGGTCGAAGACGTTCTTCGGATGGTTGAACACCGTCTTGAGGAAGGGACCACCCTTGCCGAAGTTCATTCGGCAGAAGGTGTTCACGACGAAGATGGTGAGTACGTGGATGACGATGGCGAGGTCGTTTCTGGCGACCGAATCATCACCTCCAGCGGCGAAGTGATGGAAGTTGGTGGAACAGCACGAATGATGGAAGACGACCAAGGACAACTGGTTGAGTTGTATGAGGCGCAAGCCTTGGCAGCGAACCCGTTCCTGGTTGCGCCCCGTTCGAGCGGCTCCGGCAACAATCAATCCAGCACAGGTGCCCCTACGGTTGCAGCGCTTCTCCTTGACCACATGTCCGGCATGGCCGCCGTGAGTTTTACTCAGAAGGCCATGGAATCCGGCATGCTGGATCAGGACGAAGGCGACGCTGTGCTCGCAATCGTTCAACTTGCAGAACCCGGCGACCCAGAGACCGCTTTGGAAGACCATCTGCCTCACCGACAACTGTTGGTGTTCTCGGCTTTGGTCTCATCATGGCGACAACTCCACATGCTACGAGGAGAAGAGTGACATGGGTGCTTCGGTTGGTGTAGGAGGATTGATCATCGGCATTTCGATGCTGGTGGTCTTTTCGATGGCCTATCAGGCCATTTCTTTGCAAATTGATTCCGGTCTTGACCGAATCGAGGAAGCAGATGAGCCCATACCAACCTTCACCATCGACGACGCAGTGATTTTCACTGGCGCCATGGTCGATGTCACCATCAACAGCGGTGGATTGGGATACAGCAGCGGAGGCACGATTGAAGCCTCCAGCGGGAACGGCGGATTTTCAGCCACCTACACGGTCAACAGTTCGGGAGCCATAACTTCCGTGGTCATCACCAGCCACGGAAATTACTCATCGCTCCCAACCCTTGTCGTGAACGGTGGCGGAACGCCGTCAACTCCGGCGAGTTTGACGCCTGTGCGAGGAACCGTGGTGTACGCTAACCTGACCAACACCGGCTCCACAACCATCGATCACGATGACATGTGGCTGTTTACTGATGGAAAAGACCCGACGCCTTTCTCGACGGTTTACACCTCATCGATTAACTCGGAACTCTGGTTCTCTGGAGAAACCTTGTCGCTTGATTGGTTTGACACCGGCTTGGACGCAGGCGAACGACTGGCCCTTACGGTGGGTTCAACAACCGTTGGACACGGATTGTGGTGATTGTATGGCGGATGGAGGTACTTCTTCGATGATCATGCTCGTCACGGCATTGCTGATTTCGGGCGGTGCGAGCGCCGTTCTCATCTCTGAATGGGGCGACGCTTTGCGTGTGGTCCAAATCAATGAACGTGCATCCTCTGACAAGGACGATGTGAGCGTAGCGCTTGCGGGCGATCCTGCAATGGTCGCTTACAACACGACTGTTGACACCATCACAGTGTACTTTGTGAACACGGGTAAATTTGACCTTGATGCCTCAAACTACGAGGTGCTCATCAACGGTGAGGCGCCCACGTCAACATCGGCCTCAGTCCAACCCAGTGGATCTGACTGGAATCCAGGCTATCTCTTGGCGATCACGCTCACCAACACCAGTTGGTCATTTTCAGACGGCGACGATGTTTCCGTGTACTTCATTGGCGTGTCAGAACGAGTCAACGGCTACACACATTCAGCGGTTGCCGATGCGGAGGTGAGACTGAATGCTTTCGCCTGATGAAAACCCGTTTATGACGGCCCACAAGCCGGTTGAGGACGGTTTCCCGTTTGAGGTGGAAACCGATTCACTGGCAGACTCGATGGGTCTACGATTGCCGAACCGCTCGCTTTACCTTCTGCAAGGCAAAGTGGGTGCAGGCAAATCCCTCATCGCTCAGCGATTGATTCACGGCATGGTTGAGAACGGTGTCAAGGTGCTTGTCATTACCACCGAATTGACCACCCGTGGCTGGATTGAGCAGATGGAGAGCATTGGATACGGCATGACCGACGCTATCCGTGAAGGTCAGGTCATGGTTTTGAGTCGTTACGGAACCGTTGCAGACGCCCGTCAAGACGTCACGTTGAATGAAGTCCTCAGCAGCCCTGCTATCCCCGCCGCTGACGTCATCGTTCTCGATTCCGCCAGTTCGCTCATGCCAGAAGATGGACGCCGAGAGGACCACTTTGCTTTGGTTCAACAACTTCGCAAAATTGCCTCAGACGGGCGCTCGTTCATGCTGTGCGCTGACCCAGAAGAAATGGACAGACAATTGCTTCACACCCTTCGAGCCTCTGCCGAAGTGGTGCTTGATTTGGACAATGCCCTGATTGGTGGTGAGCTGAAGCGAAGCATCATCGTCACCCGCTTCCTTCGCGCTGCTGGCCCGATTCAGACATCGGTCGGATGGCGTGTGGAACCCGGAATGGGCTTCATTGTTGACATCACGGCGGTGAGCTGACGGAGGATTCACCATGGCCGAAGAACCACGTTTTGCAAAGGGCGACCTCAATGGGGTCATGGCTGCCTATCCGCACGTAGCGGAATGGGTACGCGACTTCGAGATGCGTTATGGTTCGCGTCCAATATACTACGGTCCGCTCGATCGCGATGCGAAGAAGCAGCGCCCTCTCAACCTCATCTACGTCACACGGGAGCCAATTTTTGTTCACATCTACGAACCTCCTGCAGATGACGATGGCGGTGGAACCATTCTTTGGTTTGGTCTTGAACCACAATTGACTGAAGAGGAAGAGAACATCCGCCGTGAACTTGTGGAAACCTTGCTTCAAGAGGCTCCGACTGCTCCTTCCTTTACCACGGACAATGAATTCGAAAACATTCTCCAACAAATGATCGCACGGTACACCATTTTGGACAGCGAGGCGAATAATCTCGTGCGTCGGCAAGGCCGACTTTGGGAAATGGTCGGCATGGACGACAAGCGATTGACGGTCAGCACCATGCAACGGGAGCGATTGACCTACGTGGTCATTCGCGACCTGATTCGCAACGGTCCGCTTGAACCTCTCCTCTCCGATGAGATGCTGGAAGACATTCACTCTGTTGGCCTAAAGCACATCCACATGGACCACAAGGTGTTTGGAATGGTCACTTCTAACATTCGTTTCCGAGAGCGCGAGTTGCTCTCGCGCTATTTGCGAGCCATGTCGGAACGTATCGGTCG
>CEWG01114895.1_pt1 | contig 11552 bp, 8 predicted proteins | sample 361411 | NCBI WGS metagenome assembly CEWG01 (sample SAMEA2622173, study PRJEB7988) | marine metagenome | biome: marine biome (ENVO:00000447); feature: surface water layer (ENVO:00002042); material: "saline water (ENVO:00002010), including plankton (ENVO:xxxxxxxx)" | depth 5 m | reverse complement strand
ATATATTATTACTGAAATAATTCCAAACAATATACCTATGTATAAAATATGGTCTTTTTCTTTCATATACTCTACAAATGCTAGACTATATATTGTTAAAAAAAAAGACCATGAATTTTCCTTTACATCATCATTATTTTTTTCGTAATGATATTTTGTTTCAATTAATTTTATATTATAATCTTCCCAAAAACTATCTGCGGTTTCACTTGTCTTACTGATAATATCTTTTAATGGCATGTCCATTATGGTTTTACGATTTTTCTCCTTTTCTTCTCGACTTTCCTTTATTCTTTTAATAACTTTTTCTTCTTCAACTTTATGTAATAAATTATTTGTATTTCTATTAAATTCACTTGCTATTTGCGGTCTATTATCATTATCTAAATTATTCCTTTGTTGTTCTAATGCTACATTAATCATTTCATCTGTAAATGTAGAATCTATCTCATTAAAAACTAATGATCTATAATTTAAATTATCTTCAGATTGTAATTTATTTGATATTACCATATTATAATATCTTATATAATTTATTCACATATTTTATTCATATATTTTATTCATATTAAATACTTGTAATTAAATGAACTGTACTTAGAAATGGCAGACGACAACAATATTTATGAAGACCCATATCATCTAATACTTTCCCTTCAATACTTTTTTCAACTGTTTTCTTAGTAATATCAATATATTGAATATCTAATTCATTTTCTTTAAAAGTATCTGTATTTTTATTTTTTCTTTCATTTACAGTTTGAATATAGATATCCCATTTGTCTGCTAGAATTTCACCACATGTAAAACACCTTGGAGGAATCAACATTATATTAGTATTTAATTATTTTTATTTTAAATATTAATTCAAATTATGTTTATTTAAAAATAATTTATTATTTATAATTTATAATTTATAATGAGAGTAGTTTTTTGTATACCGAGTACTACAAAAAATAGAGATGAAAAAAATAAGCAACTTGAAATACTTTCTTCTTTATCTATTATAAAAGAATATAATAATAAACCAGATATATATATAGGTTATGATAGTGACGATCCTATATATAGTATTAAAGATATGAGAAATAGTATATATCCAGAATTAAATATAAAATGGTTTGAACAAAGAGTAGAACCTGGTAATGTTGTAAAAATATGGAATAATTTAACAAAAATAGCTATTGATAATGGTTATGAATATATAATGTTAATTGGTGATGATATTATTTATCCAAAAAATGATGAATGGATAAAATTATTTTGTAATGGGTTAAAAAAAAATGATATGCATGGCATTTCTTCTGGAGATTCAGGAAATCCAAATTTACCAATGACACAATTTATGATTACAAAAGAACATTATGAATTATTTGGATATGCTTTTAATCCACAATTAAAAAATTGGTTTTGTGATAATTATTTAGGTGAATTATATCCAGAAGAGTATATTAATTATTTCGAAGATGTTAAATTATGGAATGCTGGTGGCAAACCAAGATATACACCAGAAAATCACCAAATATTATATAAAGAATTATTAGTCCAAGATAAACCTAAATTTAATAAAATATTATATAATGATAAAAATATTAAAAATAAAAAAATAACAGAGGACTTTATAATCGACTGGATTGATAGAAATAATGGACTATGTATAACAAGAAATATAATTAATTTTAAAAATCAAAGCGATTATAAAGAAAATAAATATATATGTATTACTGGTTATGATCATATAATAAATATAATATTTACACAAGTTATAGATTTTATTACAAAACCATTTATTTTAATAATAGTTGAAACAGATTTTTTTAATTTAACTGATAAAATGTTAAATACACCATTATTAAAACATATTTATTGTTGGAATAAACCATTTGATCATAAAAAAATAAGTGCATTACCTATTGGATTAAATTATAGTAGACAATATGATATTATAGATAAATATATATCTGAAAAAGTAGAAGAAAATGATAAGAAATTACTATGTATAAATTTTTCACCGCAAACAAATAAATGTAGAAAATATTTATTTAAAAGAGCAAAGAAAGAATGGAAGGATTTCTGTGATATATTTAAAAATATACCAGATTTAAAACAATATGTTAAAAAGAGTAATATTGAAGGACAAATTAATATTAATGTAACTAATCCTTTATATTATCATTTAATAAATAAATATAAATTTATATTATCACCACCTGGTGCTGGCCCGGATTGTCATAGAACTTGGGAAGCATTATATATTGGTTGTATACCTATAGTAATATCTTCTAGTATAAATGAATTGTATGAAGATTTACCTATTCTAGTAGTTGATAAATGGAGTGACATAACAGAAGAGTTTTTAAATAGAAAATACAAAGAAATTACAAAAAATAAAAAACAAGGGTTGTATAATATGGATAAATTATATATGAAATATTGGATTGATAAGATAGAGAATGATAACATAGATACTGAAAATTATTATTCACAACAAGGTGAAGATTTATTTATATATAGAAATTTTATAAATCAAAAATGTTCTGGAATATTTTTAGAATTAGGAGCATGTGATGGTAATTTATATTCAAATACTAAATTTTTTGAAGATAGTCTAAATTTTAAAGGAATATTAATTGAACCAGTTAAAGAAATGTATGATAGACTAATTAACAATAGAGATAATGGAAATTATTATTACAATAATATTATTAGTGAATCAGATAGTGAAATTGAATTATTAATTTCTGGTAATTTACCTGTTAGTAGTGTTAAGAAAAAGACATCAACAAATTTTCATACTCAATGGCATACTAATAGTATTACTCGTAAAATTAAAACTAAAAAATTGTCAAGTATATTTACTGAAAATAAAATTAAATATATTGATTTATTTAGTCTAGACGTTGAAGGTAGTGAACTTGATGTATTAAAAACAATAAATTGGAATGAAATAGAAATATATTTAATATGTATTGAATTAGATGGACATGATAAAGATAAAGATGGAAAATGTAGAGAAATTCTAATTAGAAATGGATTTACATATAAACATAAGATATGTATAAATGAGTTTTGGATTAATCCGAATTACTCTAGAATAAATTTATTGTATAAAAGAAAAAATAATGAATTATTTAACGGTGATTTAAAATATTATGGAAACCATATAAATCTTGAACCACATTGTCAAAAAATAATAGAGAAAAGTATATTAGAATATGAGATAAATCCTATACATTTCATTACATATGGAGATAGTAAGTTCGAAAAGTCAAAACAAAGATTATTAAATGAAGCAAAAGAGTTTGGTGTATTTAAAACCATAAAAGGATATGGACCGAAAGATTTATCAGAAGATTTTATAAAAAAACATTGTGATATATTTAAACATAGTAGAGGTGGAGGATATTGGATATGGAGACCAAATATATTAAGACAAGCAATCAATGATATAAATGATGGGGAATTTCTAGTTTATTTAGATGCTGGTTGTACAATAAATAAATCTGGAAAAAAAAGATTTTATCAATATATTCATAACTTAGAAAACAGTAAAAATAATTATGGTATATTATCATTTCAAATGACTAATACTAATGGTAAAGGTGAAATACAAAAGGAGAAGTGGTGGACAACCGGTCAAATATTTAATATTTTCAATATTAAACCAGAATCAGATATAGGTGATAGTGGACAATATTTAGGAGGCGTATTGATCTTGAAAAAAAATAAACATTTATTAGAATATTTAGATAAATATGAAAAATGTATTTATGAAAATCCGTCGTTAATCACTGATATATATAATGATAAAGATCAACATGAAGGATTCAAAGAAAATAGACATGAACAGAGTATAACAAGTGTATTGAGAAAAATGCATGGTTCAGAAGTTATTGAGGGTGATGAAACGTGGATAGTTCCATTTGGTGGAGAAGAATCATTGAAATATCCATTCTGGGCAACTAGAATAAGAAATTAAATATTTATTATATTTGGTTTATTATTTGGTTTATTATTTAAATGTGAGTAATCTCTATTATCTCTTGATTTCATGTATATTTTTTTTGATTTTAATGATAGTTGTATTGCTAAACAAAAAAAACTACTATCTGTCATTACTACATTATCTGCATTTGTAATAATATCATTATAATAAGATAATGGATGATTTAGAAATTTTTCTGCTATAGTATAAAACTTATCTTTTTTATCATAAACATTAATACACGGATTTATTGTAAGTATATCATTTTTACTAAAATCTAAATGTTTTTCTATACTTTCTATACTAAATATATTACCAGTACTGGCAGTGTTATGTATGAAGATATATTTATCTATATTTTGGATTAAATTGAACAATTCTTTTGATTGTTTTAAAGTTGGAACATGAAAATATTTCCAAAAACAAGATATATCAATATTCATATCTTTATAAAAGTTAAAAGGTAAATCATCATAGGGTTCTGGATTTTTAGTTAAACAATGTCCACCAGCAATATATAAATCCATATTTTTAGTAATTTTTTTAAATTTACTATAATTAAAACCAAATTGAGGACTTATCTCGGAATCATCTTTAACAGGATATAATTGAATAGTTTCATCATCACTATAAAATAATTCTATATTTTTTTTGCATTGTTCTTTACAAACTACATAAACTTTGTCATAACAAGTTGATAGATAACGTACAGCGCCGATACTTGTAATATTATCACCTAATCCTAAATGTGTTAATACAAATGCAGTTTTAAGATTATATCCTTTTTGTTCTTTAATATTTGATTTTGAAATATTATTTATCTTTTTCTTTACTCTAAATCTATTGTCATTTTCTCGTATTATTTCTATACATAGTTTATTTTGTTTATCAGTATCACTTGAATCGCGAAATTTATCTTGCATATCCCATATATTTTTATTTATTTCTAATAAAATATTATAATAAAATATATATTCATTTTTATATTTTTCTAATCTTGTATTTAATAAATTGAACTCGTGTTCAACATCATTTTTTCTATGGTCTTTTATTTTTTTCATTTTAATATCCAATATTGTTAATTTATCCAACCCTTCACCCATAGATACCGGTAATTCTATATTTTGTTTATACTCCATAATATAATAAGTATTATGTATTTCTTTAATATAAAACTTATATTTTAAATATAATTTTACTGCTATATAATTTTCTATATCTACTGATAATTTTACATTTTTAATATTATTCTTATTAATATAATCAATCATATAATTTATACATTTTGTTCCATATCCATTACCTTTATATTTATCTAGTATACATATTCCAAACCAGTTTATGTCGTTTACATTATCAATATGTGAATACCCTATTATATTATTATCGTTATCTGTAAGTATAATAGTAATTAAATGATTTTTAATAATATCTGTATTTCGTTTATCATAATATCTAAAATATTTAGAATCATTTAATTTTATAAAATCTTTTAATAAATTTTTATTACTATTGTTTATTATATTAATCATATACAATTATAATATAGATATTATTTAAATAATATCTATATTATAATTATAAAATGAATAGTTCTAAATATTTTATAACATTCGCTAATAAAAATTATATGTCTACAAATCGAATTTCTGAACAGGCTAAAGATTTCGGGGTATTTGACAAAATAATACAACTCAATGAAGAAAATATTCCGAATTATATAAAAAAACATGATAATTTCATTAAAGCAAATAAATGTGGATTTGGTCTTTGGATATGGAAACCCAAGATAATATATGATACATTAAATAAAATAGAATCCGGGGATATTTTAGTATATTGTGATGCTGGAACATTTGTTAATAAAAAAGGTAAAGAACGATTTAACTATTATATTAGTCAACTCGATAAACATGATATGGTAGTATTTTCCACAAGCGACAAATATAAAGCACAACAATTTGTTAAGAATGATGCGATAATGGATTATTATCCAGATTTTAATAATCAATGGATGACGTTTTGTTATGCAGGTGTTATAATTATAAAGAAAACTGAAAAATCAGTGGAATTTGTGAGAGATTGGTTAGGATTATGTGAAAATTATAATTTTATTGATAAGAGTCCTTCTATAAAATATAGAGATTTGTCTCATTATTTGGGTAATGATTGTGATAATGGATTATTTAATTTATGTTTAGCAAAACATAAAATACATTTTACAATAACGCCTGATGAAATAAATTTATATACTTCAGATAAAATACAAGTTGCTCATACAAATGTAAATCAAAAAAATGTCGATTGGTCTTCTTTGGATCATATACCTTTTCAAGTGCGAAGAATGACACCAAAATTTGGATATTGAATATAATAAAGAATCATATTTATTTTAAAAAATATAACGAATTCCATTAACACGACAATCTAAAGTACTCTATTTCGTTAATAAATAATTATTATTATCATTTATTATTATTATTATAATGACAAAACTTAAATATTGTAGGATATGTAAGAGTGATAATTTGGAAGTTGTTATTTCACTAGGTCAGCAAAAAATAACTTCAATATTCCCACCAATTGGCGGACATGATAAGATTCCAATATCACCCATGAATTTATGTATATGCCACCTATGTGGATTAATTCAACTACAGGAAACATTTGAATCAGATTATATATATAAAAATGGTAATTATGGTTATAATTCAAGTATTAGTAATACAATGAGAAACCATCTAGAACAATACAACAAAGAAATATCCTCTAGAGTAAATTTAAAAACTGAAGACGTTGTTCTTGATATTGGTAGTAATGATGCAACTTTTCTTAAGTTTTATAATAATAATATTAAAAAAATAGGAGTAGATCCAACCGGCGAACAATTTAGGGATCAATATTCTAATATTAATTTGTTAGCTGATTATTTTACAAAAGAGAAATTTATTAATACATTTGGAGATATTAAATGTAAAATAATTACAAGTATTTGTTGTTTTTATGATTTACCAGATCCCGTTAAATTTGCCAAGGATATATATGACGTATTAAGTGATGATGGGGTTTGGTCTTGTGAACAAAGTTATTTATTAACAATGTTAAAGACAAATAGTTTGGATACAATATGCCATGAACACTTAGAATATTATGCATTAACACAAGTAAAAAATATCGCAGATAGAGCTAACTTTAAAATTATTGATATTAAATTTAATTCATCTAATGGGGGAAGCTTTCGTGTATACTTTGCTAAAAGGTCTTCTAATACTTATATAGAATGTAAATCCTTAATAGAAGAAATTTTAAATGAAGAAAGAAAGTATGATATCAAAAACCCCGATATATATAAAAGTTTTATAGATAGATGTGATGTTCAATTAAAAAAATTAACAGATTTTATTGAAATTATTAATTTAAATAATAAAACAATTCAGATTTACGGCGCTTCTACAAAAGGGAATTGTATATTACAGTATTGTAATATCGGACCTAAACAAATAAAATATGCAGTTGAAAGAAATTCGAAAAAAGTAGGATTATGTACAAATACAGGAATCGAGATTATAATAGAAGAAGATATGAGGAAAAACCCACCTGATTACTTGATGGTTTTACCATGGCATTTTAAAGAAGAAATTATTGAGAGGGAAAAAGAATATTTAGATAATGGTGGTCAATTAATTTTCTACTTTCCAACATTTGATATTGTAGGTAATAAACCAAAAACATTAATAACAGGTTGTGATGGATTCATTGCTAGTTATATTAAACAACATTTTAACGATCATAATTTATATGGAATTACAAGGACAGAGAAGAAAAGTGAAAAAGAGATAGTAAAATGTTACTTTGATATGAATAATTATGATAAATTAGAAGATTTTATAAAATTAATAAATCCAAATAATATTATTCATTTAGCTAGTATATCATCTTCTATTGAAGCATATGATAATCCCATTAAAACACTACAAAATAATGGAATGTTAACTGCAAAACTATGTGATATTATTTATAGAAATAATAAAAAGATTAAATTATTTAATTCATCAAGTAGTGAAATATATAAAGGTCATTTAGATTATTATGTTCAGGATGATTCCATTGATTGTATTAATAATACTTTTCACAACCATCCATATTCAATTGCCAAAATAATGGGACAAAATATGGTCCAATTTTATAGAAATAACTATAATTTACATTTATCTAATGGCATTATATTTACTACACAATCGGAAAGAAAATCAGATAAATTTTTATTGAATAAAATATCAACTCATATTAAAAATTGGAGAAAGAATTCTAATATAAAACCGCTTATTGTTGGTGACCTCAATTCATATAGAAATATAATTCATCCGATAGATGTTGTTAATGCTATCAGGTGTATATTAGATTATAATAAAGGGGATGACTACACAATTTGTTCATATAATAGCCATAGTATTTTTTCATTAGTGGAGAAATTATTTAATAAATCAGATATTCAAATTATAAGGGGGGTAGAAGATAACACATATTATGATAAAAATACAAATAAATCTATAATGATTATTGAAACAAATAATAATATTGGACTTGATACCAAACAAATAAATATTAGAGGGTATCCTTGTAAATTAAGAGATAGAGGGTGGGAAATAAAGTATTCTATTGAAGATATATTGAATGAATTTTAAGGTAATATTTAAAAATATAATAATATGTTTAATTATAAACTATGAATTTAATGATTGTTGCCCACACTGATGATGAATTATTGTGGGGATGGAAAGATTTATTAAATGGCGAAGATTGGACTGTTTTATGCATATTTCAACAATATAATTATCCCGGAGCAGATGAGGAGAGAAAAAAACGTTTAAAAAACTTTGAAAAAACAAGTCAATTATTCGGATTTAAAAAATTTATATTTAATTATGTTGATTCCGCTTACAATTTAGAAATAGATAATGAATTACAAACAAATATAAAAGAAAATATTAAAAAGATTATTAATAATAGTAAAAAAATTGTAACACATAATCCACACGGTGAATATGGTCATTATCATCATAAAATTGTATCTAAAATAGTAACAGAATTAGTAATAGATAAAAATAAATTATATTATTTTTCATTTGATAAAAATAGTAGTTTAGAATTTACCAATCAATATATGGAAAGTTTTAATTGTTATTTTTCTAATAATTTAAGTGATAAAACAGTTATAGGACATAAAAATCTGTCAAAAATATCAAAAACAGTAAAATATGTTGATTATAAATATGATCCAACTATTATAATTGAGAATTATCCTGAGAATTTTTTAAATTGCAATTTAATAACTTTTAATAAATATATTTAAAACAATAATATTAATAATTTGTATAATGGCTTACAATTATTTTTTTAGATATATACCAAAAGATACTATTAAAACTATTTTTGAAATTGGTTGCAATAATGGTAACGATACATTGATTATTAATAATCATTTTAGGCCTGAAAGCTACCATGCTTTTGAAGCAAATCCAGAAAAAAAGGACTATTTAGAGAATAAGTTTAAAAATTATAGTAATATAAAATTCAATAATAAAGGAGTTTTTGACAAAGAAGGAACGATTGATTTTTATGTATGTAAATCGAATAGTGGTGCATCTTCAATACTAGGAAAAGTAAAAAAAGAATTTTGTAAAATAGCTGATGCAGAATGCAATATGAATTTAAAAGACCATCAAAAAAGATTAGAAGAATATTGTACAGATATTGATTGGAAAAAAATAAAAATAGAAACTGTAGTATTAAAGGATTATTTAACAAAAAATAATTTAAATCGTATAGATTTAATTTGTATGGATGTGGAGGGAGTGGGGTTATCAGTATTAAAAGGATTAGGAGAGAATATAAAAAATGTTAAATATATTATCTCAGAATGTGATTATGGTTTTACAAGAGAAAATGAAGAAACTTTTAACGATATTAATAAATATCTAAGCGATAATGGTTTCAAAATAGTTGAAAATAAATTTACGGTAAGTATTTTGTCTGATTGTTTATGGGTAAATACTAATATTTAATCTATAACTGACAATATTTTGTTTAGTCTATCCGGGTTACCTCTATGAATATATACAATATCACTTTGTTGTGTAGCTAATGATCCAAAAATAAATATATTTTTTAAATTTGTTTGATAATTTTCATCTATTTTAATGTTATTACCACTATATTCTATACCTATTTTTTCACAAAGAGTATTCTTACATGTAAAACCTATTAAAATATTACATTCATCTATATTTTTAATGACTTTATTATTAGATAAAATAATAGAATTATTATCACAAAATTCTTTTACTGTAGTATTTTGATACATATTTAGATTACCTGGATAACTACGGACAGTATTATCAAACTTTTGTAAATGAGCTGAATTTCTAGTATAAGTAGATCTTAAAATCCATGTAATTTTATTATGCGGGAGTAAATAAATGATATAATCCAAGGATGAATTTCCTCCCCCAATTAAAACTAAATGCTTATTTTTTACATTATGAAAATCAGGATAATTATAATTAACATATGGAAAATTTGTATATATGTTTAATTTATTTGGGGTTCCAAATATACCAGTACATAAAATTACGTATTTTGTTTCAATAGGATTATTATTTTTTAATATAACATTATAAATAATATCGTTTTTTTTAACATCAACAACAGTATCTTTAATAAATGATAATTTTTTTTCAGAAAAATAATTTGTATAATAGTTAATTACATCTATATTTAGAGGATGAGATTTATTATTTTTATTTTCTTCATCAAAACATAATTCTTCAAACGGTGAATGCCAAATTAAATTTGGATATCTTTTTATATTACTTACAATTTCATTTTTTTCAATTAAAAAAATATTTTTTGAAGGATAGTTTTTTTTTAAACTTTTAAAACAATATATACCATTAGGCCCCCCACCAATAACTACAATATTATTCATTATTATTATATTTATTTATTATTTTTTATTTAAATATTTTTTTGAAGGACGATTATCATATTTGATTTTCCCATCATATTTTTAAGTATTGAATATTTATTTTTAAATATTTCATTATTTTTTATAATATCATTCCAATAATCAATAGTTGAATAAGAATTGAGGCCTGCACCAGATCTTACATCTACATCAGGTCCCAATAAAACTCTACCATTTATATTTAATAACATGTCTATTTTTTCAATTAATTTTAATTCATTATTATGAAGTGTATAATTATATCCTCCACATCCATCATATATTCCAAGAACACCAAATAATATAATATTATCAAATTTATATTGTGGATTATAATCTAGAAAATCAACTGTTGTATGTTTATAACTTGATCCAAATTCATTACTTCTTTCATCAATGTCAATTGTTTCATATTTACAAGTTTTTTTACAACAAACTTTATCATTTTTATTAAAATAATGAACACCTACATCTAATGTATGACCATCACAAGATGGTAAAAAATCTAGTATAATATATTTTCGTTCTGGAAGTGAATCATACCAATTCTTGTTAGAGTTA